>JABUBO010000768.1_pt1 | contig 10534 bp, 6 predicted proteins | sample 7240361 | NCBI WGS metagenome assembly JABUBO01 (sample SAMN07256346, study PRJNA390944) | subsurface metagenome | isolation source: Methane hydrate marine sediment | place: Pacific Ocean: Eastern North Pacific, ODP site
ACTTTGACATCGTGGACATTTTTGTAAATGTGCCATGCCACCATTCTCTCATATTTTGGTGGCTGTTTTAAGACTTTACCCTAGATTAACTGGGCACCAGGCCATTTTGGCGGAACTGGGGCTTAGCGAGCAGAAATCTGTGGATACACGCTGTTGATTTTCTGATCTCATCCACGGGTGGGTTGACAAGCCTGCCTGGAGAGGCACCATTTCTGACGGAATGTGCAGCCCAGAAAGGAGCTTCATTTTATCAGTTCACCGAAAGGTCTATTCCAACCGTAATTCACTTTATGAGACAAAAACTGCTCAGTAGAGCCCGAAACAAACTCATCGATGGCCGGTGTAAGAGTAGATACCCCCAAATGGGAGCCCAAATTGACTTTATTCACAATTGTCCATAGGTCATCAGTTGAATTAGCCCATGAATCATATTCGCTCAGTATTGCTCCCGGAAGTGTAATCACTCTCCGTAAAATCAGTTTCATAGCCTGTAGTTCAGGCGAAGGAATCTCGCACATATCTTCATGCGCGAATGCGATAGATAACAAATACAACAGAGCTCGGGCTATCGGATGACCTAGATTCATTGCGTTATTCCCGTATGCAAATGATTTCTCGAAGGGCTCAGCGAATCTAGTTAATCTCATATGAAATTGACTAGCCCCTATGGCTTCGAAGAAACGCTCCTGCACGTAAGGCTCTTCTAGCACAAATGCATTTGAAGGATTCTTGGAAAGGAGAGCGAGTTGAGATTCGACTACGCCACTTGGAAGATGATCTGAGTCTTTCTTGGGGACCCAAATTTCTTGAAGAAGCGGAGTACTACTATCCCACGGGGGGCTAAGAAAAATAATAGAATCGAACCTGTGCGATATTTCGATAGAGTTCGTAATGATATGTCTTAACGAATTCAAAATAATGCTGTCATTATTAGATCCACCCCACGTAGCATAGTCGTCGATCACAGTATCGGGGCCTCCCCAGAAGCTATATAATTGCGGAATCTCTTTGTCTTCCATTAAGCATTGCATCAAATCTGTATTAGCATACGACAGGCAATCAGGGGAGCGATTGATCGGGCAGTGAATCAGTTCTCCATATCGTTTGAATTCAATGCCCCCATGCGTTTGCAGAAATGGAAATGGCCAATCTTCTGCTGCAAAAACTTCACGCAATTGTTCTATTGATAAGCCATGGAATAACATGAAAGAAGCCAACCTGAATAGGTAACGTGAAGGCTTCAATAACCCCTGGCTTGGATTGCAGTACCTCCGCCTGAGAGCTTGGGTGTGAGCAGAGAAAATAGGCTCAGCCCATACGCGGCTGTCAGTCACTATCTGGTTTCTCGCTAAACTGATTTCTTTCGCCCTAGTTTTCGGGATATTTGCAATTAAGCTGGTCAAATGGCTGATAGGAGAAGGCCTGGAGAAAGAAGAAGTGTGCATTTCTACATGCGGAACAAGTATTCCGTCACGGTACACGTTGTTGCATTCCAAGTACATTTCTCCAATCCTATTCTCAACTGGCAAAAGTTGACCTTTCCATCCCCGCATCATTCGTACGAATTTACCAACCATCTTTGTGTTGCTACTCATCAGTACTTTTAGCGCATCATACTCACGAGGCCCACCTGTAAAATCCATGTCTTCCTCTAATGGTACCGGATAGCAAAGGACCCCTTCATAATCACTTAGGCCAAGGTCCTTCGATAGGTCGTATGTCTCCATTTTTAATATTTGCTTCGCAGTTGGAATATCTTCGGAGATAACCAGATCTTCGAAGCCACAACCCAGTTGAAGTTGAACAATATCATAGTCTGTACCAAACCGAGTACGAGCCACTTCGGGTTTAGCTTCAGGATGTAGTATGATAGTGTTTTTACCCTTCTCGTGAACAATGATGGGGAATTCAACAAACCCAGCTATCTTTCGCAAGTAAGCTGTAATGAACTGCGGTGATGTATTTCCTGTTGTCAGTGAGTTGACTGTTTCGGAGTTGATTTTCAATTCAATTGTGGTGCCGGGCCTGATGGTATTTGTGAGTTCGATTTCTTCTATCCGAAAATGCCTATCTACACTTGGAATCTGTACCCTAAGGGGTTTCGAGTGGCTAAATATGTTTTGGTCTCGTTTTGTAACGATCTGCATCGTATCTGATACTGTGAAACAAGTTAATAAGCCGATTCCAAACTCAGATATGGGTTCCATAGAAAGCTTAAATTGTTGAAAATCGTGGCTTCGATAATAACTGCGGCCTATCACGGCAAGAAAGCTGCAAATAGTTTTCTCATCCATGCCAATGCCGTTGTCTGTCCAGACGATGCGTATCGAACCATCCACAGCATCTTCAACAAAAACCTCAATATAACCCACGTTCTTAAGGTCTGGTGCCTTTTCGCCCTTGCGTAATAATTCGTGTCTCATCCGAATTGCATCTATGCTATTCTGAAGTAATTCCCTCAGAAAGACCAGCTTGTCACCTTCATATAATTCATGACTTAGGAAGCCGAGCATTTTTTCGCGGTCAAACTCAAATCGAGCAGAGACAGGTTTGAAGCCTTCAGCATGTATTTCCCAATCGAGGCTGACAATGTCCATATAGTATTTGCTATCAGGCATTTCAGAGAGTATATCCAAGCCGAGCTTAAGCTCTTTCTGACAATAACCCCCCAAGTCCTCTAGTTCTGCGTATAACTCGTTGTCATCCGTTGAACCATCGACCAACACATGTCTCACGTTACCTGGATATAATGGGAAGGTCACTTGTCTGATGGCTCGATGCTTATCCCATTCACTAACTGACCGAGGGTCGGTGGGTGCTATGTATTTCCAAATGGCATAAGGGGTACGGTTATCGGCGAGATCAAACAAATCACTCAGACGAAGATACACTGCTAGTGCACGAATATTGACTACTTCACCAAGGACTGAGCAACGCAAAGGATAGAGGCTTTGGTCTCGCAGCTTCTCGCAATCATCGCCATGGCTTTGGCAAAGTTGAGCCAATCTAATAGCGACTCCTGTATCTATAGTTTCAAAATGACTTCTAACCCGATCAGAACTCCTTTGTGCGTGCGTTCTCCTCACAAATTCTCTCCATGTGTCCATGTCTAGATCCCCAATTGCTGAATCCACTGAAACTTCTTTGCCAAGGTTTGCCAAGAACAAGCGCAGTCTTTTTCTATCTTCATCTACGTTCTTGTCCGCTTCAGGGCCTCTCGACATGAGCTTTTGCTTGTACTGCTCATCCACCCCCATTCCCCAGTCATGTCCGTATAGAGCACAAGCCAGAAGAAATAGCTCTGTTAGATTCAATTTCTTCAGCAATGTTTCACCGAGAAGATTACTAGCTAGTCTGAATAGTGGTTCAAGATGGTGCAAGTCGTCATGCGGCGTGAACTGTGGAAAAAGAACGTGGATTGCAGGTATATCCTGCTTCACATTTTTCAGGAAAGTGCTCAATTGTGATAGGTAATGGAAGTCCTTGGTAGCACGCTTGCTAGCTTTTTGCCTTAGCTGGTCAGTTAATAGACATTTTGGAATCAGGTCAATCATTGCATGAGCTCCCCCAAATCTTCCGGAGCAATTCAGCTTCGCTACCCGTTTGATGTACCACCCGTGAAAACGAATACTTGCTTATAATTCTACACCTTGCGAAGCCCTACTACCATATGCACTACCTTTGATCGCTCGAGGCTATGCTCCGTTTCTATTGAACTTTCCTGACTTTTGTCGAATTTAGCCCTAACACTTTTTAGGAAGGACTGCACAAACCGAACTAACACAGAGCTCAGAGAGTTTCTATAATTTGCCTACAGCCTTATTCAGCAAGTCCAGGAACTCAGCTTCATTTAATTTTTTTATTCCTAACTTTTCAGCTTTAGCCAACTTGGAGCCTGGGTCGGCGCCCACCACCACATAAGATGTCTTCCTGGTGACATCCGAGCCGGCTTTGCCACCGAGAGCCTTTATTTTCGCTTCCGCTTCTGAGCGGGAGAAGGCTTCCAGCTTCCCGGTTAAAACAAATTCCAGTCCGGCTAAAGGTAACTCCTCAGGCTTGGACTCCTCAACCTTCTCTTTTTCCAGCCTCACCCCGGCCTTTCTCAGCTTTTCAATAATCTGCCTATTTCCTTCCTGTCTGAAAAAGGCAACGATGCTTTCAGCTATCTTGGGGCCAATAGATGGAAGGCTTGAAAGCTTTTTTTGGCTGGTCTTGGACAGTTGGCTAATACTGTGGAATTGCTCTGCTAATAGTTCGGCATATTGCTCACCGACATGCAGGATTCCCAGGGCGAAAATGACCCGTGCTAAGGGTCTGTCCTTGCTTTCTTCGATGGAATTAAGCACATTGGAGACGCTTTTATCCGCCATTCTTTCCAGACCGAGAAGTTGCTCCCTCGTGAGGCGGTATAAATCGGCAGCATCCTTGACCAGGCCAGCCTCGAACAAAGCCTGGCATAGCTTTTCACCCACACCATCTATATCCATTGCCCCGCGGCTGACAAAGTGCTTGATTTTCTCCAGAGCTTGAGAGGGACAGGCATTATTGGTGCAGCGGTGCATAGCCTCACCTTCAGGCTTTATCACCTCGCTTCCACAGACAGGGCAGCGACCGGGCATAGAGAAGATTTTTTCCTTGCCGGTACGGCGGCTAACAATAGGTTCGACGATCTCGGGTATAACTTCACCAGCCCGCTGCACCACAACCCAGTCGCCGATGCGGATATCTTTACGATGGATGTCCTCCTCGTTATGCAGCGCCGCTGAACTGATAACGACACCACCTACCCGAACTGGCTCTAAAATAGCGTAGGGGTTAAGGCTCCCTGTCCTCCCTACATTTATGCCAATATCGAGTAGCTTTGTGGTGCCCTGGATGGCGGGAAACTTGTAGGCAATGGCCCATCTTGGCTCGTGAGCAACTGTGCCCAGCTCTTGTTGGAGGGCAATAGAATTGACCTTTACCACTACGCCGTCAGCAACGTAGGGAAACTTTTCCCGGCTTTCTACCCAGCTTTGATAATATTTCTCTGCTTCATCGAGGGAGTAGCAAAGGGCAATATTGGGGTTTGTCTTGAAGCCCAAGGACTTGAGGTATTGCATGACTTCCCAGTGAGTGTCAGGCATTGCCTTGCCTTCAGCCCCACCGAGACCATAAATGAATATGTCGAGGGGGCGCCTGGCAGTGATGCTGGAATCGAGCTGTCTTACCGAGCCGGCAGCGGCATTCCTGGGATTGGCAAAAAGTGGCAGCCCCTCTTTGGCCCTTTCTTCGTTAAGCTTCTTGAAGCCAGCCTTGGGAAGATAAACTTCGCCCCGGACTTCAAATATGGGTGGTGTCTCTCTGGACACGGAAAGAGGGATGCTCTTGACGGTTTTCAAGTTCTGGGTGATGTCCTCACCCCGGTAGCCATCCCCTCTAGTTGCTCCTGTGACGAGCGAGCCATCAACGTAAGTCAAGGCTACTGCCAGCCCGTCGATTTTAGGCTCGCAAACAAGGTCAAACTGGCGCCCCCCTAAAAGGTTGCTTACTCTTTTATGCCAGGCGGCTAGTTCTTCATAAGAAAAAGCATTGGCCAGACTCAACAAAGGCTGGGGATGTTCGACAACTCCAAACGCTTCTACAGGAGGTGCTCCAATCCTTTGCGTCGGTGAGTCAGGGGCAATAAGCTCGGGATGCTCAGTTTCGAGCTGCCGGAGCTCCTTCATTAGCTCATCGTACTCGGCGTCGCTGATTTCAGGGCTGTCCAACACGTAGTAGCGATGATTATGGTAGTTGATTAATCCCCGTAGCTCTTCTATCCTCTCCTTGACCTTATGTATGTCTCCCATAAAGCTAATCCCTATTTACAGTATAGCAAAACTTCCCACTATTAATCTTGCCTTGTCGCTATCCTTTTCCAACTCATTAAACCTATGCTGTGTGTTACAATTAGACGAGTTTTATAGGGAACGATTTCCCTTGCTTCAGCTGTCGGGCAACACCGAGGCCCACATATGCAAAAGGACGAAAGCATGAATGAGATAAAATACAAGCCAATCGGAGTTATTCATTCTCCGTTCAAGGAACCCAAGGGGACACCTATACAGCCTGCAGGGGCTAAAGGTACCGATGGGATAGTCGAGATATTCCTGGAATATGCTGAAGGCCTGAAAGATATTGAAGGTTTTTCTCACATTATTCTGCTATACCACTTTCACTTATCCAAAGGGTCGGCATTGATAGCAAAGCCTTACATGGATAACGAAACGCACGGAGTCTTTGCCATGCGAGGTCCCGGTAGACCCAACCCTATTGGCATCTCGGTAGTGTGCCTTGTCAAAGTTGAAGGGAACATGCTCCATATTCGAGATGTGGACATTGTAGATGGGACTCCCCTTCTGGATGTCAAACCTTATGTTCCCGAATTTGACATAAGGGAAGTGGAAAGGATAGGATGGCTAGAGAAAAATGCGCATAAGCTTTCAGAATCGAAAGATAATGGGAGGTTCACCGAGTGATTTGTCTGACTTGCGAGAGCGGAACATATGAAGTTCCAGCTCTTGGCTTTTGTCGCTCTGACTTCTCAAATCTGTGATATGTTAGGCGACATCTGAATTATTCTGAGGAGGATAAAACATGGCTACGAAACCAGTTGTAATTAGATTCTTCGCTCCGGTGATTGATGCTACTGTCAATGCTCTGATGAGCGCCGTTGACCAAAAAATGAAGCAAGGAACACAGGATTTCACCATCCTTATCTCGTCGCCTGGTGGCTCTGTTATCCATGGTTTAAGCGCATATAATTATTTGAAAGGATTGCCTGTATCCATAACCACACACAATTTTGGCAGTGTGGACTCAATTGGCATTGTCCTATACTGTTCCGGTTCGAGAAGGCTATCAGTACCCCAGGCGAGATTCCTGTTTCACGGCGTTAATGTCCAATTCAGGGGGGAACAGAATTTAGACGAGAAACTGCTGGAGGAAAGATTGAAGGGGTTGAGGATTGACGTGGAGAATATTGCTAAGGTAATCGCAGCGAATACGGGTAAAAGCACTAAAGACATTACTGATGCTATGATTGAGAGGACGACTCTGAATCCGGAGGAGGCGCAATCCTGGGGACTGGTGCACGCAATTAAGTCAGAGCTTTTTGAAGCAGGAAGCGAAGTAATTGCTATACAAGCTCAACAACGACCAGTGACACAACAACTGCAGAAGCCGTAACGTCAGCCGAGAAATGTGTTCCCCACTACTGCCTGTTTCAAACAAGCACCGCACCGTTATTTGGCAGAAAGTTGACTATCGGAATGCTATTTATTATATTAGCAGGTGTTGACTTTGGCCCCTTCAATAGACAAAATCGTGGTCAACCAAATATGAAGTTGGTAAGGAGGTGAGTATGTCAAAGCATATTTGTAGAGGTCTGGCCGCTATTCTTATAGTTACATTATTAATGATATTGACTGCAGTACCCGTTCTGGCATTTGATGCTCGCAGTGGAGTGACTGTCACCGTCGCTAGTGGAGAGGTAGTGGACGATGACCTTTATGTGGCTGCCGGGACCATTATTATTGATGGCACCGTTAACGGCGACCTCTGGGCTGCTGGTAATACGGTCACCGTCAATGGCATAGTTAATGGCAGCGTCATGGCTGCTGGCAGGATAGTCAATATCAACGGTGATATTAAGCACGCTGTGCGGGCAGTGGGTGAAACCATCAACATTAATGGCGATGTTGGCGGCGATGTGATAGCTGGTTGTGGAGAGGTGAATATAGCCAGCACAGCCAGAATTGGTGGCGACCTTCTTTTCGGAGCTGGTATTGCCCGCATTGATGGACCTATTGAGGGTAACATCAAAGGTGGCGGAGGCGAGGTCACCATAAGCAATGGGGTAAACGGAAATGTTGAACTTGAAGTCGAGAGCCTAACCATATTGTCTACAGCGAATATCGGAGGTGACCTAAGCTATACCAGTGAAGAGGAAGCCGATATTCAATCAGGTGCTCAAATCGCCGGCGCCACTACCCATAAGCTGCCCGAAGTAAAGGAAGATTGGGCTAAGGCTTTTCCCTTTGTGCTTTTCACTGGCATATTAAGCAAGGTCATAGGCTTCTTAATGGCTCTGGTAACAGGGCTAGTTATCATTCTCCTGGCTCCGAGGCGATTGACGTCTATCGCTGAGGCTATAGGCAGCAGACCCGGGCCAAGCGCTGGCTGGGGAGCTCTCATCGTGTTTGTTACCCCTATCGCTGCCGTATTAGTGTGCCTCACAATTATCGGTATACCCGTGGGACTAATTGCCTTAGTTCTCTATGGGATAGCTCTTTACGTTGCTCAGATCCCTGTGGGCTTATTTATCGGGCGCTGGATTATTGGCCGCTTCAGAGTTGTGGAAGGCAAAGCCATCATGGTTGGAGCCTTGGCTATAGGTCTCGCCATTCTTAAGCTCTTAAGCCTAATCCCCTACTTCGGCTTCGTCGTTGGAGTAGCCGTTGTCATCTTTGGTTTAGGAGCAGTAGTGGCAGCAGAAAGGAAGCGGCGGGCCGAGGCGAGGGAAGCAGCTTCAGCTTAGCTATAAAATTTGAAAAGAGCCGGCTAAACTCTGCCCAACAGTATGCGCTAACTGGAACTTAGGTTCTTTGCCCCATCTTGCTACGCAAGATTTCAAATAGACGCAAACCATTATGGCATGTTGATAAGTAGGAAGGGCATAGAAATAATTCGTAGCCTATTGCCTTCGGATTTCGGTGCTATACTCAAGGTCATAAACGATGCTGCGCAAGTTTACAAAGGTGTAATCCCCGGTGATAGATGGAAGGAACCATATATGTCAGCTGAGGAATTAGAAGGAGAAATTGAGGCTGGTGTTAGATTCTTTGGCTGGGCGGAAGGCGGGCATTTGCTCGGAGTGGCAGGAATTCAAGCGCTTAAAGATACTACCTTAATCAGACATGCTTATGTGCTTCCAAAATACCAGGGAAAAGGAATTGGCACGAAGCTACTTGAATATCTCATAGGCTTAGTTGAGACTCCTGAAATCTTGATAGGAACCTGGGCTGACGCCAGCTGGGCTATCCGATTCTACCAAGAGCATGGCTTTAAACTGGTGTCGTCCAGGGAAAAAGATAGGCTCTTGCGGACATATTGGAACATCCCCGAGAGGCAGATTGAAACCTCAGTGGTGTTGAGGCTAATCTCTTCTTTTTAGTGATGGTGTGCTTTCTCAAGTTGTTAATAACTGGTACTTGTCCCACGTGTTAACGATATCTCTACATGTTGTCTTTGCAAAACGATCTATTCTTTTCCCAGCAATCATGGCTGAGGGCTTTACCATATACCTTTTATTACGATATACTTTTTGTCATTAGGATTTTCCGGAGGCAGAGATGAATATTAAACAGGCCTTGGGAGATACTGCCAGGGAAATACCACATAAAGAAGCCATTGTTCTTGGTGCTCAGAGGGTTACTTATGAGGAACTAGATGAAACTTCTAACAGAGTAGCCAACGTCCTCCTGGATATGGGGATGAAAAAGGGTACCCATGTGGCTATCTTGATGTCCCATAGACCTAAGTGGGTCATCAATTATTTCGGGGTAATCAGGGGTGGAGGTGTGGCTGTGCTACTCAACACTGCGCTTAAAGCGCCTGAACTTGATTCTTTATTGCGAGACTCCGACTCGGAAATTCTGATAACGGAGAAGAGATTTTCTCGGATACTTTCCTCAGTTTTGCCTCATATTCCTTTGCTAAAACACGTAATTGAGGTTGATGCAGGCTCTTACACCAGGATGGTAGCTAACAGCTCTTCCATATCACCGAATATCGATATAAAAGACGAGGACGAAGCTACTATATTCTACACCTCTGGCGTACTGGGGAAGCAAAAAGGCGTGGTGCATACACATGCTTCCCTTATGGGAACTCCCCCCATAGTCTCCGCAGGCATACAACGGGAAAGGGAAGATGTCATCATAGACATTGTTCCCTTTTCTTATCTTTATGGCTTATTCGAGGTTCTTTTTGGTTCGATTATCATAGGCTCCACCATCGTACTTGTTCCTAAGTTCACTCCCAGAGCTGTCCTGAAGGCTGTGGAAAAGGAGAGGGGAAGCATTATCTTTGGGGTTCCTTCCATGTACAATGCGCTGGCCATGCTGCGAGATGAAATTTTGCGAGGATACAATCTGAATTCGCTGCGATTGGCTGTTACCGCGGGGGCCAAGTCCTTTTCTAAGCTAATGGAAACTTTGGAGGACAAGCTTGGGCTATCCCTTTATGAGGTATACGGTCTCACGGAAGTTTCAGCCGTTTCCATAAGCACCTTTAACAGCCGTAAACTGGGGACTGTTGGCAAGCCAATTTGCCGCCTTAAGATACTGGATGACAACGGCCAGGAGGTTCCCAAGGGTGAAATAGGGGAAGCTGTGTTCAATGCCCCCTGGGTGATGAAAGGATACTATAAAGCTCCTGAACTCACGGCTCAAGTCCTTAAGGATGGCTGGTTTTATACCGGAGATTTAGTCAGGATGGATGAAGAAAGCTA
>JABUBO010000769.1_pt1 | contig 10531 bp, 7 predicted proteins | sample 7240361 | NCBI WGS metagenome assembly JABUBO01 (sample SAMN07256346, study PRJNA390944) | subsurface metagenome | isolation source: Methane hydrate marine sediment | place: Pacific Ocean: Eastern North Pacific, ODP site
CTTGTAAAACTAATCAGCAAAGAAAGACTATAGCTATGTGCCACTGTCGATACTAAATGTAACGTTTTTTCCGCCTAAAGGTAAATAGTAACCCTCCGTGGGGGAGCAAGTATGCCTACCTCCTGACAGTTATTCAGAACTGTCTATAAACTAAATCATACCTCCGTCAGGCCAAAAAAGCAAGTAAAAAATGGCTTCAAAGCCAGAAATTTGGAGATTTTTCAGAGGCAGACTCCCCCCCATATCAAAAAACCGGCGTTGAAATTACCGGGTAATTGTGCCGGCTCTAAACCATAATCTCAGAAAAGGCTTAATCATGTACTGATTCGGTTAGCTTTTGGGCGTTTTGTTCTGTCATTCGGCTTTTTTACGCGCTTTTGAGCATAAAAACAGCGATTTGAAAAAAATGAATTTTTTTTATTTTTTTGTTGACAAATACTATGGGGCGTAGTACTTTGGGGCAAAGTAGCATTTATCGAGGTTTGTTTTATGATATGGAGGTTAATGTTATGAGTGGTAAATTGCTTGATGATTTGGGCCAGCTTCAGCGGACGGTAATTGAGGTGGTCTGGGAGCTTGGTGAGGCCAGTGTCCATCAGGTACGCAAACGGCTTAGCTCTAAGAAGAAGCTCGCTTACACGACGGTTCTAACGGCAATGCAGAAGCTAGAAAAGGCCGGCTGGCTGCGACACCGGAACCAAGGCAAGAGCTATATTTATCTGCCGACGCGAACTCGCGAAGAAGCCGGCGCCAGCTCGGTGCACAAATTTATGGAGCGAATGTTCGACGGGGATGCCCTTTTGATGTTTCAGCATCTGATGCGTCAGAGCAAGCTTAGTGACAAGGAGCTTGGAGAGCTTCGGAAAATGATTGACCAGAAAAGAAAGGAGAGCAAAAAATGATACGCGAGCTATTCCTAAGTGATTTTTCGTTGTCGAGCTGTGTTTGGCAGAGCACGATTTTTCTCGTGGTCGGCCTGGTGAGCAGTTTCATCCTGAGGCATCGCTCGTCAAGGGCACATCAAGTGCTGTTTTTAGCGATGATCGCAGCGGTGATTGTACCGATGATGAGCATATTGGTAAAGCACTATGAGCTGGGTGTGTTTGTAGCTGAGCCGATCGCAATCCAATCGCCAGCCGAAGATTTGACAGGGGGAAGTAATTATGGGGCTCCTGGAATCATCTCGGCTGAGAATATTGAGCATAAGCCGGGTGTTATTGAAAAGGATTTACCATCCGCTATGGCTGGTTCAGAAGGTGCCAAATTCCCCTGGCGTTCGATAGTGTTAAGCGGATGGATTGCGGTAAGTTTGATTTTATTTGCTCGATTGCTTGTAACATTTGTGTTAGGCGCTCGCCTGCTGGGCCGGGCGCTGCCTTTGAAGTGCGAGAGGATTGAAGAAGCATTGAATCTGGCCAGAGCAAAACTCGGAATTGATAAAGATGTAATGGTTCGCAGCAGCCGGGGCGTTCGCAGTCCTGTGATATGGTGCTGGAGGAAGAGGCCCATTCTGTTAGTGCCAAGCGCAGCCGGGCGACTTGACAATGGAGTTGACTGGGCTGGTGTGCTTTGTCACGAGCTGGCGCACTGGAAACGCCGAGACCATATCAGCGGATTATTGGCGGAGCTGGCAGCGTGTATCTTGCCGTGGCATCCGCTTTTGTGGTGGGCAAAGTCTCGGCTGGTCAGATTAAGCGAGCAGGCGTGCGATGACTGGGTCGTAGCCACTGGCCAGCCCTGCACGGATTATGCCGAGTCGCTGCTTGATTTGGTGCCTTGTGGCCAGATGGCGTTTGTGCCTGCGGTGGTGCGCAGCAAGAAGGGACTACCCGGTAGGATCCAACGCATTCTGCAAGATAGTTGCGACAATCCGCGGACCGGAGCATTATGGGCTTTGACAGTTAGTATTGTGGCGGTATGTCTCGCCGTCGGCGTAGCATTTGCAAAAACTCGGCCTGCAAGCATAGACAAAACAAAAACAGAAGCACCACCAGTACCGAAAGCACTAAAGAACAATGTACTGCCAGTGGACTGGAGACTGGATTACGATAACGGCATTAGGCCGGATGGGGGTAAAAGTTGGCTCTCTAATATGGCACAGAATTTAGCGTCACTGAAGGTTGTGCCGAAGCGAGTCGACCCAAACGAGGAATACAAATTCAATATCCACTCCTTGCAAGGCAAGGAAATGGGAAGCGTTTATGTGAGGCCCGGGTCCAAATTCGGGGATCAAAACCTGAAAATATTGAAACCCGACAAGTATTTGCTCAGATATGCCCGAGAATGGGGAAAGCCAGGATATAATTTTAGAATGAGATGCGGGGAGTTTCTGGTTGATTTGAGCCAGCCCGGGATGTACGAGCTCAAGTTTACGCCAAAATTGGGTGCGGTTGAAATTACCGGCTCTCTTGGTGGCTGTTACGCAATAAATTTCGAGAAAGTTGGCAAGGGTCCCTGGATTCGAGGTTTCGCTTATCAACATGGCAGACCGTATCTCCTGGATGGTTTACCGGCCGGCAAATATCGGCTCAGCGCGGTTACGCAGCGCCAGTCGGATAATGTGTTCGTTAGTCAGGCAGAGGTAACGGTCGGCGCCGAAGATAGCACGACTGTTAACATGGCGCCTGCTCCTATTGATAGTTGCTCTCTCAAGGGAAATATTCTCGGCAAACAAAAGAAGTATAAAACCCCATGGCCAAAAACATGGCCAGAGTCGGAAGGCAAATGGTTCATTCTAATCCGTAAGCCTGGCAGCGGCGTGATTGAAAACGCGGACGCATATGAGGCTCTGACTATGGACTCTCTTTATGTAGTACGCGGATCTAACATAAAACAGGAAACTAAAGACCGATATCGGTACAACATTGAGGGGTTGGTCCCCGGCAAATATACCGTCACGGCTATAGAGCACCCTTGGTGGTCAGGTTGTGTAATTACGCGCCAGCAATCAAAACCTTTAACACTCCGCACTGGAGATGAAGCCGTGCTGGATTTTGATCTGAGAGACACTCACGCATTTGAAGAGAATACAGGTCTAAGAACAGGGGGTTAGAAATTCCGAGGGATTAAGATCCGGGTCAGTACAAGCTATACAATTTCCCAGGGATTAGTCTGTAAGAACACTTTACATTCGTGATATTGGGTCGGAGAATTGGCACCAATCACAGACTAATTGTTTCTGTCAACTTCCGGGGGTGTTTGTTTATTTCTTCGGCATTACGGTCTCTACGAAAAATCAGCGTAGAGGCTTTTTTTTGTGCGTTTTAGAAGCCATAAACGGGGATATTGGAAAAAAATTTGAAATCTACGAATTTTTTCGTTGACAAATACGAAAGTATTCGTATATTATGCCGATATAGGACAACAAGCAAAAAATTACAGGAGAACCGATATGGCAAGACGCAAAAGTTCACGACCGACAGACAGAGAGCTGACAATTCTAAGAATACTGTGGGACAACGGGCCGAGCACAGTTCGCCAGGTCAATGAAGCAATGAACAAAGATGAAGATACCGGCTACACCACCACTCTCAAACTAATGCAAATAATGGCCGAAAAAGGGCTTTTACGTAGAGATGAATCTCAGTTCAAGCACATCTATAAGCCGGCTCTTACAGAGGAAAGAACTCAAAAGCAATTGGTAGGCGATTTGCTCGAAAGAGCTTTTTCCGGCTCGGCGGAAAAACTGGTGATGCGGGCACTTTCAGCCAAAAAGGTCTCGGCAAAAGAATTAGCAAGAATAAGAAAAATGCTCGATGAATTCAGGAGAAAATAATCATGACAGTTTTAGAAGATATCCTTTCACAGGAAATTATTCAAAAACTTGGCTGGACGCTGCTTCATTTTATCTGGCAGGCTGCGGTGGTCGCATTACTTTTGGCGATACTGCTGAGAGTATTGCGAAAATCCACGCCTTCCCTGCGCTATATAATTGCCTGTCTGGCTTTGGCGCTGATTGTTCTATTGCCTGTTATAACCATTCAGTTGGTACCAGTCTCAGTACCACAATCGGCAGGTCATATCGAACCGGCGCCTGCACCGGCTGTTTTATCAATTGAAGAAATGCCCCCGGCCGAAACTACCATAGTAGAAGAGCCGGAGCAGCTTGAAAGTGTGGCTCCAATATCTGCCGATTCCTGGAAACAGCGCACTATTGAGACTCTTGAACCAGCTTTGCCATACATAGTCTCGGGATGGCTGGTCGGTGTATTTGGCCTTTCCATCTGGCATTTGGGCGGCTGGGCACAGTTGCAGCACCTCAGAAGAAAGATGGTTAAGCAGGTAGATGACACGCTACACAGCACACTAAAAGTGTTAGCTGAAAAACTCAGAGTCAACCGAACAGTACAGCTTATGGAATCCGCTTTAGTTCAAATACCTACTGTCGTCGGCTGGCTTCGGCCGGTGATACTACTGCCGGCCAGTGCTTTGACCGGCCTAACTTCGGAACAATTAGAGGCCATCTTAGCACACGAGTTGGCCCACATTAAGAGATTCGATTATCTTATCAATATGCTGCAAACGGTCGTGGAGATACTTGGCTTTTATCATCCGGCTGTGTGGTGGGTTTCACATAAGATTCGCGCCGAAAGAGAAAACTGCTGCGACGATTTGGCGGTGAGCATATCCGGCGACCGTGTTTGTTATGCAAGGGCCTTGACCTCAATGGAAGAGATACGAGCCGGCCGGGGCCAATTAGCAGTAGCTGCAACCGGCGGTAATCTATTAGGACGCATCCGCCGATTGGTTGGCAAGGACGCAGCGGAAAAAACCAGCTTCAGTTGGATACCTGCAGTAATTGCTGTTCTGTTGATAGTGGCTTTAGCCATACCAACAACTTTGGCCTTGACCTCGCCAAAAAGCCAAAACACAGATGTACAGGTTGAGGATGCTGGCAACCATCGTAAAGTAACAGAACAAACGAACTATGTCCGATTAGTTCTTGGCGATGAAGGTAAAATCACTTTTCAAGGACAATACTTGGATGATATTAACGACCTTTCCTCAATATTAGCAAATTTGCCAAATCCTAAAAATATTGTCCTTGAATGGGCATTTGCGCCTGGAACAATGCCAGAGCCGAAATCTATGGCTTGGTTAGGAATTGCTTACGGCTTAAGTGATATTGAGAATCTGGTGGACAAATACGGATTGAAATCCCTGGTTTTTGCCGGCGAACAGTTGCTCGGTTCCAAGGGAGACACTTTTAAAAGCCTTTTTCGGGGAACTTTTGCTTTAGATAAGGAAATCCCCGTTGATATTCAGTTTTCTGATGGTCTGGTTAAATGCCAGTCGATCAAATTTGGAAAGGTCAAAAACGAATTGAAAGCTTCGCTGTTAATAGGAGTTACTTCATACCCTAAAACTAAATGGGAGTTCCGAATTGAACTTCACGATGCTGACTCTGAAGAATCATTAGTCTTATATCAGACATTTGAAAATTCGGGAATAATTGAAAGACTTCCATTGGTTAGCAAGGAAACTATACAATTTTCGCAGGATAAATTCGCAGATTTAAGCGATATTGATACTTTTGAATTAAAGGTAAGACCTATTAGGGATGTTAGAACCGATGTGTCTGTTGAGGATGATATATTACTTGGAACTCTGAAAGTAAAAGACTCATCTGAGGCCAGCATCCCGATCCTTCTTCCTACTATAACAAAAAGCTCCGTCCTATCTGCTAAAGATAAAGCACACGTTCAGGTTGACTGCCTAATCGTCGAAGTTTCTCTTGATTCAAAAATGGACAGGGAAAGCACCATTATGGCAGAGAATCTCCTGGGTAACAAAATAAGTCTCCGTGATACAAAGGTGGATGTCTTACTGAGAAAAGCTGCCGGTGCCACGGCTGCAACTAAAGACAAATCCGCCGAGAATAAACGGGTAACGCAAGACCAGTTCAAGGCCCTCACCGATATGTTGACTTCAAGGGGCTATATGAAAATCCTGATGAATCCGAGAATACAGGTCGTGGACGGCCAAACAGCAAAAATATCATCAAGTCAGCACGTACCACTGCAAGTGATAACTAAGACCATACCCGGTGCCGCCGGTCTGACCACTATTGTCTCAATAGAAACGGAATACATTGACGTGGTGGATTCGCTTAAAATCACTCCCCACGTTTTTGCGGACGGACACATAATCCTGGATGTCGAAGCAGCCATCAACTCAAAATCCATACCTAAAGGTGTAGAACAGATACCCATTATCACCACACGCGAAGTTTCTACTCGGGTGCGCATCAGCCCCGGCGAAAGCCTGATAATCGGCGGCACAAAAAGGACAGAAAAAAGTAATGTAAAGGACTCTAAAGAGCAGACAAAGGAGGTGCTATTCATTCTAACCCCAACCATAATAACCCCCGCCACCGATTCACAAGAGAAAACCGATGTGCGGGTTAAGGTTAAATCAGCACTATCGACTGAGAAGTTAAAACAATTAGGCCTTGCTGTGGCTATGTATGCCGATGACCATGACGATAATCTGCCCGACAGTTTAAAGGAATTGAAACCTTACGTTGCCAATGATCAAGATTTCCAGTGGATTGTCAACAATGTGGAATACCTCGGCAAAGACAAAAATTACCAGCCAAATCAGCCTCGGATCCCAGTTGCTTACGACAAAACACAGATAGATGAACAATCCGGCACAGACGTATTATTCCTGGACGGCCATGTTGAATTTGTGCCCCTTGCAAAACTCAAAAAACTTCTCGGAGTTGAAAAACGGTTCGAATCAGCTAAGAAACTATCCAACCTCGGCAAAGCGCTGCTCATCTATGCGAATGACTACGACGACAAATATCCGGATTCACTGCATCATTTGACGGGCTATTTAAATGTAACGGACTATTTAAATGTAGAAGAATTAACATGGATCCTGGCTAATGTCGAGTATTTGGCAACTGGAAAGATGTTAGCAGATCGGCCCGATACAGTACTAGCTTACGACAAAAAGCTGCTGGCAAAAGGAAAAGGAACTAATGTACTCTATAACGACTTCCATGTCGGCTTTGAAAAGGTTGAAAAGCTGAAAAAGCTCGGCATCAGCGCTGCTCAAATCCTAATCGAAACAAAGATTTTGTCGGTGAGCGAGGATTTTCTAAAAGATATCGGCCTCGACGCAAATTCCGTATCCAGCTCCGATGTCTGGTCAGAACATCTTGTCGCAGACTCTGCCGCTGAGCCAAACTCTGAAACATACAGCCTTATACTTGATAAGCTCCATATCAGCTTCCTTCTCAGGGCTCTTGGCGCTCACAAGGATGCTCAGGTGCTTTCTTCACCACAAGTGTTGTGCCTGGAAGGAAAAACGGCACAAATATCAATTGTAACTGAAGAATACCCTGTCTTAGACTATAACGAGCCTAACGATGCTTCCGAAAAACCGCAGCAAAAAATCGATTATGTAGAAATAGGCACCCACATCTGGCTCAAGCCGGAGCTAACACCTGACAACGAAAACGTTCGCCTGGATTTCAAATTAGAGATTCGCCAGCTCCTCGGCTATGAAGAACGTAAGTACAAAGGCAAATTTGTATACATAGTTCCCCTGACCGAAGTGGTAAGCACACAGATGCAATTGGTAGTTCCCGATGGTAAAACACTGCTCATCGGCGGCCTAAAAAAAATCGAGCAAGTTGAAAGCCGGGCAGGTGCACCCATATTGAGCAAACTACCTCTCATCGGAAGACTGTTTCGCAGCTCTGACAAAATCAAGGAACAAAGGCTCTTATTGATACTGCTTAAACCGACCATTAATCCCCAACAAAAAGCCAGTAAAATCCTTCGCGGAGAAGAGGATTCTGAAGAGCACATAAAATCTCTCGCAAGGCAGCTCGAAAAAAAGCTCAACCCCCCTGCCGAGCAAAAATAGCCTTTCGCTGCCCTCAAGGGTAAACTGCGCACAGAACCTCTATCCCCTATCGGCCAGGTAAATTTTCAACCAAATACGCAGGTACTTACTTGAAAAGTAAGCAAGGATAGGCGTGTTGGAAGGGTGGTCTCATGCGTCAAAATAGGTAAAAATATCCACAAGTTTTCGACCAAATACGCAGGTATCTAAGAGCAAAAATCAAGATTTTTGAAATTTTTTTTTATTCATTTCTACATAAGCACTTAGCCAGATTCAATTCTCACAAAACCCCCCAATTTTCGCATCAAACGTGCAGGTAGCTCTAATTATAGAGGCATGTCCTGAGCGCAGTCGAAAGGGCCAAGGAAGGCCAAATATTGGTTAATTGGTGAATTGGTGAATTGGCTAATAAAAGACTCACCATTCACTAATTCTTTACGGGGGCAGATTATTACCGAGTTCACTGTCAAAATTCCCGATTGGCTTGAAAATCTGGCCGTCTTATCGGTCCTTTTGTACAGACGGCTGCGCTACGGCTATACCTTCAGACGAAGACCACTCTCACAGGGAAAATATGCCATCGTTGACACCGACGATTACAAATGGCTAAGCAAAAACAAATGGTGCGCATACAATAACGGCAATACATATTACGCAATTAGAAGTCGGTGGTCAAAAACAGAGAAAAGAAAAATAACAATAAGCATGCACAGAATAATTATAAACGCTCCCAAAGACATGTTCGTTGACCACATCAACCATAACGGCTTAGACAACAGAAAGGCAAATCTGAGATTGGTTACTTGTACGCAGAACAACTGGAACAATCGAAAGAGAAAAAGAAAGAGCAGTTCAAGATATAAAGGGATTCACTGGAACAAGATGAGAAAGAGGTGGAAAGCAAAAATACAAGTTAATGGGAAACATAGGTTTATTGGCTACTTTGATGATGAAATCGAGGCCGCAAAGGCCTACGATGAGGCGGCAAAAAAATACTTCGGTGAATTCGCAGTTTTGAACTTTGAATCTGAAATTTAAAATTTAAATTGTCATGTCGAGCGCAGTCGAGACATCTGGGTTATGTGCGTTCTGAATCTTACCATCCATCACTTAGGTCACGCCAGTCAGGGTTCTCCTGATTTATCAGCCGTAATTTCTTTTCCCGCCTCCAGTTTTTTATCTGTTTCTCTCGTGCGATGGCGGAATCGACATCACCAAAGGACTCAACGTAAACGAGTGTGTCAATATTATAGCGATGTGTGAATCCTTCGATAAGCCCGGTCTTATGTTCCAGGACTCTTCGCCTGATATTGTTAGTCAAACCGACATACAACGTACGCGATTGGTTAGTCATTATGTAGATGTAATAGGTCTTGCTCACTGGCATACTGTCATTATAAATGGTATTAACTCTCGATACCAGATTCCTCCACTTCGGTCGGAATGACAAATCCCCCCCTTGTTATGTCGAGCGCAAAAGCCTGCCCTGAATTAGCCGTAGCCCTGAGCGAAGTCGAAGGGGTAGTCGAATGGGAGACATACGGCGTATATGCGTTATTAACCTTACCATCGGTAGAGCGTTGTCGAAATGTCGAAGGCTCTAAAATTGAATGAATTTTTTCTTGAAAATCCCACTTCAGTATTGTAAGTTTGCAATAGATAAGCGAGCAATGGAGAACATCTTGGATTCTTATAATCAGAGTGTGAAACGGCAACGGGTTCTTATACGGAAACTATATAATCGATAGTTAGAGGAAGAAATCTTATGAACAGGTGCCTGGATAATGAGATTATCGTTATCGTTTCAATCGTATTGGTGATCCTGAGCGGGCCAGGATGCAATCATCGTCTGCGGTATGAGCGGCAGCAAGCCGCGATTGCGAAAGTCGAAGAGCTGGGCGGTTCCGTTCAGATTGATAAGGAAAATCCGCAATCGCCCACGCTGACAGTGAGCCTTATGGACACCAAAGTCACTGATGCGGATTTAGGGTTTTTGAAAGACCTACACGGCCTTGAAACATTGGACTTACGCTGGACGAAAATAAACGGCCAAGGCCTGCTTCACTTAAAAGATATGAAGAGCCTAAAGAGGCTGCTCCTGCATCATACGGCGATTACCGATGCGGGAATGAAGCAAATTAAGGAATTGACCAGCCTGATAGAGCTGGACGTGGGCCACAGCTTTATCAGCGATACGGGATTGGCATACATCGGCGAAATGAAAGGGCTGCAGGATTTGTGTCTTAGTGATACGGAGATTACCGATGCAGGCCTAAAAAATCTCAACCAATTGCAGGAACTGTTGCGCCTGTATATAAACGATACGAATATCTCCGATGCGGGCCTTGAACACCTTAAGGTTTTAACGAAACTGATACAGGTAGATACCAGTAATACCAAAGGCACCCAGGCAGGGATTTCTCAACTGGAGCAGGTGTTAGCAAGAAATCGAAGAAACCGTTAACGCAATACGAGACAGAAGTCAGAGGGCAGGCTTACCAGAAGAAACCGGGTGTATTCCCATAGCGAGGCACTGCAACACCATTTTGAATATCCGGTTTGAACGACCTCCATTCGACATGACTATAAGCCTTCTGTAAAATACGTAACTTTATATTAAATAATGATTTACAATCATTATTTTCTTGCAATCTCCTCCGTTTCGGCTATT
>JABUBO010000770.1_pt1 | contig 10529 bp, 7 predicted proteins | sample 7240361 | NCBI WGS metagenome assembly JABUBO01 (sample SAMN07256346, study PRJNA390944) | subsurface metagenome | isolation source: Methane hydrate marine sediment | place: Pacific Ocean: Eastern North Pacific, ODP site
GAAAAATCCGTTCTTGTTTTTTCTTTTTTGTCTCTAATTCCATTTGTTTATCTAACATTTCTTGACTTTTTGCGTCATCCACCAAAGGAGAAATAACAACCTCGTCTATTTCTTGTTTTTGGCGTTCTAACTCTTTTAATCTGATATCACGAACGGATTTTTCCTCATAATGTTTAATCGTTTCTGAATATGGTTTGATTTGATCAGTCCATCCTGCATTTTTAAGAATTTCGATTAATTCTTCATAAATTATAATTATTTCATCAAATGGAGATTCTAAAGAGAAATCTTTTTTTTTCAATGCTAGCTCATATTCTCTCTCTAATGATTCTGCATAATTCACTCTATCTTGGATTTCATTTTCAATTTGTTGTTGTTTAAGCTTCTTTTGTTCCAATTCAATTCTTTTATCTGTAATCTCTTGGCTTTTTGCGTCATCCGCCAAAGGAGTAATAATGACCTCGTCTTTTTCCTGTTTTTGCCGTTCTAACTCTCTCAATTTTAAATCATGGGCCAATTCTTGCTCATAATACTTAATAGTTCCCCTATAAGGCTTAATTTGCTCCATCCATTCTACTTCTTTAAGAATTTTTATAATATCTTCATAAATCAAAATTATTTCATTATATGGAGCTTTTTGAGAAAAATCTTTCTTTCTCAAGGCTAAATCATACTCTCTCTCTAACTGTTCTGCGTAATTTATTCTATCTTGAATCTCCTTTTCTATTTGCTTCTGTTTTTTCTTCTTTAACTCCAATTTATCTCTTTTATCGGTTACAGCTTGAGTTTCAATTTGATCTTCAACAGGTGTTACAGATATTAATTCTTCTTCCTTCTTTTGGCGTTCGATCTCTCTTAATTTTAAATCACGAGCTAATTTTTGCTCGAAATGTTTAATAGTTTTTTTATACGGATTAATTTGATCAGTCCAACCGGTTTCCTTAAGGATTTCTATTATTTCTTCATAAGTTGAAATAATCTCCCTATATGGATTTTGTTGATCAAACTTTCCTTTCTTTAAAGCTTTCTTATAATCCCTTTCTAATTTCCCTACATAATTTACTTTATCTTGAATCTCTTTTTCAATTCTTTTCCGTTCTTTCTTTTGTTGCTCTAATTTTTTTAATTTTTCTTCCTTTTGAATTGACGCTTTTTGGAGAGATTCTTGTTTGATTAATTCAAATTCTTTTAATTTATTTTGTTGAATTTGTAATTGTGCTTGCCTTTCCTTCTCTTTTAAAAGCAATTTTGAATATTTATTCTTCTTCATTTTTAATTTTTTAATTAATTCTTGAATCTTAGGGACTTCTGAATGCCAACCTATTTCTTTAAAAATTTCAGTCGCAAGTAAATAATTCTCCAGAGCTTCATCAAATTGATTTTCTTCTTCAAGTTCTGAAGCTTCTCCCAACAGATCATATGCTTCTATACTTAGGTCTTTTTCTTTTTGCTTTTTTTGTTGATACGCTTTTATTTTAGTATCTTTTACATCTTCAACATACTTTTTTAATTCTTGTTGTTTTAATAAAAATTCTTGACCTTTTTCAAATATTTCTTTACTTACCTCTTGTTTTTTCAATTGTTCTTGCTGTAATATCATAAATCTCTTCTGTTTTTCCTCCAAATCCTTAATAAATTGTTGAATCTTATGAATTTCACTTTGCCAATTGATCTCATTAAATAATTGTATTGCTTGATTATAATTTTTTAGTGCTTTCTCAAATTCATTGGATTGGATTAGCTCTGAGGCTGCACCCAACAGATCATATGCTTCCATACTTAGGTCTTTTTCTTTTTGCTTTTTTTGTTGATACATTTTTAATTTTGTTTCTTTTATATCTTCAGATTTCTGTAGAAATTCTCCATGTTGTGAAATTATTTCTTGTTCTTTTTCTGTTATTTTTTTCTTTTTTTCAATAATTTTTATTTTTTTTTCCTGTGTTTTTAGAAATTCATTTTTCCTATCATTCAATTCCTTAATTAGCAACTCCACCTTAGGAACTTCTGAAGTCCAACCTATCTCCTGAAAAATATTTTTTGCTTGCATGTATTTCTCAAGAGCTTTATCAAATTGATTGGATTGGCTAAAATCTGACCCGTTTTCCAAATAATCATATGCCAATTTACTTTTCTCTTCTATTTCTTCTTTTTTCTTAGCGAAAACCGCTAATTTCTCTTTTTTTAACTGAGCTTTATCTACTTCTTCACTCTTTTGGTCGCTTTTCGGAAAAATTTGATTATATTTATTATATGCCTCTTCAATTAATTTTTCAGTTTTTTGAACTTCATTTTCATAACCAGGTATCTGTTTCAATATATCTATGGCTTTATTATAACAGTCAATACCGTCATTGAATTTATCCAATTCAATAAGTTCCTTCCCCATATTGATTATCTTAAATACTTGTTTTACAAGATCATCATCAATATTATCTGAATTAGCGGGATTTTTCAATAATTTTCACTACTTTTTTATAGTTTTAAGATCTAATACTACAAATAACAATAAAACACTTGTATTATAAATTTCATTTATTTTTAATTGCATAAATGGATATTTGATATTAAGAAGACTATAATTTTAATTTTTTATGTCAAAATTCCATCAGAAATTTATAAAATTTGAAAAAAAGGAAATAATTAATCTCTTAAGTTTATGATTTTATAATTATTCTAATTTTGATTGCACATTCAGCCTCTTTCAGAGGTCAATGTTATTTAGAAATTGATCGCACATTCGGCCTCCATCAGAGGTTAAACTCCATCCATTCTCCTCTTTTTTTACATAACCAAGTGATTTTATGTTATTTAGAACTTCGAGTACTTCATCTCTTTTCTTTTGAATATTAAAATCCACGCGTAGTGAGAATATTATTTCATCAATTGGCACTGGTGAATTAAGTTCATCTTCCATGACTCCTAGAGCCGCTAGAATTTCATTTTGTTGCCCAATATCACTATCCATACGTTTTTGTTGCTCATCTAATAACCAAGGATAATCAACTAACATTTGTTTGATTTTTTCTTCATCTCCTCTTTTAAAATAAAATTCAAAATCATCCCGTAATTTTTTCTTTTTTGCCATGTTGAATGCACTTAAACTATATATCTATTGCAATTTAATATAATATAATCTAAAATAATAAATAAATAAAATACATCTATTTATATCGTATTATTAATAATTAAAAAAAATTAATGATAAATATGTCGCAAAATAAGAAGAAATCTTGTAAGAAACATGCCAAGTTCAATTATTACTGCAAAGATTGTAGGGCAGCAAATGAGGAGCAAAAAGAAAAAGAAAAACTACTCTATCCAGATGCAATCGAAAAAGGGAAAATTAAGGAGGAAAAATTTAAAGTCAGCAAAAAGATTACACCCCCATATGAACGTGGTCCTTACAAAAAAGATATTAAAGGACCCTCAAGAGAACCTCGATATAAATACACTCCAATAAAAAAAATAAAAGAATTTAAAAAATATCTTTTATTCTTGATTCCGTTAATCGTAATTATCTTCTTGTTATCAATATTATGGTTTATCCCCAGTTGGACAGCAGGAATAAATTTAAAAATTCAACTCTATTTTAACAAAGCGGGAGGGTTAAATTATGTCGAAATTTTAACACTAAATTTTTGGAGCGCAAATTTTATATTAAATAAAACTGCATTAATTGGAGCCTTTTTAGGCGTAATTATCATGAGCATTCCCCCAGAAAGATCTCTTTTTACTCTCCTCGGCACTTATTTAGGATGGGGTCGGCCATCTAGGATTAAAGCAATGATCTATTGGTGGACAATAGGTTTTGGAGTTTTTTATTTAATTGGTCAATTGATTGATGCAGCGTCATATTTTAGTTGGGCAATTTATCTTTTAGATAATGAAATTTTTGATTTATCTCCAAATCTGATGAGTAATGCATTTAATGTGCTTTTTGATCAAAATAGCACGGATTTAACAAGTATCTTTCTCTATGCGGCGCTTTATTTACCCATAATAAATTTTGTTTTGGGAGTTATTATTTTTCGGATTGTTTTAAACATATTAAAAAATGCATATCTTAGAAGGAACGATTTTTACGCTCTTGCAGATCTCTTTTTGATTATAGGTATTATTTTCGGATTAGTTTTTTTTAATTTACCGATATTTGCCTTGGACGGCTTGAATCTGCTGCAATCGGCGTCCTTAATTCTTGGTTTTATTGGATTTATTGTATTGGGGATTATAATTGAAGGATATGGGTTTTTATTTATTAAGAAACATGGAAGAGGTTTTAAAATGGTGAGTTCCCACCAGAAAAAAATGGGTATATTAGCTATTGGGTTAATAGTTATTATTATAATTCCACTCATTATTAGCATACCAGTGGCAGTTAATATTGAATCAAATACTTACACATGGAATTTAGAAAGATGGAATAAAAAATTAAGCCGTGAAGTCGAGTGGACTCGAATCTGTGCTGGATTAGACATGTTTGAAGAGCGCACTATAGAGAATTATACGGACTCTACTATCACTCCCGATTCACAAATTATACCTCTCATCCGTCAATATGACCAAAGTGTTGCTATTCAAAAAATGTCTGCACAGATTGCTTCAAAATATGAATCTATAGCAGATAGTGATATTATCTATATTGGAGGGAATGAATATTGGGTTTCACCAAAAACCCTACGAATGTCTGGCATAACTCCCGGTGGAGTAGAGTTACATACAGCCCTTTTTGATCATGTGGAAGGATTTCTTGCTATGGATACGTTCACTGGTGATTTATTAACAACTGAAAGTGAATATAAAAATACCTTTAATGTATCTTCGAGTTATCCAATATTTTTTGGTGAACGCGAGAGTACTATCTTTGCTGCACAATATTATTCTCCTGCAGATGAGGGGGATTACTTTTTTGATTTTACTGAAGCAGGTCTTGGGGCATATGAGGCAGATATTCTTTTAAATACAACTTGGTCAGCAGGAATTGAAAACTTAGAACATGCATATGAAGGAGCACCAGATGGAGAATTAGAGGGACTTGAGCAATTCTTTTTTACTTCTAACCTAGGATTATTTCCATACGCTATAAATTTAACAGAAAGTAGTTATTTAATTAATAGAAATATAAAAACTAGAGTCTCTGAAGCACTTTTACCCGGGCTTTGGCTAGATCCTGATCCATATCTTATTTTTAATATGAATGTTGGTAAAGTATATTATGGGGTTTCTATATGCACTAATATTGTTATAGGATCTTATTCCAAGAGTCCTATATATAGATTTTTAGGAATTTGTTTAATAGATCTTTTGGATGGCAGAATGACATTTTATAAGAATCCTGCTTTAAAAGAAAATATTAAAGATGACTTGACTTATCCATTTTGGAAAATCTATCTCGAGAAATATCCATGGAAGAATGTACCAAGTTGGTTAAAAGATCAATTAAGATATCCTGAAACGCTTTTTGAACAACAATTAGCTTACGAATATATATATCATGTTCAAGATGCTACGACATTCCGAAGAGGTGATGATTTTCATGAGCGACCAGAAGATGGAAATCTTTTCTATATAGAAACTGATTTAGGTGATGGTATTGAGTATGTTGGAGTTGATTTAGCTGAGTATATTGGTAGAGAGGCAAGAATTCTTTCAGGTTTATACGTAATAAGACATGGAGATAATTTTGGACAAGCAATATTATATCATACAAGACATCTAACTAGCGTTAATTTAATTGGACCAGTAACAGCTAGAGAATATTATGGTACTGCAGCAACCAAAGAAATTGAATTAATTACAAATCCTAGACACGGAAATACATTAATCTATCCATTGGCAGGTTCCCTTTATTATTTTGTACCTACCTATGCTAGAGTAGGTGGGATTCAAGATTTAAAATTAGTAGGGTTAGTCGATGGATTTTCAGATATAGATCCCGGTTATGGTATCACCGCAATTGAGGCATATAACGTTTTAAATATAACAGCCGAAGAAGAACCAAGCGAAGGAGATGTCTCATTTAGTTATACTTATGATTCTTCTATAGAGTATCCAAATCCAGCCAATTCGAGAATCCAAGTAGAAGTTGATTACAATCTCTCACTTGACGCAAAGAAAGTAGAAGTAAAAGTATTGATCTATTCTGATCTTGTTACTGTTTCCATTCCTTCTGGTGAGAGTTTAATTAAAAGTGCATTCACGTGGGGCGATGGCAATATTGGTTATAATTATAGGTTATTTAAAAAAGATCTTTATCCGGGCGAAGGAAAAATCCTTACTGCACAGTTCTATGCGAGTTCAGTGAGTGCCTCTGGACTTTTAGTTATGTTTGAATATGTATTAATTGTGGATGATGTAGTTATTTACACAAGTGAAAAAAATTCGATATTATTTACTAAAAGCATTTAGTCTCAGATAAAACAAGAAAATCAACTTTTTTTTTAAATTTTTTACTTGATTTTTTTAGGAAAGAGCTTATTATTATAATTCTGCTAATAAACTTTCAACTTCAGATTTAGAAAGCAATTTATATATTTTCTCTTCACTAGAGATATGAGAAATTTTAATAGTTTCTGCTGTTAAGTCATCATCAACACTTTCCTTTATAGCTCTTATTGCTAACAATTGAATTTCTCTTAATGAAAAGGTTGGGTTATATTCCTTCTCAATAAATTCCCTTGCAGTGCTCTCTCCTGAACCTAACGCATAAGCTTTAAAACTACGATATATCCCGCTTGGAGATGTTGTATAAATCTGAGGCCCATCTGAATCATAACCAATAAAAAATAAACTACAACCGAAGGGTCTTATTCCGCCATACTGTGTATAGATTTGTTTTAAATCCGCAATAGATTTTACTAACATATTTAGTCTTACTGGTTCATCATATGTTAATCTATAAGATTGAGCTTGTACCCTTGCATAGTTTACCAATACCCTAGAATCTGCATGTAAACCTGAAATTGCACACCCTATATGTTTATCAATCTTAAATAACTTATCGATTGAATCAATTTCCATTAAAGAAGATGCAATTTTAATTTGTGCAGCTAAACACACATCATTTTTTGTTTTTATTCCTACAATTAAAGTTCCTCTTCTAACTGCCTCTAACGCATACTCTACTTGATATAATCTTCCCTCTGGGGAGAAAATAGTTAGAGCTCGATCATATTGAATTCTTCCGCCTCCAAACATCTCAGTTTTCAACCAAATTTTTAATAGTTAAACTTTTTATGAAATATTAATAAAAATTCCTACTTCTAGGTACAATAATAAAGAATTATCTTTTATAAAATTAGATTTATCAAAATATAATTATTGTAGAAATAAATGGTTATAAAAATATAATCAAGGAGAATTCTCAATTAAATAATAAAAATTACTTTTTTTATCATAAGTTCTTATTCATAATTCTAAATTTACTTTTTTAAGAATTGTTAATACAAGCGATTTAAAAGCTTCTTTAATATTACCTCCCGTTTTTGCAGAAGTTTCAAAATAGCCTCCTGAATTATATTCTTCACTAATTGCTCGACCTTCTTCTGTCCCTACTTCCCTATAATCTTGTGCTAAATCAATCTTGTTTCCTAACATCACTGATGGTTTCTGCCCAATTACTTTTTCTGCCTCTTCTTTCCAATTCGGTAGGTTTGTGAATGAACTCCGGCGTGTAACATCAAAAACATACATTATTGCTGCAGCTCCACGATAGAAGGGGGGGCGAACAAATGAAAAATGACGTTGTCCAGCTAAATCCCAGAGTTGTAATCGTATCTCTAAATCAGGATATTCTGGAATTTCAACTTTCTTAATCGCGAAATTGCTTCCAATCGTCATCACATATTGTTCGGTAAATTTCTTCTCTGTATATTGTAGAACTAAGGAAGTTTTTCCTACTCCTCCATCACCAATAACTACCACTTTATATATTAGTGCTTTTCTTATTGACATGTTTGTAAAATAATAGCCTATTTTTTATTGGCTTGATAGATTATTAATTTAATTCTAATAATTTGCTTTAATAAATATTTAGTATTTCAGAATTAATATAATTTATTTTTAATTTTAATTTCTAACGCTTTCAAGGTTCTTATAGAAGGATCTTTATAGTTACCAAAAATAATAAATTCCATAAAGATTAATATCGTTTGATAATATTATTGAATTCTTTATAGTTTTTCACTTTATAGAAAATCTGTTGTCTTGTTAAATTTAAATGTTTATTGTGCTTGTTTATTACAAGAAAGAATTAATTTTGCAATGGATCAGCTCCGAGGGTATCCCTCAATTGTGGAAAAGAATTCCCATATCGGGAAAATAAAACGAAAAGTATTCCCAAACACCATTTCGGTTGATGGGATAGAGGCGTTCGGACTAATGCCACAAGTAGTTTGTCAAAATCTGTTTGATAATATTATTTGAAATAATTTGAATACAATTTTATTCATTTTAATAGTCTAATAACACAGTATGGGTAAAAATTTAAGTGTTTTTTAAAAAATAGAGAATTTTTACTTATTTTTTATATTTCCACTATTAATTTTAGTATTTTTACGCAATAAGTTGTATTAAGCGGATAATTTTTCAGTTTGAATATCAATAACTCCTTCGATTTCATAGATTTCATTTTTTAAAGGCTCTAAGTTATCTATATTTAAAAGCTCCACATAAACTTCATAAATACACTTATCGGCTTCTGTGCATATTCCTGCAGTAAAAATTAATGAGATATTATATTTTGAAAATATACTTACTATATTTTCCATATTTGCAGGTGTTAATTCAGTGCCAAAAATGATTTCCAACTTAGTTATTTCTTTCGAAGTAACTGGGATGATATCTAATTTTAATGAATCTCCTCGTATTCTATGCACTATAAATAAATTATTTTTATTTTTAGTCAATTTTTGTAAATTATGAATCATTATTTCAGGAATGGAAACTGTTTTAAGCTTTTGAAAAACCTTAAATTTAATTAATCTCCCTTCGGTTTCAACACTTTTAAGCGACAGGATTTTATATAACTTGTCTAATTTACTATTTAGAGCTTTAAATCTTTTCTGAATATCTGATTTATGCATTGAACTTGGATTGTGTATATAAAATGCTTTATACAAATCATCTATTTTTGTGATTTGATCAATAAATTTTTTCATTTCTAATTGGTATTCTTTAATTTCAATTTCCTTTTGAATAATTACAGATAACATAATTAGTTCAATGCTTCCCCGTGCCCAACCAGATGGTATCCTAAAAATCCAATTTGCTGTTCGAAGCTCAGAAGAAAAATCATGGGTGAAGAAACCATCATCACCAGTATCTAAAAGAGAAACTATTTGATTTAAGGTCTCTTTTTTTAAGTTTTTAATTAAATCTTCGGGCTTACTAGCGATTGCTTTAGGTCCTATAATTTTATCAAAATATACAAGTATTAACATTTTCTAAAGCAAAAATTTTTCAATTATCTTAAAGCTTTTATGCAAAACTTATAAATTTTTAAATTTTTTCTATATAAAAAAAAAAGAAAGGGTGGAAGGTGATCAGGATTTTGTTCTATTTATCTTATACTTATGAAGTTTAAAACTAATTATTTTATTTTCTCACAATCCTAAAGGTTTTAAAATTTCTATCTCCCTGATAGTCAACATCGGTAACTGGAACTCTAACAAAATTTTCATGATCAAATTTTTTTTCAGGCGTTCTTTTTTGATAAAGAGAAAGATTACTCGCCATTCTGAGTTCCTTAAGCAAAAAATCCCGTACCGCAACCCTTATTAATTCACTTCTTGATGGATAAAGGCCTTCATGTCCTGTTAATTTATCAATGGCATTTATATACGGTTCTGGTATATTTACTGTAACAATTTTCATTGTAAGGTTAAGCTCCTTGAATTTCAACACATTTTATTCTATCTGATATAATGATCTATTATGATGTTCTAGTATTTAAAATTTTGCACTGAAGTGTTATTTTATAAAGGATACAGCCTTTTTTGTAAAATATATTTAAATAATTAACACAATAATAAATTATCAAAAAGATATAATTAAAAAAAATCTCTTTTTTTAGTCTAATTCCATTTTTCTTCAGAATTTTTAATTATAATTTTTTCAATTTTTCTTAATTACTATTTAAAATTATTTTAAAAATATTTTAATTGTTGGTGAAAATTGTTTAATATTTTTTTAATTATTGATATAAGATTTCATAATTATTATTTAATTTCTATAAATTTTTAATCTCAATGGTGTTAATTTTATTAATTTTAAATTAGATTAAAGATTTTCGCTATTAAGTATTTTATATTACGGAAAAAGAGTGTTTTGAGAAATATTAGTGGATTAATTAAGAACAGTTAATATGTAAAAATTTGATATGCATGATTATTCAATTTTAAACTATATTTTTGAAAGGTTTTAATGTATTTTGTGCTCTTAAACAGTTACTTAAAATCTGGACATCTTTAGACATCCTCTTTATTTGACCTGTAACTGAAGGTCATAACCGCCCCATATAGGGACAGTCAATT
>JABUBO010000771.1_pt1 | contig 10527 bp, 13 predicted proteins | sample 7240361 | NCBI WGS metagenome assembly JABUBO01 (sample SAMN07256346, study PRJNA390944) | subsurface metagenome | isolation source: Methane hydrate marine sediment | place: Pacific Ocean: Eastern North Pacific, ODP site
TATAGAGAATGCTTTAGCATTCTCTATAGTGAGTTTTGTTGAATACCACTGTCGGGGGTTTCTTGTGAAAATTTGGAATGTGCTACAGTTCAATTCCGCTGCTCTGTCCACTGATGTATCAATAGACCCCTGAATTGAGACGTGAAAACCGATCCTCAAACAGACCAACCCAACAACAGTTGCATGGCTACTATTAAGTAAAAACGTTATTCTCTACGCTTGTCGTAAAATCAAAAACTTTTTTTATTATCGTTTATATTCTAAACTCGTAACTAAAACTGTTAAGGGTGAATCTGATGAGTGAAACCGTAGAAGACCGAGTGAAAAAAGCTCTTGAACAAGTGATACCACAATTGCAAGCTGACGGCGGAGACATAGAATACGTTGGATTCGATAACGGCATCGTAAAAGTGAAACTTAAAGGCTCATGTAGCGGATGCCCAATGTCAGCCATGACCCTACAATGGGGCGTCGAAAACTTCCTCAAAAAACACGTACCCGAAGTAACCAAAGTAGAAGCAGTCAAATAATCGACCGCCAAAACGTAAGTTGCCATTCAATGGCATCTTGTCAAATTTTTTATTTCATCTCAGAATGTATTAGTTTGTGAAGAATCTACTGGTTATCTATTTCTGGATTCTAGTTTTTGATTTTACGCCCGTAGCAAGAACTAAAATCTGTCCACGCCATAGCTATCTTTGTAGATGCTGAAACATGCACATCAAAATCAATAGCACCGTCCTAGAGCTGATTCAAGGAGACATAACTGACCAGACCACAGACGGCATAGTTAACGCTGCAAACACTGCATTACAGATGGGCGGCGGAGTCGCAGGAGCCATCAGAAGACGGGGAGGATCAAAAATTCAGGAAGAATGCAACAGGATAGGGGGAACCCATGTGGGCGGAGCAGTAATAACAACAGGCGGAAACTTGGCGGCAAAATACGTGATACATGCCGTGGGTCCGATACATGGCGACGATCACGAGGACGCGAAACTGAAAGACGCGACGCTAAATTCTCTGATTTTGGCTGACAAACATAACTTGAGGAGCATAGCTTTTCCTGCTATAAGCACAGGAATATTTGGGTTCCCAAAAGACCGCTGTGCCACCATAATGCTCTCAACAACCATAGCGTATCTGGAAGGTCCAACAAATCTAGAAAAAGTGGTTTATTGCCTGTATGACAAGAAAACCCTAGACCTCTTCGAGCATACTCTTCAATTTTTGACCCAGAGACGCTAAACCATAAACCCGTAACTCAGTTTTTTAGTCCTTCAGGTTGAGGGTGGCTTTTGCTACGTCTTGTGTATGTTTGATGGTGAAGCCCATCTTCTTCAAAAGACGGATTGCCCTATTGATTGTCAGGTAACATGAATGCATAAACAGTTTCGAGACCCTTATCCTCGCATATTTCGATCATGTAATTCACCATCTTCAACCCCAAACCTAATCCCTGCCAAGGACCTGCAACTATAAACGCGATTTCGCCATTTTTTCCGTCAGGCTCAATTATAAGCCTAACAACACCCAAAATTTCTGTTTTGTGAAGGTTAACTGGGTATATCTTTTTTTATATCCGTTTTCGGTAAGTTTTTCATTAAAGAGTATCCAACAGAGCCTTACTCGTCGCTTGCTCCGATAACGGAGATACTTTCAGGCTCAAACATTTTTTCGAGGTTTAGCGTAACCATCCTACTGCACCCTGTTTACTGGATAGTTATCCTGTTAGCAAAACACTCAATATACCCTTCTAGTAATTAGCTCTCATCGATTGGCTATCTGCTCTTGTAAAGGGAAAAAAACGACTTAAACGGGAAAAGAGCAAACTTAACGGTTTAAAAGCGAATGAAAAACTTAAATACTGCCTTAAATAAAAAAGAAGCTGCGAAGGGGTGTATTATGAGGAATCCAGAATTATCTGTAGCTCCAATGCACAGAATATGCAAGAAAGCGGGAGCGGACAGAGTAAGTGAGGCAGCTGCGAAAGCGCTGGCAGAGGAACTGGGCGAAATCGGCATCAAAATAGCTAAAGAAGCTATTGACTATGCAATGCACGCTGGAAGAAAAACCGTTAAGGCAAAAGACATTGAGATATCCGCAAGAAAAGTTTTAGGAAAATAAGCAAGCGCAGTTCCCTTTTTTCAGAAAGAGGCGTAACAAATGCCTCTCTATTGGTTAGTGAAAAACTTTATATTCCCTGATGAACGTGCAGTAGCTAGAACTTTACCTATACCTTAGGAATGATTTGTATGGCATATTTAACTACACAGGGTGGACAACCCATTCTCATCCTTAAAGAAGGAACAGCACGTAAACGTGGAAGAGACGCTCAAACAAACAACATCATGGCTGCAAAAATTATCTCCGAAGTTTTGAGGACCACTTTGGGACCTCGCGGCATGGACAAGATGCTCATTGACGGTCTAGGCGACATAACCATAACCAACGACGGAGCAGCAATACTTGATGAGATAGATGTTCAACATCCAGCCGCAAAGATGATGGTGGAAGTAGCGAAGACACAAGACGATATGGTTGGCGATGGAACCACCACCGCCGTAATCTTAGCTGGAGAACTTTTGCATAAAGCCGAGGAATTGCTGAATCAGAACATTCATCCAACAGTTATTGTGAGAGGATACCGAAAAGCTGTTGAGAAAGCTGTGGAAGCTTTAGCCAAATTGGCGATAACCGTTAACATTGATGACCGTGAAACCCTGAAGAAAGTTGCCATGACTTCTATGGGAAGCAAGGCTGTGGGTACAGCACGAGAACACTTTGCTGATATTGCTATTGATGCTGTTAAACTAATAGCTGAGAAACGTGGCGATAAAACGATAGCGGACATTGACAACATTCAACGAATTAAGAAAGAGGGAAAAAGCCTCTACGATACTCAGCTAATCAAGGGCATAATCATCGATAAGGAGATTGTTCACGCAGGTATGCCCAAACGTGTTGAAAAAGCAAAGATTGCTCTTATTGATTCTCCTCTAGAGGTTGAGAAAACAGAGTTCTCAGCCGAAATCCGGATACGAGACCCCACTCAGATGCAGGCCTTTTTGGACAAAGAGACAAATATGCTCAAGGATATGGTTGAAAAGGTCAAAGCCTCAGGCGCAACAGTTCTCTTTTGTCAGAAGGGCATCGACGACATGGCTCAGCACTTCCTAGCAAAGGGCGGCATCATAGCTGCACGAAGAGTTAAGCAATCAGACATGGAGAAACTAGCCAGAGCCACTGGAGGAACGGTCATCACAAAGTTAGACGATTTAACGAAGGCAGACCTAGGCGAAGCAGGACTTGTGGAAGCGCGTAAGGTCGGGGATGACAAAATGATCTTTGTGGAGAAATGCAAAGAACCCCGGTCGGTTGCGATTCTCATCCGCGCTGGTCTAGAAAGAATGGTGGATGAAGCGGACAGGGCAATGAACGACGCTCTGTCAGTGGTTGCTGATGTCATCGAAGATAACATGATCGTTGCTGGAGGAGGCGCAACAGAAAGCGAAATCGCAAAAGTTCTTCGTGCCTTCGCTACAACAGTTGGCGGTAGGGAGCAACTTGCTATAGAAGTTTTCGCTGATGCACTAGAAGTCGTGCCTAAGACGCTTGCTGAAAACGCTGGTTTAGAGTCCATCGACATTCTTGTTGGTTTGAGGGCAGCTCACGAAAAGAAGAATGGTCATCTGATGGGAGTCGACGTTTTCAAGGGCGAGATAGTTAACAGTTATGAGAATGGCGTCGTTGAACCATTGAAAGTTAAGGAGCAGGCGATGAAGTCAGCCGCGGAAGTTGCATCCATGATCTTGAGAATCGACGATGTGATCGCCTCGACGAAACCTAAAGAAGGTGCTCCTCCAGGCGGAATGCCTGAAGGCTACTAAGAACCATATAGCGTAACCTTCTCCCTTTTCTTATATTTTCCAGTTCATTACGTAATCGTCTGCATTTGTGCAAAGTCTCTATGAGAGACTGAAAATTTGTTGAAGGGTTTAATGTGCCTAAAAATTCAGTCATGTACACGATTCCATTAGTCACCTCTTCAGTTGCAAACATTCTTCTTCGATCTTAATGTTCATTACATCAAAAATTCTGTGTTAGAGGGCTCTTTATGGCAATTCTCCTCAAAGATCGTTAATCTAAAGGATAAAGCACGGTGTACTCTACAAGTCCAACAGCAATTGAGATTAGTATTCCTACGAGAGTTTGTGTGAACGTGTGGTGTTTCAGTTTTATTCTAGACCAACTTAGTGGCACTAGAATCAAAGATAAAGGTAGGACTTTTATGCCAAATACGAAAATAAGCGCAAAAATGGGTCCGGTTACGCCAGCACAATGAGTACTGACCTTCCAGAACAAGTTAACAACCATAAGGATTATTGTAACAAACGTGTAACCTAAAGCCAGCAGAAACATTATTTTGGTGTTAGTAGCAAAGAAAATTATTGTGGCAAAAGAATAACTGGTTATGGCCATTAAGAAAAAAGGTGTTCTCGCTTCTCTTTTTGAAACGTACAAGTCGACAACATTCTTTCTATAAAAATAAAGTACAGGTAAAAAGGGAAGGAAAGCAAACAACAAAAAACAGAGCAGAATGCTCAAAGGAGGGCAAAGTAAACCTAGGCCAATAGGTGACCAAAGAGAAAAAGTGATAGTCGCTACTATGGCCATAGTTGGGGGAGAAACAAATTTCGAGATGAAATCTGCTGAATCGTGGCCAATTTCTGCTAGTGATTTATGTTTATTGTTATTCGCCATAATGGCATCTATACATTATTAATGAGTTAATAAGTTTTTAAGCCAAAACGCGCTATTTCTTTGCGAATGTTAGAACACCTTATAGACTGATTTGTCTAGGGTCCACAAAAACCATCTGCAAATAAGAAAAATACCAAATAGAACCTCCAAGATATTTTTATGATTTTTTAGATATTTCATGATTATTGTAATTGAAAAGATACCGCAATTCACTTCACAAGCATTAGTCTCAAAAAGCTTGTGTTTTTGTTCTATTACATCCCCGCCCAAACAATAGGCCATTAGTTAAATGGCGACCCACGTTTCAATTGTAATTGCTGTTACTTAAGTTATCAAAAATACTAACAGATCTTTTTTTATCCTAAATAGGCGACGATTTATACTGTTTGCGGGGGAGCAATTCATTCGGCGATTCAGCTTTAACGTGAAACAGACGATAGATAGTTAATTAACCTGCAGCAAAAATATATTCTACCTGTAAAGTTTGTTCAGAAGGGTTTAATATTTGTAAAAATTCAAAAAACATCAAGATTATGGCAGATTTGCTTAAGCAGGGAGCCACCCTCACGGAACATGCCTGTCCAGCCTGTTCTTCGCCAATCTTCAAACTGAGGAGCGGAGACCTTTGGTGTGCTAGTTGCAAAAAACGTGTAATAATTGTGAGAGCGGGGGAGCCAGAACCAGAGGTTACTGAATCCCCCGTTTTCTCCAGTTTAGAGTCAACAATCTTGGGGAAAATTCAGGAGATCGAGAAACAGTTTGTGGAAGAAACGGATGCAGAAAAACTGAAGACCCTTGGAGCAACCCTGTTGACTCTCCTTGAGAATCTTGAAAAGATACGGAATATGAAAAAATAGTCTAGTCCAGAACGAAAGGTGTTTACGTTGCTTGGGCGTTACGAAAATTTTCCCGAAAACATTCACGGTATAGCCCTCTTTCAGTATCAGGACTCAGCGAAGAGCCTTCAGCAGGCGATTCTCTGCGTGTTTCATCGTCTGAATCATGAAACCTTTGATTTGGGTACCGTAACACCCTATTTGAAACAGAAGTGCGAGGTCGGTTTCGAGTTCGGCGTGGCTGACGGCTTCGTTTTCAATTTTTTGGACCAGAATGAACTTGATCAATGTCTGAAGAGCATTGCCGAAAAAGAACTGGAAACTTTAGATTTTTTCTTTGTTGTCCGCTATCACATTATCCGAGAAAAGAGTAAACGGGTTCCATTAAAGTTCGATTATCATGTGCTCCGTTTTATATTCCCAAAAAACGGCTTGGAGTTACGCATTCGTCACGAAAGGGGAACGCAGCGTGTTCCGTTAGATGACTTAACCGATTTTATGGTTAAGCAAATAAATGTTGAACTCTCTCGGATGCAGCTGACGGCTTTATTGTTTGGGAATTTCGAGAAAGTCAGCCTACAATAGGCTGGGGTGCCTTTTGACACAGTGATTTGTGTTTTATTCGTTAAGTCGCCTTTGCTAAAATGATGAAGCATGTTTCCTGCATTTTAGTTATGTTTAAAGGCGAGTAAAATGTTTGCGCTTTACGGAAATTACCACCATGGACGACAACACTAAGCCAAAAGCGAACATACATCGTAAACTAGGAATTTCTCCTTATTTTGTAATCGTTATGACGACATTCATAGACATGATTGGGTTCGGCATGATTATTCCCATCTTGCCCTTCCACCCAGAAACTGTTGGGGCGGGAGCCTTGGCTCTAGGCATTCTAATAGGCTCATTTTCTCTGATGCAATTCATCTTCTCTCCCCTCTTAGGGCGGTTGTCCGACAAGGTGGGACGGAGACCGGTTATCCTTTTATCCATATTTTTTTCAGCCATAAGTTTCATTGTATTTGCCCTAGCAAATTCCTTCCCTTTGCTCCTTCTCTCACGAATCACAGCTGGGATGGCTACAGAATCAGCCGTAGCCCAAGCATACATAACCGATATGACTAGCGAAAAGGAGAGGACGGCGGGACTAGGCAAAGTGGGTGCAGCCCATGGGGCAGGATTCATAATCGGACCTGCACTAGGAGGATTCTTAAGCATCTACGGGTTCTTGACGCTCGGCATCGTAGCCGCTGTTCTGACTGGTGTAAACTTTCTTTTTGCATTCTTTTTCCTGCCCGAGTCAAACACCAAAGCTAATTCCAGTATGCAAACGTCAGCGAACTCTGATGATGGCTATTGGCGTAGGCTGGCATCTGCTCTAACAAAACCGTTGATAGGAACCGTTTTCGTAATCCTCTTTGTCATAACTTTTGCGTTTTCAGCCATACCTGTCATAGTGCCGTTGCTCGGTATAGCCTTTTTTGGTTTTGCGGAGCTTGAGATGTCCTACTTTTTCATGTATATTGGAGTGGTGCAGATTGTTCTTCAGGGTCTATTAATTGGAAGATTGACCAAACGGTGGGGCGAGGAGAACCTCATGGTTTTTGGGTCATTGCTAATGGCGCTTGGGATGCTGTTTATGCCTCTATTTCCTAGTATTGCAGTCTTTGTTGTTTCCATCACTTTGATATCGTCTGGCATCGGCACATTAAACACGGTTCTGCCCAGCTTCATTTCAAAGAGAACCCCAGCAGATGAACAGGGAGGCATGTTAGGAGTCGCCCAATCTGTGGGAAGCATCGCAAGGATTCCAGGTCCTCTAGTTGGCGGTCTTATCGCCGAATTTGCCGGATTAAATGTGGCTTTCCTTCTTAGTGCAACTCTTGTAACGATCGCCTTTGTTCTTGGGTTTAAATTGTTTCGGGCGCACAGGTTTCGTGGACAATCGACAGAGGCAGGTAGTTGCCCAAGCCACAGGGGTATGGGGTAACGTTTCCAAAAATAGGGAAATAAAAAAACTGGAGGGATAAAAAAATTAACATAAAACGGTTGTTTGCGGCAGAGTTTCAAGGCGATAACCTTGTGAAGGCCAAAGAGTCCTTGACAGAAAAGGATTTTTCGAAGATTGAGAGCTATCGTTTGAGGATTGATGAGGCTGAAGGGTTCAGAGGCGTTTGGGAGATAGTTAAGGACACTGTTAAAGTTTCTTTAGGTGAGCATAGGTTGGGTATGTTGCTTTTCTTGGATGATCTGCCTCTTCATCTGGGTGCGTACCATCAGCTGGGCACCAACAATATTGTTTTGAACCGAAGTCTGGTCAACATTGTTGAGGCTGTCACAAAATCGAAGAAGCTTGTGAATGCCTTCGTCTACAGCATATTAACTCATGAGTATCTTCACGCGTTGGGGCACGTTTCAGAGGCTGAAGTTCGTTCTCTGGTTTATGATGTTTCCCGAGAATGTTTCGGGGAAGATCATATACTTACAATGTTGGCTGAGAAGACTCCTTGGATGTTAATCAAAGGGATCCCATTAAATGATATAACCGTGCCTAAGCAAGCCATGGAACTCATTAAGGACTTAGAAAAACCCAACCAAAGATACATAGTTTAAGAAAAGAACCATCTGGTCAAGCTTTGTTCTGCAGAAACTCCAGAATCAGCTTCAGAATGTTCTGTTCTACTTCAGCTTTTTTTCTATCCCCGTCAATAGGCACAAGTTTTCCGTTATCCACGAATTTCATGTAAACCTCTTTAACTCTCCGCTGAGTCTCGAGCCTTTCCATGACTGACTTCTTCCGCCTTATTCTCTTTACAACAACCTCCGGCGGGACATCAATGTATATAGCCAAATCTGGAGGAAGCGCGAACCTGTTGATTTTTTCGATCCATTCTAGGTCGAGTCCCGCCGCCCCCTGATACGCAAGGGACGAGTAGACGCACCTGTCAGAAACCACAATCTTTCCTTCTTTCAAGGCTGGTTTAACCTCTTTCTCAAAGTGTTCAACGCGGTCAACCGCAAAAAGAAAAGCTTCTACGACTCTTGGTACCCGTTTCTTTCCTTCCAGAATAGTTCCCCGTATGAATTTCCCTAGTTCTCCTCGACTCGGTTCAGTAGTGTATACGGCGTCGAATCCTTTCTCTTGCAGGTGTCGTACAAGTCTGTGGGCGTGAGTTGTTTTTCCGCTTCCGTCAAGACCTTCGATGCAGATGAAAATTCCTCTCTTTTTCACTGTACAGTTCAGCCTCTGTCCCTTAATGATCGATTACCTTAAATAATAATGCTCAAGATTGACAACGTTAAGGAGAAACGTTCCCTATGCGACGATACTGGGGAGAGATCAAAGACCCCGTTCATGGCTATGTTTACATTACCGAAGCGGAGAAGCAGCTTATCGACTCTTATCCTGTTCAGAGGCTTCATCGTCTAAGGCAGTTGGCTGGGTCGGAGTTTGTGTATTCAGGAGCAAATCACACTCGCTTCGAGCACTCCATTGGGGTTATGCACTTAGCGGGTAAACTAGCGGAAAACCAGAATCTTTCTCAGCTTCTTTCGGAAGAGGAGGTTCAAATGGTCAGAATGGCGTCTCTTCTTCATGATGTGGGTCACGGTCCATTCTCTCATGTTTTTGAGCATCTTCTTGTGAAGTTTTTGAACAAAACTCATGAAGATATGACGCGGTGGATTATCCAAAAGTCTGAGCTGCGGGATATTATCAGCGGAGTAGGATATGACCCTGATGTGATAGGAAAACTTGCGGTTGGGGAACTGCGGAGGCAAGGGAAGGCTTTCTTGGATCAGATTATCCATAGTACTGTGGATGTTGACAAGCTTGATTTTGTGGTGAGGGATACTTATCACACTGGGGCAGAGTATGGGTATGTTGATATCTTTCGTCTCATTCACATGTTGGATGTTCTTGGCGAAAACCTTGCTGTTGATGTGGGAGCGCTCTCAGCTCTGGAATCTTTTGTTTTGGCGAGGTTTGAATCGTTTAAAAGCATCTATTTCCACCGTGTTGGGAGAGCCGCTCAGATAATGCTTGCTTCAGCTATGGAAGAAGCAAAAGATGAACTGGGTTTGGTAGAGTTTGATTCTCCCGAAGATTACCTTGCCTTAAATGATTACACTGTTTGGACTAAACTGAAGGAATGCAAAAAGTCTAGAGGAATTATGGAGGACTTGGAGAGGCGTAAGCTCATCAAATGTGTCTACGACAGAACGTTTCATGTGAAAGAGAAGCTGGTGCCCAGTATTTTCAGCGTTGACGAGGTTCGAGATCAGCTGAGAAACAAAATTGCTTCAGAGGCAGGAGTTGAACCTCACTTTATTGTGATTGATGTGCCAACAGTGCCTTCGGTGCCTTATCATCATTCTGATTTGCTTGAGCCGATGGAAATCCCTGTTTTCCAGAAGACCCGAACTGGAGAAAAGATTCCCTTACGGTTAAGTGATATTTCCTCGGTTTTTGATGTTCTTAAGGGCTTCATAAACATCCTTAGAGTCTACACGGATGAAAGGTACGTCGATAAGGTGAGTGTTGCCGCGGAGAAGGTCATAGGTGGAACTCCTTCTTCGGCGAAGATATCCTTCTGATGCAGAAAAGTTAAAAACTGAGTGTGTTTATTTGGTTGATGCCCTGTTTAGGCTCCGATAGTATAGTCAGGTTAAGTATTTCGGCCTTTCGAGCCGAAGACCCGGGTTCGAATCCCGGTCGGAGCACCAAACTTATTCATGTTTTTCTGCTCATTTTGTGGATTTTTTTGTGTGTTATTGTCTCTTCTGGGTATTGTTGGATTGCTGTTTTCTTTGAGTGACGCTGGATTAGAGCGTGGACGGCGGTGTTGGATTTTCTCTTGTAAGCATTGCATAATAAAGGTAGGTCATGGCAATCGGATAAATTGGGCTTGCAAAGGCAGCGATTATACTT
>JABUBO010000772.1_pt1 | contig 10526 bp, 4 predicted proteins | sample 7240361 | NCBI WGS metagenome assembly JABUBO01 (sample SAMN07256346, study PRJNA390944) | subsurface metagenome | isolation source: Methane hydrate marine sediment | place: Pacific Ocean: Eastern North Pacific, ODP site
CCATAAGGGCCAGGCAAGGTCAGTAGAGTTGTTTTTGTTTTTGCTTCTGTTGGCGACGCTGGCGTTGTTGGCGGAAGGATGGCTGGGGGCCCCCAGGTTGTCCCGGGCCAGTCAAGAAAAAATACCAGAAGCAGAGACGGTGTCAGAGATTTCCGAAAGCAATAAAGGGCGATTGTGGTCACCTGTTAGCAGACTCAGGCATCGGGTAAGGGATGTTATTGGCAAATCTGTGGACCGGAGGGTGGGCTAATGGGAGTACTGCGGTGGCAAGCACATCTTAATCCGGTCCTTGGGGCGGGACTGATTCTGGGGCTGGGAGTCTGGCTGATTATTCTGTATCGGCGGCAGCGAAGACAGTATTCGGCCAAAGAGGCTGCGGTGTTGGTGGTGCCCAAGATACTGATAGTGCTGCTGTTGATTTTGGCGTATTTTGACCCGGTGTGGAGTGTGATGCAAAGGCCCGACGAAAATCAAAAGGTTCTTGCGCTTGTGGATATATCTTCTTCTATGGAGGTCGAGGATAAAGTCGAAGGCAGCCGGGGCGAACGGGCCAATGGTCTGCTTGAAGAACTTACGCAAGAGCTGCGGTCTTCTTTCATAGATTTTGATACCCTGGAATTTGACAGTGAGGTGCGGACTTCGGCGAGTTCAGTCGAGCCGGGGCAGGTCCGAGAAACCGATTTAGGCAAGTGTCTGGTTACAATAGCGGATAAGCCGGACCCAGCAGCGCTGGGTTTGAGCAAACCCGCCGTTGGCGGGTCCAACTACATGAGCGTGCTCCTGCTTACGGACGGCGGCGACGAAGTGATGCAAAACGTCAAGCTGCCTGAAGTGCCGGTTTATATTGCCGGTGTGGGAAGCGATCCTGAGACATGGAATGATATAGCGATAACCAGTATTGAGGTGCCGGAGGTTGTGGAAGAACAAAGCGATTTTGAGGTGACCGCTGAGGTTGTAGCCCGTTGTGCTTCCTATGCTTTTGCCACAGGGGCAGAGCGGGTGAATGTGAGAGTGGAAGCCAAAGACGGCCAGGATTGGGAAACTCGAGATTCCAGACTGGTTGACCTGACAGGTGCCAGAGCACGTGTGAAGTTCAATATGAAAAGTCCATCTGAAATGGGAACCAAAAAGTATCGTGTTCGAGTCGAAACGATTGATGGGGAGCTTTCCGAATTGAACAATACGCGGATTTTTTCAATAGAGGTACGTAAAAATACCTTGTCTGTACTTCTTTTTGCTCAGCAGTTAGGCTGGGATTTCAGACAGATTTACAAGGAGCTGTCCGACGATTCGTCGGTGGCGCTGACTGCGCTGTTTCGCGTAAGCAGTGACCGATTTATTGTGCGTGGCAGTCGCCAGAAAGGTGATGAGAATCTTGAAGCGGGTTTTCCTTCGGAGCAAGGGCTGCTTGGGCTGTATAAATGCGTTATAGTTGGTTCGTTTCCTGCCTGGCAATGGCGGCAGGAACAGTTGCAAGCTCTGGTGGAATATGTGCGTGAAGGTGGGGCAGTGATATTTCTTGGAGGAGAGCATTCCTTTGGTCAGGGCGGGTATTCGAGAACGGTGATTGAGCCGCTGTTTCCCTGGCGGATAAGTGCAGGCGAGCCGGAACTGGAAACAGGCCGGTTTACGGTGAATGTGCCGTTATCAGCGGCAAATCACAGTATTGTTTCCGAAACGTCAAGACTTATTAGTCAGACCCCCGCCAGCAACAAGCGGGGGCAGGCTTCAGGAGCCACGATTGAGAGTATTAATCTAACCGGGTCTCTGAGGAGCGGAGCTGTCAACCTGCTGGATGCTTCGGTGGGTAGCAGGACGGCATCGGTAGTTGCACTTCAGCGTTTCGGAGAGGGACAGACGATGGGAGTGGCGACGAATACGCTGTGGAAATGGACTCAGACCTCTGATGTGCTTAAGCAGGCCTACGGTCATTTTTGGCGACAGTCGGTCAGGAACCTCTCGCAATGGGAGGAAGGGGAGCGTTTTGTTGGCGTCAAGTGGGATAAACAAAGCTACAGACCCGGTGAACAGGCCGGCACTACTATTCGCGTTGCCGGGCGCTATAATCCCGGACAGTTACACTTGAAAGCAACATTGACACCGCACCAATTGTCTCCCATCGAAAGCCCTGAGCCTGCGCCCGATTTGCAACGCCCCGGCTCAGGTTCAGTGGGTGCGGCCCAGCCGGTATCTGTCGAACCCGTGATGGGCAGAGAGAATACGTTCCGTGCGGAAATGGTCTTTTCCAAGAGGGCCGAATACCTGTTTGAATTGCAGGCTTATGTAGGAGAAAAACTATTAGAGTCTTATGAAAAGACGTTAGTAGTCGGGTCTGGTGTGAATGAAGGTGCTAATCTGGAAGTTGACCATGCGTTTCTGGACAACCTGGCCATGCAGAGTGGTGGTGCGTATTTTCGAGAAACCGACCTCAAAGAGCTGGTTGAGACACTCAGAAGCAGGGTTATGGACTATGCTGTCAGTATGGAGATTCCGCTGGTTCAGAATAAGTACATATACATTCTGATATTTTTGGGTATTCTTATGTTAGAATGGACGATGCGGCGCAAGATGAATCTGTTTTAATGCAAAGGCTTGGATAATTGTGCAGAGAACAAAGCTGAAAAAAGAGCCGAAGAAAATGAAGCCGAAAGCGAAAAGGTATAATTTTGAGTTTTTATTCTGTGTTTTTTGCTTTTTATTTTGGTTTGTCAACCCAGTATGTGGTACTTCGACGGGGTCGTTGTTTGGCGATGCCCCGCAAAAGAAGAACCAGACCAGAATAGCGGCGGTATATTTTTCCGATGGGAATGTTCTGACAGGCGAGATATCATTAACGCCGGGTCGAAGTTTCAAGCTGAACATACCCAAGGCAGGCAAGCTCAAGACTAAAGATATGGTAACCGGAGAAGATGTGCAATACGGCAAAGTCAGACGTTTTACTTTTGGGCCGGTGCGGGAGATTCGTTTTTATCCGGAAAAAGAGGAGATGCGGCGCAGTTGGAAGTTCATAGAAACGACCAAATACAATGAAAAGACAGGGGAAGCAGATTATTCACCTGCCGCGAAGGAATATTCCGGCCGACCGTATCCGCTGCGTTATCTGGCCGCGACGGTGATTTTCAACAGTGATGAATCTCTGCAGGGACACCTCTATACCGTAACAGTATATCTTAAGACCAAAGAGAAAACACACAGACTGGTTTTGCGGAGTAAGCAGCGGGGCGGAGAGGGAAGCACGCTGGATGAGCTGGTTTACGTCCAAAGAATAAAACTATTAGATGAAGGTAAAAATATTGCAGCCAAAGTTACAGTGAAGTTTGCCGATATGCGTTTTGGGCCGGAGGATGCGGTTCAGGCGGTGACGAAGGAATCTTTGACTCCGATACCAACTAAGATGACCGAAAGCGACGATACCTGCGTGGTTGAGTCCGCGTTTGGTGAGGAGTTTTATATAGCTGTGAGAAAGGACGGAAAGTACATCGTCGGCTGGCCGAAAGAGCAAGACAAAAAGTTGTTTGCAATTGCTCATGACCATATACAAAGGCAAAGAGATTTTTATAATGACAAGAAACTGTTAGGAGTTACCACCAGTGAGGATGGCAAAGAAGTGCTTACCTTAGTGAGTCTGCGACGTAAGGTAGCGCCTACTCATTTCGGAGAAATAGGCGGCGAGTGGGACAGAGAGTTGGGGACGGTGGTTGAGCCCTGGCGATTGAGCATCTGGCGATGGAAGTATGATAAGGCAAATCAGGAGCTGATACTGTCGGCACGGGGGACGTTTTTCCGTGTTATTCTTCTACCAAAGGACCATACGCCGGAAGTTGTTATATCAGAAAAGCTTTGGTCCAGCACCAATCGCACTTTTGGAAATGCAGTGCATCCACCGGTTGAATCAACCCAACCGCTTAACTCAATTGGTGCGGGACAACGAAAGGACGATACTGTCATTGTAGGCCAAAGCCCCCAAAAGGGACCTTAGAGAAAAAAAGTTATGGACCATATAAATGACCAACAGAGCGAGCCGGTTCGAGAGACCGTAGCCAGAGGCCGACGAATAATGATGGCTAACCGGCTGGTTTTAGGAGGATTAGTGTGGGGGACGGTTTGCCTGGGTGTATGGCTTGTGCTGTGTTTTATGGACAACCTTTTACATCTTCCGCCCGGGTTACGACTGGCGCTCATCCTGAGCTGGGCGGGCTTGATGATATTTGAATTTTGGAAGAATTTATTATCGCCGATTTTACGGTTTGAAGGGCTTGAGGGTACGGCGTTACTTCTGGAGCGTGAACATAACGTGCCGGAAAATATGCTGATTAATGCACTGTGTTTTGAGTCTCGCGAATTTAGCTCAGACGAGGAGCCATTTGCCCGGCGAACAATAGGGACAGCCATTTCCTTGATGTCAACGGCAGACCTGAAAAAGCTGTGGGACAGGAGGAGAATAAGAAAATGGCTGATAGCGTTTTTGATTATTATGCTGTTATGGATGATTTATGGTATTAGTCAGAGCCATTATGTGGTTAATGCCTTTGCGAGGTTCATACGACCGTTGTCGGATGTGCCGCCGGCGGGTTCGGTGGTGCTGAAAGTTACGCCGGACAGTGACGTAACCATCGCGGAAGCTGATGATTTGTTAGTGTCGGTTGAAGTTGAAGGCAGGGGGGGTAACGGAGCGCTGCGGAGTTATCCAGAGATTGTATGGATGGATGGAGCGGACTATATAAGTACCGAAAAGGGTAAAGGCAAAAGTACAACCATGCAGGCCGTAGGGGATAAGCAGGGAGTATTCAATTATACTTTTGCAGCAGTAGATAGGCCGTTTGCTTTTCGGGTGTTCGCGGCAGATACTTATAGTTCCAGTATCAAGGTGACGGTCAATACCGTGCCGAGAATAAAAGAGTCTCAGTTTCATATTTCGCCACCTGAATATACGGGTATAGGGAAGGTTAGCGCTATGGGGCCTCCTGAGGCGGTATCAGGGCTGACGGATTCGCAGGTAGTTGTGGACGTGAAGCTGGACAAGCAGGCTGAAAGACTGTGGTGGAAGGCGCAGGACAAAACGATTGAGTTTAAAAACGTTAACAGGGTATGGCGTGCAGAAACGCAGTTGCAAAAAGCCGGCTCTTACCAGCTCGAGGTCAAGGGGCCTGGAAGTGACAGACGTATCGCCATTGCTTCCGGGCCGATCTTACTGCAGCAGGACAGTGTGCCGGAAATTGAATTTGTGGATACCGACCAGAGTCTTACGGTGAATCCTGGAGAAAGACTGAAGTTCGATATACAAGCTTCTGATGATTTTGGGATCGGCCGGGTATATATAACACTCGGGCAAATACAGGCCAATAGTCCTGCAAAAACAATAGAGAGCTGGGAATATGAAGGACCACCGGGAAGAAAAGAGCAGGTGGCTGAGACACTTCGCCTGTCGATAGATGCCGGTGTGTTCAAGCCGGGTTCGGCCTATGTTCTGCAGGCATTCTGTCAGGATTTTAGCCCAATGAAGCACCTGGGTCAATCGCAGCCGGTTACACTCCAGGTCAGGTCGTTAGATGAGCTGACGATTTCGGCTGATGACCCGAACAGCGCTGCTTTTGCGGCACTGGACAAGGCCATTGAAGCGCAGCAGGCGGCTTTAGGTGTAACGGAAAATGTGTTGACGAACCTTGACGATGTAATTAATGCAAGCAGGAAAGAAGCGGAAAATATCAAGAGCCTGCAGAGGCATCAGGGTGAAATGAACCAAAAGCAGAAGCTTGTTGGTGATTATATGACTGAGGCCTGGGATGTATCATCACCTCCGCGTCCGAGGTTTGTTGATAAACTGGTTGAGCTCAAAGACGGCGAACACGCCCGTGTAATGGAGAAAATAGGAACGATTGGTGCAACAGAACCAAAGGCTAAAGCAATTAAGGCGGCTAATAAATCTGCTGTCTCTTATTCACTGCAATCTGTCGAAAAGCAGCAGGCTTTCCTGCTCGAACAGCTCATCTCGCTTAAAGGTGTAATTGCCAAACAGAGCCAGGCTGAAGCGGAAAAGGCGGCGGCGGAAATTTTAGGCGAAAGTATCGAGTCGCTTGATACAAGTGTAGAAGAATCGCTCAAAGAAATGGCCAAGGAATTGGATGAGTTTATCAAGAAACAAAAACAGATAATGCAGGAAAGACAAATGATTATGGATAAACCGCCGGAAGACTTCAGTGCGGCCGATGAGAACAGACTGGAAGAGCTCGCGATGGACCAATCCAAACTGGCGGAGATTTTGTCGGATGTGGTGAACGATTTTACTAATCTGGATCTTCAGGATTTTGGGGACGACGCGATGGTCGAATCGATGAAAAGTCTCTACGAGGATGCCGACGAGCTTGCTAAACAAGCAGGGGAAGCCGCAGATATGCGTCAAGCGCGAGTTGACGCCTATCGGCTGGAAACTGAAGAGGTGGAGATGGCCGAGGAGCTAATGATAAACTGCGAGGCGACACTGGGATTCTATGACAATATTCAATTTATCGCAGAGATTCCCGAGGATGAGCAGTTGTTTGCGCCGTTGGCAGAACTGCCGTCGGAACTGGAAGACCTGGTAGCTGATTTGATTACAACGGAAGAGGAAATGCGGCCGGAGGTGGAAGATATCGGCAGCTATCTTAATTCTCTGGACCATACGGCTGGGCCGGTTTCCGACGGAACTATAAGCAGTACCAGCGCCAAAGGCAAAACCGGTGACCAGAAGCCGGAGGACAATATTATTCAGGGGCGCAGCGGAGCCGGACGCAGCGGTATGTCCGACGGACAGCTCGTAGAGCCGGTAGCCAAGGCGCTGTCCGACAACGAGTACGGTTTGCGGGAACGAGTCTCAAACACGCCTCTGGAAAGCGGACAGGTCAAGGATGAGGACACGAAAGCGCAGACGGGCGGTACGGGACTCGGTAAGGACAGTGACCAAGCCACCATGTTCGGGGTAGGGGGCAAGTTACCCCCGAAAGTATTGGATATGATGAAAGCTACGGAAGAAAAACAGCAAAACATCCGGCAGTCGGCACAAGAGCTGGTGCTCAAGCTCGAAAGTCATAATCTGCCAACAATGGAACTTGAGAAGTCTATTCAAGCGATGAAAGGATTGGAAGAGTCTATCAAAAACCGTAGTGGAGTAGATATCCGAGGAGCTTTCGATGAAGTTGTCGACTCGCTGAAAAAATCGCACCGGGCATTGGGCAGACAAATTGCACTGCAATATACCCGTGACAAAGCAGCAGACAGGAAGCTGGACGATATGCTTTCACGGGAACAACAGTATCGTTTTAAGGGCTATGAGCATATGATTAGCGCCTATTTCGAGGCACTGGCACAGGGCAAAGACAAAGGGCAGAAGACAGAGAACAGAATACAGAAGACAGAATAAATGAGTAATTTTGAATGTAGTTGCAGTATGCTGAGAATTTTGTTGTCAATAGAGCATATGAGACGGTTGGTGTTTGCTGCTACGGCAGCTTTATTTGTTTGCAATATCGGCTGGTCTGCTGAGGCCGGCAGGTCTGTTCCGTGGCACCTCGAGGAGGCGGAGCTGCGATTTCGGATTGAAAAAGACGACACTTACTCACAAGTGCCTGATGTTCATCTGTCCGATTTGAAAAAAAAGAGGAAGTGGACCGGCTCGTACTATAGACTGAATGGGAAGGTCTATAAAAAAGGTATCAATATGACCTGCCCTGGAGAGGTTACTTACAAACACGAGAAGCAGCATAGGCGTTTTGTAGCATTGGCCGGACTTAATGATAGAGCTGATTCCGATATGTCTGTCAGCTTTGAGATTTATGCAGACAAAAGAAGAGTGTACAGGTCCGGGCTGTTGACCAAACATATGCCGCCGCTTGAAATTAATGTCGGGATTCCATCGACAGCCAAGAAGATTAAATTGGTAACGACCGGTTCCGATATGAAAGGCAAGCGGCGGGCAAGTCTGGTTAGCGCAGGTTATCTGCTGAGAGGGCAAAATCCGGAGGTCTCTTATGTCAAGCTATATATGCCCGGCTTTGATGCGAGGGATTTTGAAGCGGTAGTTTTTACGACTATAGGCCAGCGAGTCACCAGCCGGTTATTTAGGACTGGAGCAGATGAGCCGATGGAGATTCTTTTCGACAATTCCTATGGCAGCACCATCTATTTTGCTTATCTTGTGCACAAAGAGAAGTATAAACCTACCTCATCAGTATGGCAGCCCAAAGCCGGGGTGACATTAGAGACGAGATATACAGGCAAAAATTACCCCGATTGTAAGGCGCTGTCCGGTTTATTAAAAGTGTGGAATAATGTCGCCAAGCCGGTAGGCAAGAGTCTGGTTGAAAATGTTCACCATTCTTTTCCAATTCATCGGCTGGGGGAATTTGGTTCTGATAGCACCGGTAAGAAACCACGTCTTGCGTTGTATCGGTATGAGGGTTTCTTTCGGACTGAAGAAGCCGGTCAGTATATTTTTGCCACGGCCTCGAATTGGTCTTCGTATCTGCTTGTCGATGATAACCTGGTGATAAGCTGGCCCGGCGAACATAACTACCGGGACGGCATCAAGGGACAGAAACAGGGTAAGATTTCTCTCGGAGCCGGTGTACATAAGCTGGAATATCTGAACTACAGCCCATGGGGACAAATGTTTACGTTAGCTGCCTGGCAAAGGCCGCAGGAAAAATTAAGCCTTATGACCAGAGGTGATTTCCTGCCTGTGGGACGCTTCGTGGCTACGGCCATTGGATATAAAGACCTGGCCAAAGATGGTGGCAGCTTTAAATGGCAGATAAGCGATGATTGGCGGCTGGACCAGGAGAAAGCGGCTCTGATTCGGATGCGCTTCGATGCGCTCAAGGCAAAACGCAACGTGGATTATTCATACCGGTGGAAATTCGACGATGGAAAAATCGAGACCGGCGAAAGTATCGAGCATGTGTTTTTACGACCCGAGATGCGCACGGTAACGCTTGAAGTGCTGAAAAATGGAGAAGTAATTACCGAGGTAAAACAAAAAATCCATGTTCATATTTTATGGGATAAAATCCAGCTTGAGCCGGGGAACAAACAGGCCTTTGAGAAAGCTATATCTGAAGGTAACTTTAACAAACTGCCAATAGGTGATATCGTCAATTTATATGCTTTTGCTGACGGCCTTGAGCGCCAACTGTGGAGGCAACAGGCCGTGGTTGCTTTAATGAAGAGAATGGAAGAGCTTGTGGCGGAATCCAAGCACCAGCTTTTCTGCCTTGAATTAGGTCAGCACCTGCGTTCGGCTTCGGTACGGCAGTATGAACAGGCATTGAAACTTTTCACCCGTCTGCAGGAAAAATCGGCGCCGAATCCGGTGGTTCGCCAAAATGCGATGGTTTCTCAGGCTGAATTATTGGTGCAATGTTTCGGAAAGGCGCAGGAGGCGTTAAAGATTCTAAACCAGCTCGAGGAGAGAAAGTTAGACAAGAAAATAGTGACTCGATTCAGGATGGCTAAAGCAGAGGCTCTGATAGCGCTGGAGCATCTCGAAGAGGCAAGGGAAATACTTCAAAATCTTCGGGCTGGTTCCGAACAGCCCGACAGCACTAAACAGGAGGTCAAGGATGTTGGGCTGCTGCGGCATGCAAGACAATTGGCAGATAACACAGATGACCCGGAGCAGTTGGTTTACGCTATGGAGAAGATTGAGGAAATTATCGCTGATGACCCGGTGACGTTGTTGATGCCGAATTTGAACCTTATAAAACTGGATGTGCACCTGGCGAGGAAAGAATACTTAATCGCTTTTTATTTAGCTGAACGGTTAAATAAGCTCGAATTAAGTAATTACCATCGGTTGCAGATGCTCGTCCGGCAGATAAAGGCGCTCTGCGGTATCAAGGCCGTGGACCAGGCCAAGGTTATTTACGAGACCATGATGACAGACTATCCGTACAGCCCGGCGGTAGCCGAGGCCAAGAAGGTCATTGTCGAGACAGTAGTTGCAGGACAAAAACAATAACGTTTACGAGTACCCTTTAAATTTCCAATTTCAAGTTAGCGGAACGCCCCTTAAAGCTTCCAGGGCTTTCTGTATTCGTAGTGCAGCAGTTTATTAGCACGTCTATTATTGCCGGCACGTTCTTTATTCGGGTCCCATTGGATTCGAGACTTTGTGGCCAGAGCGATGTTCGCCAGGAGAGCAAAGGTTGTTGAGCGGTGGCCTGTTTCCATATCACAATTCGGGCGTTGACGGCTTTTTACGCAATCAAGAAAGTTCCGAATGTGCTGGACGGTAAGGTCGTCATCTATTCTTTTACCTTCCAGCGGTTCGATATTAGAGCCGCTATTCTGGAATTGTCCTGCTCTTGAAGACACAATCTTATACCCGGCTTCACCGCTTGTGCCGGCGTAAAGATTTCCCAGCGTGCCCCGGAATTCGACTTCTCCATCTATTAAAGCGGGGCCACCGTTCGCTTCATATTGGCCGAAAATGAGTAGTACGCCCGAGGGCATCTCAAAAATCACCTCCATCGTATCCGGAATTGTCCGGTCGT
>JABUBO010000773.1_pt1 | contig 10519 bp, 22 predicted proteins | sample 7240361 | NCBI WGS metagenome assembly JABUBO01 (sample SAMN07256346, study PRJNA390944) | subsurface metagenome | isolation source: Methane hydrate marine sediment | place: Pacific Ocean: Eastern North Pacific, ODP site
GGAACATCGAAAATGCGCATGCGGTGAGGAACTTGAAATTATGGAGGAGGGTCAAGAACCCCCCGACAAGGACAAGGTAGAAAACCATTGGCCCACCTCAAAAAACCGCTAATTTCGGCTCTCAGAGCGTCTGTTATTTTAAGCAGGGGCTCTGGGCGAGGTTACTAGCTTGGAGCCCCTCTCCTTTGAGTAAGTATGAAACTTTTTATCAACGGTGGAAGATATTTTTGAATAAAGGGGTTGACAAGCCTTCAGGCTTATGGTAGGCTTATGTTACTATGCCATGGCCAAAGTTAGCACTAGTTTTCAAATATTTAACGGCTCCCCAAGCCCGCAAGAGGTTGGGGCTTAGTCGCTTCCAGTTTGATCATCGCATTGAGCTGGGCATCTTCCCCAGGCCGACACATGTTGATACTGTTAAGAGGGGAGACGTCATTCTGCATGTCCGCTATTTTGATGAAAACTGGGTGAAGATAGCTCAGGCAATTTTAGATAATGCCGTGCAAGGAGATAGAGAGGTTAAGAAATGAACAAGCCGCCGAGGCTTAATCGGCGGCCTGCGGCGCAAAGGAGGAGTAGTGGTTAAAGAGATACTGGGCTATATCTGCCTCGGCGGGGCTGTTATCTCGTTTGTTTCTATGTACCTAATCCCCCGTTTGAACCGCCAAAAGAACTCAACTTCAAGGAAAATAAATCCGGCCAGGGCTAAAGGAGAAGAACGCCTGATACGGATTGAGGAGCGAACCGGTCTCATGATACCGCTCCAGCTCATCCTCATCGGATCGGTGCTCCTTACTTAGGGGATAAAAGTATGGAAGTTAAAGTTACCATTCAGAGCCAACGGTTAACCAAGGAGGAGGTGCAGCGCCTACTCCAGAGCATTAGGGATTGTGAGCAAGAGTCATTCCCCAATAAGGAAATATCTATCTGGATTGAAGCCCCGGGGTTGACCGGGTCAGAGTGCGCCGAGATCTTAACTAGCATAAAACCTCCCTATAAATATGGGCCACAGGTTGTGGAATTAAAAGGTAGTAAACATGAAGCGACACCCTGAGGGCACAAGATGAAGGAGGAGGTAGCTAGAAATGAATAAGATAGCCATAATTGGTCTCAGCTTCACTTTAGCTCTGGTTTTTTTTGGCAGCTTGTAATTGTGGTAGGAGTTATTACTACCCTATTACAACGACACCAACGACAACGACAACGACACCAACGACAACTACAGAGGAACCAGAACCCCAACCAATGCCTATCAATATTACCCTCGACTACTTTGGTGTCAAATATGCTCATGGCGGTAATGTGCAGTTGGTTGTGATAGTGAGTGATAGTGAAGGAGGTGAGGAAGGAAAACATTTATTCCCACCAATCGAAGAGGGTTATCCGATGGGGGACTTTGAAACAAAAAAGATAGGGCAGAGAGTTTTCCATACGTCGTCTGTAAACGGGGATTTGAAGATGAGTGTGTTAGCCTATCATCGCGACCAATCAAAAACCGAGTACCTAGCTCTGATAAAAATGATGGAGTGGTACTACGGGGATAGCATTAACATGCTTAAGCAATTGGTTTTGAATCTGCCGGAAAACGATGAGCTTATTGGATATTATGAAAACACATGGTCTGCGGATGAGTCATGGGGTATCGGACAGTATGCTGAAGTCGGTGTTGATGACCTTCGTGTTTGGTTTTCGGTATGGTCAGATATAAAACCCACGCCACCTCTGGAGCCTTCGCTTTTCCCCGAAAAGTTTAACGTATTCCTCACTGGATTCCCTTTTGTGTATGATGGAAAACTCTACTTTGAGGGTGAGATGAGCACTGGTGAGACAATAAATGTGACTGTGAGACAGACAGCACCATTCGCCCCTGAAGTCTATAGAGAGTGGGGGATATTAATTAGTGACCCCGAGGGAAAGACCGTTGCGAGCATTACGGAAGAGGAGTCAATTAGCTGTAGTGTTAGTCATACTGCTAAATCCGATGGCATCTACACAATTACAATATGGAATAGTGGATATGCATTTAATGCGGAGATACAATTTGAGCCAAAGGACTGGAGCTATATAGACAATAACGGCTGGGGGAGCAAAGTTATATACTGTGAGTGAGCGACACCCTGAGGGCACAAGACCGGGGGTGAGAGGCGAGCCAGATATAGGAAGGCAACAGAATAAATTAGGCGATAAGGAGGGAATATGACTTGGGCACTTGACACACAGGAAATACTACAAATAGCACAAGAAGCAGTGCGACAGGATGGATGCGTTACTTATCCAAACTATGAGGACGCCCTCCGGCAGGCTATATGTGGGGAAGGAAGATTGCTTGTGGTTGATGCTGGATGGGAACTCCAGAATATCAGAGAAGTCTTGTTGGCGAATGGCTACCAGACTCAAAGGGTTGGCAGAGAGCGGGTAAGATATTACCCGCCTGGCACAGAGTTGCCCCAACTTAGGAGGTAAATATGAAGCGACACCCTGAGAGCACAAGAGAAGGAGGTAGCTAGAAATGAATAAGATAGTCCTGATCATTGTTAGCCTAATTATAACCCTGGTAGTGGGGTTGGCTGGCTGTGGTGGTGGGGAGCCTGGTCCCTTTATTATACAGGTGATTCCGGCCTATATGCAAGACACCATTGCCGGACAAAGCTGTGTCTTTCTGGTAACCGTTACCGACGAAGGGGAGGGAGGCGGCCAAGGAGAGATTGTTAACATCTCAGCCACAGCCCCTGGTGCCACAGTAACCGTCGGTCCTCAGGAGATAACCCCGGGACAGGTTGCTGAGGTAATTGTCGTCCCTGATGAAGCCAGTATAGGTAGCACGCTGACGGTGACCGTGAATGGTAAGCGATATGGGCTGAAGCAGACAGAGACCGTTACCCTTGACGTATTGGAAGACGACCTAGAAAGCCTAACCCCCTACGCTACCGAGCTTCGTGACAAATTCATCCCCTGGCTTGCTGAAAATCACCCCGAGTTGGGCATCACCAGCCAAACCGAGTGGACTGGGACTATTGTAACGCCGCACATCGTGGTCGTAATGTATTACCTCTTCTTCTCAGAGGATTGGGAAATGGGTTTGAGGTGGCACGTGACGATACCGCCGTACGACTGGGCAGAGATTTATCTTAGGCATCGAACTACCGAGGTAAGCCCAACATACGCTTTTAAGATCCCTTCATTGGAAGCACAAGATGAGCCACAGGCTGTCGAACCTGAGGCATCGGTATGGCGGTGACCCAAGTATGTAGGCAAGAAGCCTAAAAAGAGGGGGTGAGCTATGGGCAACCTGGTGAGGCTTTGGGACAAGTTTCTGACCTGGCTATGGTGGGAGCAGCGTAAGTGGGATAAAAATAAGTGGGGGTAAGCTATGACTTGGGGTGGTGTTGTGGCTATAGTCGTTGTGCTGGCGGTTGTCAGCTTAATAGAGGGGGCTGTGGCTGCTTTGCTAAAGCTGTGGAAGTGGGATAAAAAGGAAAGACCATAAGAAACTTACTATGAGACACCCTGAGGGCATTAGAAGGAGGAATTAAAATGAAAAAAGTCAGGATATGGCTCGGGCCGAAGGAAAAGTATACGGCCATCGGGTTAAGTATCTATGGCGATGGCGGTCCACCAGCCAAACCCGAACTCCGAAAGCTAGTCGGCGCCATCGAGCTGACCGTGAAGATGCACTTTCCCCATGCGTCAGTAGTCAAGGCGGAGTCCCTGGAAGGACTCTATGCCTGAAGGTAGAAAAGAGGATCAGATATGAAGCGGCACCCTGAGGGCACAAAACTTAAAAAGGAGGTAGCTAGAAATGAATAAGATAGCCATAATTGGTCTCAGCCTAATTATAGCCCTGGTAGTGGGGTTGGCTGGCTGTGGTGAAATAGGGTCATTTTTTGAGCCTGGTCCCAACCCTGACGTCGTTGGCAGGGAAGCTTATGATAGTGTTGTGGATGGGGATTACTCCGTAGTAGTAAAGGTAGATATCTTAAATCGAGGGGGCAGTGGGAATGTAGAAGTGGTTGGCGAGGTGTGGTGGCAAGGAGACTACTGGAAGGAGTCGAAAGTTGTCTATCTACCTGAAGGTTTCCAGAAGGAAGTTTACCTAGTATTCAGGGGTCCAACTTTCTTGGGCTCTCTCTGGGGTCTTCTTCTTACCGGGGAGCCGGGGTTTAGCTATAAAGTTAATGTGAGGCCTCTCTAGGGAGGTTGGAAGATGACACGACACCCTGAGGGCACAAGACTTAAAAATGAGGTAACTATGGAATGAAGAAGATAGTCCTGATCAGTGTTAGCCTCGTTCTAGCCGTGGTAGTGGGGTTGGCCGGCTGTATTAGTGAAAGGCTGGTCATCCAAACGCGGACAATAGCTGAGACACAAACAATAACGGAGGCACCGACAGAATTAGAGGCTCAGATTAATCAACTTAAAGCCGAGAATCAACGACTTCTATCGGAAAACCAGCAACTTAGCAATGACCTATCAGAAATAACTAGTCAACTTCAAACAATCCGGAGTCTTGTCGCATCCTCAAGCTACAGTCAGATACTTAGCATATTATCCAACGTTCAGACTGATGCAACTGAACTTGCTAACTTTCTCCAAGGCTTGCCTGAGTTGCCCCCTCTACCCCCTGGGCTGACCGTCAGTCAAATAGATGATGCCATAAACAAAGCCCGAGATTTGAGAAGCCTTCTTGAAAGATTGCCACCACTACCGGGTTTGGTGAAGGTTCTAGTCCCGGAACTGGAAGAGCTTGACAATATGAGACAAACCTTTATCGACATGACGGAGTGGATGGAAAACTTGGAGGACCTGCCCGACTTCCTGAAAGTAGCTGGGGACTTTGATGACTTAAGGTCTGACATGATTGACTACTTGAGAGACGTTGCAACCACTGTATCCAATACCAAGAGTATATTAGAGGAAGTCAGAAACACTGTGAGCTCAGAATAGAAAGGATTAAATATGAAGCAACACCCTGAGGGCACAAGAAAGGAGAACGCAAATAGAGAAAAAGACCACAATACTTCTTGCCGACGACCAGCACATAGTTCGGCAGGGCATCCGGGAACTCCTCGAGCGAGAAGCGGACTTTAAGGTGGTTGGTGAGGCGGACAATACTCTGGAGGTGATTAGTCTGGCCCGCGAGTTCAAGCCGGACGTAGTCATCATGCAAGCTCGTAGGCCCAACCTGGGCGGCGTAGAATCTATCAGGCAGCTCAAGACGGAGCATCCTGAGACCGTCGTTCTCATCCTGACTATGTACGACGAAGAGGAATACATTGCCGAGCTTCTAAGAGCTGGCGCTGCCGGCTACCTGCTGAAAACTATCGGCATCGAGGAGCTGGTGCAGGCCATCCGCTCAGTCTGCTCCGGGGAATTTGTCTGTAACGCGGCCCTGGCGCAGAGACTCTTGAAACACGCCGCCAGACCACAGCCGGTGGCACTCGATTATGGCCAACACATGACACACCGGGAGACTGAGGTGTTAAAGCTGGCGGCAAGGATGAGCAACTACGACATTGCTGCTCACCTCGGCCTCGCAGAGCGCACGGTCAAGGGCCACCTTACCAACATTTTCCAGAAGTTAAACGTCGGCTCTCGTACCGAGGCAGTGCTGGAGGCAATAAAACGCGGCTGGATTAGCCTTGAGGATGAATAGGAGGTCGGCTATATGTCGATTTTGAAAGCGATATCCACACAAAGACCGGTTACCGCCACCACGGGGACACGGAACTTTTGGACGGGGGGTCGGGAATACAACGTGACAGGGTGGCATGTTAGACCGCTACACCACGGGGCCACTCTAGAGTGTATCAGAGCCCATTTGCGGTGTCAAGGCGTGGCACCCCTGTACGAAAGTCCTGCAAAGCCGATACTAAAGTCCCACACACTAAAGTCGGATACGACGCCGTTTATGACCCCAAGGCGACTCCCGACGAGCCATTATGAAAGTATCGGTGTCACCCCGTCCCCGCCAAAAAGTATCAACACTTTTTGGCGTTCCGCATTCCCGCTTGTGGTGGTATCTTTAATGCCCATTGAAAGGAGGTTCCGCCATGAGGACAGAACGATCACTACAGGAGTTCCTTGCCAGCCGGATTGCGGCTAACCTCAGTCCCGCGACCATCGAATGGTACAAGGACAGGCTTATCCCCTTCGCTAAATCCTGCTCCAACCTTCCACGCCGTCCAGAGCCGATCGAGTGCTTTCTAGCAACCGTCCAGGGCAGCCCAGAGACGAAATTTGATGTCTACCGGGCCCTTAAGACATTCTTCAGGTTCATGAGCAGCCGCCACAAAATTCCCAACCCGATGGACGCCATCAATCCGCCGCGCCGCCCGAAGACGCTAATGCCCACACTTGAAGCGAGTGAGCTGATGAAACTGCTTCATTCGGCTGATGAAGACCTGAGAGACAGAGCGATACTGACCTTGATAATGGACAACGGCATGCGGGCCAGCGAGGTGTGCTCCCTGCTGAAGCACAACATCAAGCAGGAAACGGTGGTGGTCTACGGCAAGACAGGCTGGCGCGAGGTTCCCATCATCGATGAGACCAGATGGCTCCTCCTCCGAGCTGCCGCTGAAAGCCCCGGCGAGCACGTGTTCCACGGCCATAAGGGACCAATCACCAGGCACCTCATCTACGCCATAGTCCGCCGGCACATGGAGCAAGCAGGCATCAAGGGGCCGAAGTTGGGATCTCACCGCATTCGTCACGGCTTTGGCAAAAATTACCTGATGGAGGGCGGCGACCTGCGCTCTCTCCAAGAGATAATGGGGCATGCCGACGTAAAGACGACCGAGAAATACGCTTCGCTCAACCTGACCGACATCATCAAGAAGCACCGAAAGTTCAGCCCGCTGCGGGCAGCCCACGCCGCGGCTCAGAAAGGCTTCTTTGATACAAAAGAGGCCATAAAAGAGGCTGAAACCATAGTAACAAGAAAGGAGATTTAGTGATTACAGAAGCTCAGGTTCAGGGTTTAGGGGAGTTTGCCCGATATAGCTTTACCCTGGAGCACGACGGTGCTATGGCGCTCTTCCTACTCCACGAAGGCGAAAGGGTAGCTACCTTCAGCCAGGTGGGCGCCACCGAGAGAAGCCTTCAACATGAGTGCGCCAAGCACCTTGTCATGAAACACGGTTGGGATGGATGCCTATGGAATAGAAAGGAGGAGAAATGGCCATAGAACCAAAGCGGCTATGTCAATACAGGAAAGTTAATGGTCTCTACTTATGTGGAGAATACATCTCAGTTCCCTGCGACCGGTTGCCGCTGCCACTAACAGCCTGCCCGGTCTGTGGCCAGGGCATCAAGGTTTCCCGAGGCTTCACCAAGGTTAACCCCCATCGGCTTTGGGGCATGCACCAGGACTGTGAGGACATCTACCGCCCCTGCTTCCTCTGCGACCCCAAGGATGAGCCAGCCTACATCATGAGCGTTGGCGAGAAATACTACAAAACGCCGGCCGACTTCCTGGAAGAGGCAAAGCTAATGGGTGTCTCCAAGCGTATACCTTTTATTCCAAAGGAGATGGAGCTCGGTAAAACCATCGTCTATCTAGCTCACCCCAAGGCCTGTAAAGTTAGGGAGCCGGCAGTGGTCCAACAGGCAATGGGTATCATAGAAGAGGCAAAGAGCAATCAGCCCAAACTACTAGATGTTGATAGGGTAGAGAAGCATCTCGGCATATTTTGTGCCTTTATTCCGAAGAGGGTGGAAAAGCTGATCTGGGAGAGTGACGCTACCCCTGAGGAGCTGGAGAAACTAGAGAAGCGTGGCATAACGCCAGTCAAAATACCCGATGGGGATGAGAACCATGCCTAATGGGGAGAATATGACTGTTGAAGAGATTAAGGTCAAGCTCCAGGAAATGGTACCTGAGTTTGCTGCCAAAATAGCTCCAGTATATGAGGCCTTAAAATGGCAGTGGTCACCTGGGAAATCAACGCCTCATATCCCTTCGGTCGGCGAGATAGAGAATACCCTGTACAGCCTTGTAGAAGGCCTGGCCGATGCCAGTAACTACGACGAAATATGCACAGGCGGGCTCAGTGCCTATTATCGTATGCCAGATGATACTGACTCTGGCTGTTACGGCTTAGCCTTTGAGTGTAATGAAGAGGTGTCTTTCGATTAGGAGATAAAGAGCTTTTATTCAGTAGGGGGCAGTAAAGAAAGGCCATGCCTACAAGGGACATCATTGATAGAGGACCCCAAGAGCGGGAACTTGACCGGTACCCGCTGTGGGTTGAATAGCATGGAAGTCAAAGTCATCATTCAGAGCGAAGAACTATCCAGGGAGGAGCTACGGCTCTTAATCCAAGCTATCCGCGATTGTGAGCAGAAGTCTTTCCCGGATAAGGAAATAGCTCTCTGGATTGAGGTGCCACAACTGACTAAGGCCGAGTGTGCTGAAATATTGACCAGCATAAAGCCCCCTTATAAATATGGGCCGATTACTCTGGATCTGAGGAGATAAAAACCCGGGCTGATGCCGATTGCTAGCCCTATCTGGCTCAAGAGCCCTGAGGAGGGAGGAACCATCAGCCCGGGAGAGAAGGAGGAGATAGACATGCAAACTGTCTATTTGGAAGATCATGGTCAAGACTTTCTCGAATGGGATATCCAGGATGGCATAGTTGTTGCCTGTCGGCCATTTCAGGGTTGGTTCTGGGAAGGCACAATAGTTCACAATATCGATATCCAGCCAGGGGATATCCTGGAGATTACACTTAAAAATGGAGAACGGACTACCCTGAATTACCCAGTCGAAAGAGTTGAAGCTTTGGCGACAACGTAGGAGTGAGTGAAATGCTAGTTTGGATACAAGGCATTATGAAATCGCCAGCAAATCCCGTTTGCCCTGGGTGTGGTCAACATATAGCTGGCAGACATATCCAGGGAGGTGAGCCTGCCCACCTCTTGTTGAAGTTTACTCCTAAGATTGAACACGAAACAGATGAAGTAAAAAGTGAATTACCAACTGTTGAAGTAGTCGAGATTCTCTGCCACATCTGCTATAAGCAGGGGAAAGATAGTTAACCTTATCAAGGAGGAAGCAATGACAATCATCGTGACTACAGAAGTGGTGCTGGAAACAACGACGTGCATAACCTGTGGGGTTACTTACGCAATGCCTACTGACCTAATGGACTATCACAGGAGGCAGGGGGACACTCATTATTGCCCCAATGGGCATGGTCAGAGTTTCATTGAACCGGAAATACCACGGCTAAAGAAGCTGTTGCGAAAAGCTAGGGACGAGGCTTCTCTGGAACGCCAGGCCAGATATAAGGCCGAACAAGATTTGGATGGCGCCCTGGGCCGGATAACCTCGATGAAGAAAAGAGCCAATGCCGGCCTCTGCCCCTACTGCAGGCGACACTTCGTTAATGTGGAACGACATATCAAGTGCAAGCATAAGGACAAGGTCACCTAGTTGAAAGGAGAAAAGAATTGGCGAAAGTGGCAGACATAAAAGAGGGCTGGGGATTCCCCGGAACATATAGGAAGGCACACTATTTTGTGGACGGTATGTCTTTGTGCAGGAAATGGGGTTTCTATCACGGTCCACTTGAACAGGGTGAAGATGATCACCCTGATAATTGTGTGGTTTGCATGAGGAAGTTGGCGAAAAGGAAAGTTAAACAGCGTTCCGAGGCAGAATGTTAGGAGGTTAAGAATGGCATTTCATTACAAAGATGGTTGGTATTTTGAGAGGCTAGATGATGGAGGAGTCCGAATATACCATGTAGAGCAGTCAGTCTTAACACGCTCGCCGGTGTTGGGATTGGAGTGTGAGGAGTATGACATGGTGCTTGATATTGATTCTGACTCATGGGCTTCAGTTGTCGCCTCTGTCTCTGCTCAAGGGGATACTGCTGAGGCTTTTCAAGAGGCAAGGAACTTTCACCATAAAGGGCGCACAATAACTTAACAGTTCAATGTGAGGTACAGTGATGACAGCAAGTGAAATGCTGCTGACCCCAGAAGAGATTAAACAAGCCATAGAGGACGCTCACAAAAGGAAGCCCGGAAAAATACTGGCCGCTTCGGAAATTTATGAGGCTGTCGCCCAAGCCCAATATGACAAAGATACCAAGGGGGCCCGGGAGAAAAGGAGGTAAGAAATGGTACAAGAAACATCGGTAACCAAACCAGCAGAAGGTGAGACTGGCCTCTCCACCGTGGTATTGACGGATGCCAAGATTGCCCTAATCGACTACAACATCAAGATGGCCGAGAAATTGGTGATGACAACTATGGAGGAGGGGATCGATTACGGCGAGCTGCCGGGGGTTCAGGGTAAGGGGTTGAGAGACCCTGGGTCCCAAAAGATTATGAACGCCTTTGACTGCTACCCGAAGCACAATATCCTCTACCACGAGGAGAGTGACCAGTGCATCTCCTGGGCGTTGGAAGCTCAAATGATTCATCGGGGGACGCAGCTGGTGATGGGAAGCGGTGTTGGTGCCTGCTCCACCAGGGAGCCAAAATACAAGTATCGATGGGTGCCTCC
>JABUBO010000774.1_pt1 | contig 10519 bp, 14 predicted proteins | sample 7240361 | NCBI WGS metagenome assembly JABUBO01 (sample SAMN07256346, study PRJNA390944) | subsurface metagenome | isolation source: Methane hydrate marine sediment | place: Pacific Ocean: Eastern North Pacific, ODP site
GCATATAATATTCTGAGAAAAGTATTCCCAAAAGCAATCTCAACTGATGGGATAGAGGGTATCTGTGAGCATCCTTGTTCTTTAAACTAGAAAGCACAGTTAAAGAACTAAAAATGCTGTGGTGACATCGTTACCACAAAACTGGCATATCATATTCATTATCTACTTCTTATAAAACAATCTATAGTATTATTTCGTTTAATCTGATCTAAAGTTTCATTGATGATTTAGAAATATTTAAAATAATTCATGATCTAATTTCTATTTATTTAATTCTAAAAAATTTAAGGATTTCTGGGGTTTAACTCTAATCTCTTGGTAAATTAGAGAAAAAATTATATAATAATATGCTTACAACAAGACACTAAAATTCTTTTTTAAGTTAATTAATAATAAAAAATTTAATGAGACAGAGATTATATATTTATAAGAAACTTGTCATTTATTGAGGTTTTATTTCATGGCAACAGAAAAGGAAAATATTATAGAAATGATTAAATCACTTCCTAAAGATATTAGTATGGAAGATATAATTGAAGCAATATATGTAAGACAAAAAATAGAGAAAGGATTAAAGGATTCTGAGGAAGGAAGATTATTCACACATGAACAAGCGAAAGAGCGTTTAGCAAAATGGTTGAAATAAAATGGACAGACAATGCACTTAAAGAATTAGGTAATATTGCGAATTTTATCTCAAAAGATTCACCTAAATATGCCCAAATCTTAATAAAACAGATTTATGAAATGATAAGTCATTTAGAGCAATTTCCTAAGTTTGGAAGAAAAGTTCCAGAATATAATAACCCTAACTTGAGAGAAATTCTTTATAAAAATTATCGCATTATTTATTTGATTAAACAAAAGCATATAGAAATAATATCCATTATCCATGGAAGCCGATTACTAAAACTCTAATTCTCTTTAATTCTCTTTGGATAAGATGTCGTATTAATCACATCAAGTAAAATTAGCTTTGTGGAATCTGATGTTATCCACAAATGATTGTTATCCAGGATGCGATTGTGATGACGATTTTTTTGATATGACATTGGAGAGAGTAAAATTATGGGCATCAAAAAACGATCCTATTAAAATTTTAGACCAAATTGACTAATTATTAGACAATAAAGGTATAGATATTGGAGATATTCAAATTCAGATAAATTATCCCTTCTAAAATTTTGAAGAGTTCTAAAAATGGTTATTGGAGTGGAAGACCCTGGCTCAGCAATCTTTTTAATATGTAGAAAATATGTTCTGAGAATGCAACGAGGTGAATGACCAAACTAGATACAAATTTGAAAAATTTGGGAAAAACACAAAATATACTTAGAAAATCTTCCTTAAAGTACCTATTTTAATCGTGCACAAAGATTTTCATTATTATCAATTTCTAATAATACAGTTCAAAGTCTAATTTCATTTAATATGATCCAAAGTATCGTTGATGGTTTAGAAATATTTAAAATAATTCATGATCTATTTTCTATTTATTTAATTCTAAAAAGAATATTAGTTGATTAGAAATTATTGAAAAAAATGTAATAACAAGTGGAGAAGATACTGAAATATATCGAGAACTCCAGCAACATCTCGATAAATTACCCATTGGTTTTCCTGCTACAAAATCTGGAGTGGAAATCCGATTATTAAAATATTTTTTTGCACATGAAGAAGCAAAAATAGCAACAAAGTTGAAATTTTCGTATGAAACTTTAGATGAAATTTACCAACGAGCAAAAGATTTAAGTATATCAATCAAAGAACTGGAAAACATTTTAGATAATATGGTTAAGAACGGTTCAATCAAGTTTAAAAAAGAAAATGATAAAAAATATTATGGAAATGAAATACTCGCAGTCGGTATGTATGAACATAAAGTTAATCAGCTCACAAAGGACTTCTTGGAAACTATGAATCAATATATTGACGAGGCATTTGCTATTGAATTCGTAGGCACTAGAATTTCCCAATTTCGTACAGTTCCTGTAGAAAAAAGCATCACTCCTGAACATCATATACCAACCTATGAAGAACTTGCAAAAATAATTGAAGATCTCGAGGGTCCAATATCTGTACAAAATTGTATTTGTCGTCAAGCAAAAGATTTACTCGAAGAACCATGCAAACAAACTTCTTTACGCGAAAATTGTTTCGCATTTGGACATGCCGCTCAACTATATATAGATAATCGTTGGGGCCATCAAATAACAAAGGAAGAAGCTTTAGAAATTTTAAGAAAAAATCAAGAAGATGGGTTGATCATTCAAGCGGGAAATTCTCTATCTCCCGATTTTATTTGTAGCTGTTGTGGATGTTGTTGCGAAGTTTTAGAGAATTTAAAGCCTCTTCCTAGACCAGTATTATTTTTTTCGTCAAATTATTATGCAGAAGTAGATCCTGAATTATGTGTAGGCTGTGAAACTTGCATAGATCGCTGTCAAATGGAAGCCATTAAATTAATTAAAGAAAAATCCAAAATAAATCTTAAAAAATGCATTGGATGTGGAAATTGCGTTGTATCTTGCCCTGAAGAAGCAATACGGCTTATTAGAAAAGAAAAAGCAACTGTCCCGCCTTCGACATATGATGAGCTTTACGCTGAAATTCTGGCGAAAAAGCAGGCAATAAAAGGTATAAAATAAAATTTCAAGATTTTATATTATCTTTTTTTTATTCTCTTCTTAATTAGATTAATTTATATGATTTTAAATTGAAAAAATGAATTATTTATATAACTAATGAATTAAAAAATGAAGTTTTATTTTAATCGAGCATAAAAATCAATACTTTTTCCTATCTTTGCAATTTTTAAAATTCTTAACTATTTTAAGAAAATTTTACAATATTAAAAAATAAATAAATACACCCATTTACTATTGAAGAAATATGACCGATTTTTCATTTTTTGTATCCGAGGAATTATTAAAAAGAATGAAAAAATATCCCGAAATTAAATGGGATACAATTGCACAGGCTGCTGTTGAAAATTACCTTGAAAAATTAGAAATTGCAGATAAAATTACCTCTAAAAGTACTTTTACTCTAGAAGACGCTGAAACGATAGGTAATGAGATAAAACAAAAAATTTGGGAAAAACATAAAATATACTTATAAAATCTTCCCTAAAATACCTATTTTAATCGTGCATATAGCTTTTTATTATCATCGAGTTTTTCTAATAATAATTGGGCATCTCTATTATCAACAGAAAGAGTTATATCCCCTCTCTTACTAAAACACCCTGTAAAAATTACTCTCGACCCAGAATATATCTCTACGTTCTTACCAGCATAAATCGGATTCGTAGAAACCACGAGATTATCATCTTGTATTTCTAAATCTAATTGAATTTGCTCCCTTTTTCTAGATTTTTTTTTTGTTCTATAATTACTATAACTTTCTTTGTATTTTCTTGAAACCGGAATAACTACAGTATCTTGCCCGAAGGAATATATTTCAAAAATTAGAGATCTATTAACAAAATCCCGAACTTCAATAACTGGTCGGGCTAAGTCAGCGTCTCGAAAGCCCGAAGGCACCTTTACGGTCATATTTAATGATAAAACAGTAGAAACTTTCCCTCCTTCAATAAATATTATAGTGTCGATTATGGACGAAATCATACCCAACTCAACATGAGAAATAAAGCGCATCAAAGCATCAATGGCATGGGTAGAATGAATCACGCCGATCATTCCTACACCACTGAGCCTGAAATTTGAAAATACTTTAAAATCATCAGTTGTTCTTACTTCATCAAAAATCGTAAAATCTGGTCTTGTTAAAAGAAGTATATCTGCAGAATTTTCTAAACTGCCTTCCAATTTTGTATATTGAGTTATTTCGGGGCTAACTTGTAAATCTCTAACGCTTTCTAACGTTTTTACAATTTTATTTTGTTTTAAATAGTAATTTGATAAAGCTGCTGCGAATGTGCTTTTACCAGCTCCGGGAGATCCGCAGACTAATATACCTTCCGCAATTTGAAGTCTTTTCATTAATGCATCATTAAGATTATAGTTTTCAATTTGTTTTTTTACAAGAGGGCGTACAATAGTTATTTCTATTTCGCTTGAGAACGGTGGACGAGTTATCACGATTCTATACTCCCCTAGTATAGCCACAATAGCTCCTTTTCTCTCAATTTCAATAAATGAGCGAGGGTCTTCTTTTACAGCCTCAAGAATTTCATAAATAATATCTTCGATTTGTTTTGAAGTTATATATTCATCATTGATCTTGCTTAAATACCAATTTCCTGGACTCCCTTTTTTTGCGTAGGGTAGAATATATCTTTTAAGATGAACTGACATTGTATTTTCATCAAAAAAATCGAATAATTTTAAATGCGGTAATCCTTTTTTCTTTTTTTTGACTTCTTCTTTAATTAGAATCACATTTAAGCCTTCAAAAATACCCATATCATATTGAACTTTATCTCCCGTAATTAAAGTGGCATCATGCGTATCTTGACGAATGGCTGCATCTAATTCCCCCCCATAATTAAGTTTTATTTGTTCCATAGTGGGACGTTTTCCTACTAATTCTAGTTTAATTTTCCCTTTATTATGATATTCTCTTAACTTTTTTAATACATCCAATCCATATTTACCAATTACTTTGCCTACATTTGCTTGAAATTCAATTTCTGCGGTAACGATTCTTGATATTAAAATAATGGGTTTAATGCCTAATTCTTCTTCGTTTATTAATTCTAAAATTTTTCCATTCAGGATAACTGATGTATCCACAATAAATTTCTCCAATCTATCTCATCCCTTTTTTATTTATTCGATTAAAACAGTTTCATTTTTAATTTATTTAAACTAAATATCAATTTTCTCAAGTGCAATTTTTTTAACAAGATAATAAATAGGTTTACTTAGACGGTCCACTGCTGCAATTACCAATTCTTTTCTTGAGCTTATAGATGTCTGGGTTATTTTATCTAACTCATTTAAATTGATTGGAGTTCCTTCGAAAATGGGATATATTAAATATTTAGCAGGTTCAGTTGTAAAATCAGCACCTCTTTTATATACTCTGAATTCAAACCCTTCGCCATAACCTCCTCTAACAAAATAACCTCGTTTTCTCAAATCATTATAGACTACATATTTTTGCCATAAATTTTTATTCCACTTAGAGAAATAAATTAATAAATCCTCAAAGGAAAGTAAATTATTTTCGTCAGCAGAGTCATCTTTTACAATATATATCCTGTTTCGCTCATGTAATAATAATACTTCAATTGGCTCCAATGTTAAAATATCCTTCTCATCATCCTTCTCTTTATTTCCGATATAAGAGTTATCAAAGAATTCATTAATTCCATCTTGATCTTCAATAATTGCTTTATCGTCTCTTAAGAATGCTTTAAATAGAAGCTTCTCTTGTTCTTTTTCCTCGGATTGTTCTCCGTCTTTTTTTTCATTCATTATATTCATTAATTATATTTTAGGGCTATTATTATCTTAATTTATAATAAAAATTGAAAATAGTAAAATTTTTGCTTTTAAGAGTAAAATTTTCAAATAATAGGAAAAATTGAAAATGGATTTGGAAGAAAAAATATTAGAAAAGTTAAAGGGCGCTAAAAAAATTTCTATTATAGGCATTGGTGAAGATAAATTACGTGATGATGGTGTGGGTCCGTTTATTATTACTCAATTAAGTGAAAATCCCAAATCAAATATACAATATATAAATGCTAGAATTGTTCCTGAGGAGAGAATGGAAGATATTTTAAATTTTTCTCCATCTCATATTGTTTTAATTGATACATGCACCTTAAACAAATCTCCCGGCACTGTAGCAATCTTAGAAAAGGAGGACATTCTAAATTATGTTCCAATATCATCACATACTATTCCTATACCCATTTTCATTAATATTTTGGAAGAAAAATTAAAAAATATAAAAATTTTCATGATTGGAATAGTACCAAAAAATATAGACCTTTCAGAACCTTTAATACCTTATAAGGAAGGATTAATTTCATTAGATGATTATGATGAGAACCCTGAACTGCCTTATTTTGAATTTCAATTATCAAAAGAAGTGCAAACGGCGGCAGAATCTGTAATTAAAATAATCTTGAGTATAATAAATACAGTGAAAATTTAATCTTTTTGTTTATTTGAGAATTTTACTTGAAAGTTTCAATGAATTCTTTCAAAGGTAAAAAATATTCTTCTTTATAGGAAAAAATGTCATTATGTCCAGCCCCTTCAATTATAATTAATTTTTTTTCAAATTCATCAGGGAGGGCATTATATATTACTTTTGCCTCATCACAAGGAATAATCCAATCCATTGTTCCATGAATAATCAACACTGGTGTCTTAAATTTTTCAATACGAGTATCATTTGAGTATTGCTTTAATATTTCAGGAGTGATATTAGGACCACTTACTCTAAATAATCTTGTCATCATATTATAAATACTCCCAAATCCGCTTTCAAAAATAATGCCACGTAAATCTTTTGGATTATGAGCCCCGATTTCTGCGGCACAAACGCTTCCTAACGATCGCCCTAAGATAAAAAGCGAATCTTTTAAATTATTATCATCCATCCATTTTTTCATTTCATTATAAATTGGAATTGCGTCCGATATTAAACTACTATATATTGGATCACCTGTACTAAAACCATAACCCCGAAAATCAACGACTGCTAAATTTACCCCGCATTGAAAAAATAGTGGTGCAAAATATTGATAATCAAGTGCAATTTCACCATTACCATGGAATAATAAAATCGTTGGATGATCAGGATTATTTAGGAAAAAAAATCCACCAATTAGGAGATTCTTATCAATTTGAAGTTTTAACACTTTAATGCTTGGATCTAAATTATTCGGAATCGCTATTTTGCGGGGGTAAAACACGACATTAGAAATTCTAGGATCATCCAAAAACAATATTTTCACTTTTTTTTTAGAATTATGCTAATTTAAAAAAACACAATTGTGAGATTCTTGGAAATAAAAAGATATTTAACATTAAATTTTTTTACTTTTCATAGAATCGAATACTTTTTTTTAAAATAATGAAAAAACTCAAATAAATCAATTAATCTATAATATATTTAACTAATTATCCAGAATTATATTCCTTATTTTTTTATCAATTAACCTAAATTAATTAAGATATATAAAATTCTATATCTGCATTTAAATTTTATCTATATTACAAAACTTTAAATCAAGATTTTAATGTTTTCAATCAATAAATTTTGAGTTTTATGCTAATAATTATTAAATTTCTCTTCTTATAATCTTAAATCTAAATATATACTATTTATTCGAAGTCATTCTTTCCATTTTTTATTCTTCGCTTCTTTTTAGTAATTTTTGTAACTCTGCATTTAAATCCCAATATTTCGAGATTATAGATTTATTTCAAGAAAAATATGAAAAATATGAAAGGAAATTAATAATTAAAAGAAGAAAAAGTAGGAGAAAGTAAATATACCCATTTTTCAAGTTATTTAGAAAATCATATTTAACAAGAATTCTTAAGAAAATTATAAGTTTAAAAGGTTATAATAAACTATCTAAATATTCAATTTACTTCAAAAAAAAAATTATATTTTTATTTTTCAAATTAATCAGTCGAAGGAAGTCTCCATTCTCTTTTTTTACCTATTCTATACATTATGTATCCAGCAATTACACAACAAGTAGGTAGTAGTAGGAGGAAAATTCTACCTCTTAACACTGCATCCAAAATCAAAATTCGTAAGGGTGCCCAAGGAGCAGCAATAAATACATAGCCGAGAAAAATCCATAGAATAAGACCGAAAACATATCCGCAACATCCTACCAACCCTATTTTAAAAATGATCAGTTGGTGTTTTGATTTTCTACCATAATATACGAAAAATATCAATAGTGGTAACAAAACTGTAAGAAAGATCGCCATCATCAAGTTTATAATTCCGAAATAAAATAACGTCCAATTCATGAATGTTAAGCCTATACAATTTCCAATACTAACCCATATGCTGTTTTTCTTATAGGCTTTCCAAAAACCCTTGATCTTTTCTTTTACATTCATTTCAATCATTTCCTTACGAATATATCATAGGCAACAACCAAACATTTGACAAACAATATCTGTTAATGAATCATCTTCACCATGTTTATATACTTTTCCGAGTTTTTTAACTACTTTTCCTATAATATGGAATTGTTGGGATAAGGTTGCAAGGTAATAGATTTTAACCAATTCTAACGTGCTAACCTCTGATTTATTTTGGGGGGATGTAAGTAATAACTGTCCTAGATTTGTTATAGAATTCTGAATTTAAAGGTGTTAAGATTGTAGAGATTTATAAATTATATTTTGAATATTAAATAAGGTAATTAAGAATATAAAATTTGTTAATAGAATTAGATGATTTAATCTCGAAATAATAAAATTCAAAGGTTTTTTTAGTTTTATAGGGCATTTCTTAATAAGAAAACAATAGAAACTTGATTAAGATGTTCTCATAAACAGATCCATTAATTTCGTACTTATACAAAATCTTTTTATGGCTTTCATTTTCTTTCAATATTGTTGATTCAAAATGAATCGTTTCACTTATATTTTGGTAATCTTGTTCAATATACAAACATCCGTAGTTGCATAAATCTAATTTTTCCAATATAATTGGTGCAATTTCAATCTTTCTACTATTTTCAACAATAACATTATGCCGAATAAAGTAAACTGGAAATCCTCCTTCGATCCAAGCCAAGATGCTCCCCATCATATTATATATTTTTGAAAATCCATTTTCTGTGAGTGGTTCACAGGCTAATTCGCTTCTCCCGCCAAATCTACAATATACAATTATTTCAGAATTCTTATGTTTTATTTTATCCAATTTAGATTCGTAATCCATTATATATTTTTTCGTACTAATTTTCGTTTGTTTCCTCCTCAAACTGAAAATATTTTTCATTTAGATCTATGGGACGTTTTATTTTTTTGTATTTTTTTACTTGACCTTGGAACCACTTACTTCTAAAAAATAAGCACAATACTATAAATGATACAGAAGCATTCCAAAAAGCACTGAAAATATCGGTTATTATGGCTGTTCCCCTTAAAAAATAGGAAAGTAAAATTATAAAAAAGAATATAAAGATTGAATTGATTAATGGTATAACGATAAACATTCTTAATCCTCTTTTTTTCAAGCCTTATCAACTCCTATTTAAAAGATTTTTTAAAAGATTTTTTATTATTCATATTTACAACAAATCGCCCAACATGATTCAGTATGTAGTCTTTCGCAGATAATAACTCCTAACGCTCTACATGAAAGGTCTGAAGTCTCTCTTTTTACCCAATCTATACATTATATACCCTCCCAAAGCCCAACACAGCACAGTTGATATAATATAAAAGGGAATTCTGAAAATAAGAGGATAATCACGAAAAGGAGCCCACGGTGCACCTTGAAGAATATAAACGATTCCAAACCAAATTAAACCTCCTATAGTTGCCGCACCACCGATTATCCAAACATATTTATAGATGGTTCTGCTATTTAATTTTCTGATATAGTAGATACCGAACAGAAAAGTAGGGATTACGAAAGTAGGAAGAAACACTCCCATTAAAGGAATGAATCCTCTGAAATACTCTATCCAGCCCATTACCATTGTACCAATATAAACTCCAATACTAATCCATAACCAGTTCTGTTTAAACTCTTCCCAAAAGTTTTTAATTTTTTCTTTTACTCCCATTAAGGACATTTTTTATATTAAATTTTTTAGTCAGAATTTTTTGACCATTTTGAATATATTCAACATTATTATAAAAATATTATTTATTCCTTCCTTTTCTAAGTGATTTAAACATCGCCAAATAAAAAAAATCTTAGATTGGATATTCAATTTACTTCAAAAAAAAAAAAATATTTAAATATTTTAAATTAGTAATTATAAGGGATCCAATCTCTCTTTTTGCCTATTCTATACATGATATAGGCTGCAATTCCACATGAAGGTAGTAGAAGTAGGAGAAAAATTCTACCTCTTAACACTGCATCCAAAACAAAAACTCGTAAGGGTGCCCAAGGAGCAGTAATAAGTAAATAGCCGGTAATAAACCATATAATAACACCGAAACCAAATCCGCCACATCCTATCAACATAATTTTAGATATAGTCCTTTGGTGTATTGATTTTCTACCATAATACGCTAAAAATATCGCAAATGGGTAAAAAACTGTTAAAAGGATTGCTATCACCAAATTTATAACTCCAAGAGAAAATAACAGCCAAAGCATAAACGTTAAGCCCATACAATTTCCAATATTAATCCATAACCAGTTCTTTTTATAGGCTTTCCAAAAGTTTTTAATTTTTTCTTTTACTCCCATTAAGGACACTTTTTATATTAAATTTTTTAGTCAGGATTTTTTGACCATTTTGAATATATTCAACATTATTATAAAAATATTATTTATTCCTTCCTTTTCTAAGTGATTTAAACATCGCCAAATAAAA
>JABUBO010000775.1_pt1 | contig 10516 bp, 11 predicted proteins | sample 7240361 | NCBI WGS metagenome assembly JABUBO01 (sample SAMN07256346, study PRJNA390944) | subsurface metagenome | isolation source: Methane hydrate marine sediment | place: Pacific Ocean: Eastern North Pacific, ODP site
ATAACCCCCTACCCAAGCCCTTAGCGGTACCAACCTTCTGGATACCTAATGTTATCCTGTCTAGCGACTATTTGATAACGGTGGCTCCGTTAAAGGTGGTTAATGATGGAGGCAGTCTTAGCATAATGAACCTGCTCACCACTCTGCCCAGCAGCAAGTATAATGGTGAGGCAAAAGGTGGTTGGAGGGCGCTTCATAGTCTGGGGATTGACAAGGTAGTGGCTGACCTCTATTTTACTCTACCCTTCGACCTGGGAATTATAGAAGCCCGCCAAAAGTTCGTTGGCCAGGACGACCCCACTCAGGGAGAGGTTGAGGAGTATGGCAAGATATTTATTGGTGAGCCTTATGTGGTGGATGGCGAAGCTTCACAGATACTAGGGCTTACGACAAAGTATCTTGACTTGATTAGAGTAGCCAAGGTAGATTTTGAGACCTAAATTCTTAGTATAAATAGTTTTGTGGATAAAGAAAATTCAAGCACTGAACAAGTTAGCCAGCGCTGGTTTATTGATTTAGACTGGCACGAGCAGAATAATCGCTCATTTCTTGCCCTGGCTCAAAGGTACCTGTGCCCCAAGTGCCGTGAGCAGCTAAAGGGAGAGATGGCAGCGGCTGACCTTTTGAAGACTATTAAGGGTTGTTGCTCCAAGGCCCCTGATTTTATTACCGGTAAGTTGCCTATTTTAGAGAGTATATTTCGCCTTTTCCTGGCTAATGGTAATCAACCCCTTGATGTGGAGGAACTGGGGACGCAGTTAAATGAATGGCGGGGTGGAGATACCTACCGCACCTCACCCGAGATTCTGTCCCGCCTCCTCAACAGTGACCAATACTACGGGCTACGGGAGGTTAAAATCTAACTTATGCTGCTTAGCGAAAGGGAAATTCAAGGCTGCTAGGAATTGGCTAGCATCTACAATAATAAATTGTTCTCCTTGAGTGTGGTTACAAAGTTCTAAAAATCCTCTTGGCTTTCCCTCAATAGTGGGCTTTAAAATGCCTTTTATTAATATTTGATCAAATGAGGCTAATTTCATCATGAACTGAAGGCGTTTCCCTTCCATTTGAGAAGTCCCTGCTTTCAAAAAGGTATTCTCCTCGCCTTTTCTTAGAGTTAATCTGAGTTGAGCTATGTCTATATCTAAGCTTTGCCTTTTTGCTTCTGACCTTAAATATTCAAGAGCATAACCGAAACACCCCAGGCACAGTTTGAAATCATATACTTTCACAGGCAAGTAAAAAGTCTCCTCTTTCCCACCTTGTTGTACCTCCTTTTTAGGTCTTTCTGAAATCGATGGTTTTACTCCTGCATTTGATAGTTTTGCCCTTAAATCTTGAGCATCCTGCAAAGAAACATAGGCCATGCACCAGTTGTTCCATTTATTGGGATTTATTCCTCGAATTGAAGTTCTCTCCAAATGATATTTTATTGCGTGGATGCCGATTTTAAGCTTTCTCTCTCCAATCATTTCAAAACTCGTAAAGCTTTCTTCAGGTGGAATTTCGTAAGCCTGTTTTCCTCTTAGAGCAGTACTTATCCAGTTCATATCTACGGGATTTACGCCATACCTACTTGGCTCAATCAATCTTTCAATTGTTACTGGAGGTTTACTCTTAATCCAACCTCTAAAATTAATGTAAACGATAGGGATAGGGGTAGGTTTGGGCACGCTAAAGCCATTATTGATAAGCTCTTCTTGAAGCTCTAAAGATGCCGGAAAATATATTTGTATGGTCTCTGCTGGATATTTAGTGACTAGGTTCATTTTTTTCCTCCGAGTAACAGATTTCCGATTTGATACCTTCTCTTGCAAAAAATTCCTAAGACTTTTGACATCTTCTCTCTTTATAAACTTGATTTCTATTCCCTCTTCTAATGGGGGCTGGGAAAGCTTCTGCTTAATAACCGGCTCCAGTTCTTGATCAATTTCATATCCTACAGAATTTCTCCCCAATGTCATAGCTACCCTAGAAGTAGCTCCTGAGCCTAAGAATGGGTCCAACACAGTTTCTCCCCGAAAGGAATAAAGAAGCGTTAATCTTCTTGGGATTTCCTCAGGGAAAGCAGCGATTCCTTCTTCTAGCCTTCCTGGCACAGGTAATACATTGGTAATCTCCCAAACAGACAAAAACCATTCCTCTTCGTTAAATTTTTGAATGTCGATTTGGCTTTCTTTCAAAAGCTCTTGAGGCATCTCCTTTATTAACTTATAATCAAATTTACCGTTCTGGAAGACTAAAATCTCTTCAAAGATATTGTCTGGATAAAAGTACATGGGGTAACGCCATTTCACTACACTCCCGCTACGCCTTGAAATGCGAATATACCCTTTTGGTTTTCTCCATATTATTTTTTCCCTATAATTAAATCCTGCCTCAAGCATAACCTTAATTAAGTCAGCGCATACTGGATAGAGCCTCCCTTTAATTCTCACGTCTTGGGTTACAAAGCAGGCAATTCTTCCTTGAGCCAACTTATGCTTTAGTTGCTTAGCCACACTTCGAAGAACACCCAAGAAATCTTTATAACTCTTGAATAAGTCCGGGTAGTCGAAAGGAGCATTAAAATACGGGGGGGATGTAATTACTAAGTGCACAGACCCACCAGCAACTTCGGTCATTTTTGTTGAGTCGCCGATGATAATTAAATGCTTTGTTCCCATAACAGATATCGCACTCTAGCACAAAAGATTATACACTAATTCTTGGGAGAGTGGTAGGATTGCTAATTAATCCAAACTAATACCTTACACCAAAGCCGGGGTAGCTTCCGCTATATTCTGACCAGTTGGTTACTACCCTTTCTACTGTAGCTGCCGGCGGTCCGACCTTAAGGTAGTCAATTAGCTCTTGTAACCTCTTTCTTTCCCCTTCAGCGTTTACCTCCACCGCTTCCCCACCGGACAGGTTGCGCACATAGCCGGTTAGACCTAGCTCGGTAGCCCGTCGGGAGGCGAAGGCACGGAAGAAAACGCCTTGAACATAGCCATATACTATTACCTGAACCGAGGCTAACTCAGTCATTATCTCACTTTATCTCGGGATGAGCCTTAGCAGGAATTGATGCCTATCCAATCTGTTTAGACCGTGCTGGTGAGCCAGTTCAATAGCCTCATGGAACTCCTGCCTATTTACCGGACGGGCTAGCTGCGGTATATCAAAGGCTTTATGGCAGGGGTGATACTGAGCCATAATGTTCAGGTAGGTATTGGTAGAGACCTCTTGAGCCAGGAAACGCACCACCCCCTGAGTTCCCGCCAACCGGTTAGGTAGCACCAGGTGCCGCACCAGAAGACCCCGTAGGGCTATACCCTGCTTATCTAGCTGAAGGTCACCCACCTGACGGTGCATTTCCCTGATGGCGGCTTTATTTACTTGGGGATATTCCTCTATCCCCGATAATTGCTCAGCGGTCTTTTCATCGGAATACTTCATATCCGGCATATAGATGTCAACAATCCCATCCAGCAACTTCAGGGTTTCCACCGAATCATAGCCGCCGGTGTTATAGACCAAGGGTAGATGAAGCCCCCGGCTCACTGCCATCTCCAGAGCCTCTAAAATGTAAGGCATCACATGGGTTGGGGAGACCAGATTTATATTGTGACACCCGTTTGCCTGGAGGGAGAGCATCATCCCGGCTAGTTCTTCAGTGCCAACAGGACTGCCTTCACCTAACTGGCTTATCGTATAATTCTGGCAGAAAATGCATCGTAGATTACAGTAGGTGAAAAAGATGGTTCCCGAGCCATGCTCCCCTACCAGGGGTGCTTCTTCTCCAAAGTGGGGACCATAGCTGGAAACTACGACCTGCTGGGTAACCCGGCACTTACCGCTTTCACCAGCCAAGCGATTAACCCGGCAATGGCGAGGGCAAAGGCAGCACTCCTCCAGTATTGATTTGGCTTTCTCAACCCTAGCCTTTAACTCTCCAGTACTATAAAGTTGTTGGTAAGCGGCTATCTCTCTTACTCCTCTTCCTTGCCTTCCTTCTTTCCCTTCCTAATTACTTCAACAGTCACCGGAGGCGGCAAGATAGTATCCGCCGATATTTTCTTGGCATCCTTTTTGGATTTCTTTGGTTCTCTATGTCGGTAATCTCGTCTCCCCATAGTAACCCCTCTATCTGAGTAGCGGACTGATTGTTCTAATTGAAGTTTAGCAAAGGAGAGCTATTCTGTAAAGTTAGCTGAGAATCTTTCCAATGCTGAGCGAGCCGCTTCAGTCTCGGCCGCTTTCTTGCTTTTGCCTGAGCCCTTCCCCAGCACTATATCACCGGTTCTCACCTCAACAGTGAATCTCTTGTCGTGGTCTGGACCCGCTGATTCTATTACATGGTAGACCGGTGCCGGCTGCCCCCCAGCCTGAATACGCTCCTGCAGTTGCGATTTATAATCAACCCCCGCCCCCTGGCTAACTACTTTCTCTAGCTCTTTACCGAATAACCTCAGGATAAAGTCGCTGGCGGTAGCTGAGCCCTGGTCAAGAAAAATAGCGCCTATCACCGCCTCTAAAGCCCTGGCCAGGTTAGCCGGCTTACGCCGCCCACCGCTAGCCTCTTCTCCCTTTCCCAGATAGAGATAGTCGCCAAGCCTAACGGTTCGGGCAATGCGAGCCAGGGTATCCTGACAAACCAGAGCGGCACGGAGCTTGGTCATCTCCCCCTCGGTGAAGTGAGGAAAGTTCTGATATAGCCTTTCAGCAACTACCAGACCCAAAACGGCGTCACCCAAAAATTCAAGCCTTTCGTTAGAGACTAGGGCAAAGCCAGGGTTCTCGTTAATGTAGGAGCGGTGAACCAGAGCTCGCTCCAGCAGGGACGGGTCATTAAAGGAGACGCCCAGAATTTCTTGCCAAGCAGCTAAATCAGCCAAAGCTATGGCTTCCTTTCCTAAAAATAGCGTAGTAGCTTAGCATAAATGGTCAAGCCAACTATGTCAATTATCTGAATTTATCAACCTCACCCCCTTGATTATTTTTTGAAGGGCTTCGCCCTTCAATCTACCCAATAAGCGCCTCTATTTCGTAATGGGGAGTTTTTAGAGGGGCGAAGCCCGTCTAACGATAATTATCTTCCCCTTAGTAGGGGATAGTCCTTGAAGGAGAGCTAAAGAGAGGCTAAGCCTCTCTTAAATAAACCATTTCTCCCTCCCTTATGAAGGGAGGGAGATAAAGAGGGAGGGTTACCTCATAAAAACCTAAAGGGGATAGGGTTACCAAATATTTTCAAATTACCCCTTATTGTCGTAGATATAACTACATGCTATAATGTTAACGCGTTGGGGAATAGTCTAGCGGTAGGACGGCGGACTCTGGATCCGTTAGGGTAGGTTCGAATCCTACTTCCCCAGCCAGACTTTGGCAGTTAACGTCTAGTTTTCAGGGGGCGCATTCGTCTAGCGGTTAGGACACCTCCCTCTCAAGGAGGAGATCACCGGTTCGAATCCGGTATGCGCTACCAAAATAACTTTTCAACAGCGGATGGTAGCCGTTAAGGAGAATTCAGCATGAAGTCAAAGAGCAATCTGGAGCGGGTACTCGAAGCCGGGCATTTTGCGGTTACTGGTGAAATAGGACCACCCCCAAGTGCCGACCCGGAGATAATCAGGGAAAAAGCGAAATACTTAAAAGGCAACGTTGATGCGTTTAATGTTACCGATGGTCAAACGGCGGTAGTGCGCATGTCAAGTTGGGCGGCTTGTCTTATAGGTAAGGAAGAAGGTTTGGAGCCTACTGTCCAGATGACTTGTCGGGACCGGAATCGTATTGCCCTGCAAATGGATATATTAGGCGTAGCCGCCTTAGGTATAAATAATATCTTGTGTCTCACCGGCGACCACCAAAAATTCGGCAACCATCCTGCGGCCAAAGGCGTCTTCGACCTCGATTCCATACAATTGGTCAAGATGGTGAAGGATATGAGAGATGAGAAAAAATTCCAGAGCGGAGACGAGATGGCGGTTGAACCGCATCTCTTTATCGGGGCAGTCGCTAATCCCTTCGCTGACCCCTTCGAGTACAGAGTACCTCGCCTGGCCAAGAAGGTAGCCGCCGGAGCCGATTTCATCCAGACCCAAATTGTCTTCAACGTAGATAAGTTTGCTGAGTGGATGAAGGGGGTGCGTGATAGGGGATTACATGAGAAGGTGAAAATCCTGGCTGGTGTGGCTCCAATAAAGTCAGTAGGCGCTGCCAAATATATGAAGACCAAAGTCCCGGGAATGGATGTCCCCGATGAGATAATTGAGCGGCTACAGGCTATGCCCAAGGAGGAGAGAGCCAAGGAGGGGATTAAGCTCTGTATAGATATAATCAATCAGGTGCGCCAGATTGAAGGTGTAGCCGGTATTCATCTCATGGCTATTGAGTGGGAGGAGACGGTGCCGGAAATAGTAGAGGCCGCCGGTCTGCTACCCCGCCCCAAATAAGTCCAATAAGATAAGAAACAGGCAATATAGAGAGGGCCAGACAGCTACAAACCTGGTCCTCTTTTAATTTAGCAAAGTAAGAGGTCGATCATTAGGGGAAGTTGAAGGGGCGAAGCCCCTTCAAAACTTATATTTCCCCCTCTCCTTTGAAGGAGAGGGGGACACAGGGGGTGAGGTTGATAAAAAATCTAAAGGACTACAGTAGAAAAGGATTAGTGATATAATTGAGCTATGAAAAAAGAGTTGATGGATATTCTGGCGTGTCCGGTGTGCAAGGGGGAGCTGGAACTAAAAGTGGACGAGGAGAACGAGACGGAGGTAGTTACCGGCTCCCTGTACTGCCGGAAGTGCGATGTACACTACCCCATTGTGGATACCATCCCCAATCTGCTGCCCCCGGAGCAACGCCGTTAGTCCGGGCTATAGGCTACCCCCGTCTGAGGGGATTCCCATACCTCTACACTGGAGATGGCAACCGGGGCTCCGGCCAGTTTGGGCTGGAGTTCATTGTAGATGGTAGAAGCAATATTCTCTGAAGACGGGTTTATTTTATCAAATGGCGGCACATCATTAAGACAGGTATGGTCAAACCGGGATAGAATATCACCTAAGTGATGCTTCAGCTCGGTAAAATCATAGGCTATGCCGATATCATCAACCCGGGAAGCTCTCGCCTTGACCACTACCCCGAAACGGTGCCCGTGCAACGCCTCACACTTGCCCTGATAGCCTCGCAAGAAATGGGCAGCATCAAAGTGCTGTTCTACAGATACCTGATACATTCTCCCTCAACTACTCTCCCACTTAAACACACCCTGTTTCTCTTTTACTCTTTCCAATAACTCCTTAACCATCTTGCCACTTACCGGGTGCACCAAATCGGGAGCAATCTCATCCAAGGGAACCAGAACAAAGGCTCTCTCAGTTAGCTTAGAGTGGGGAATAACCAGCTCCGGGACTTCAATAACCTGGTCGCCATAGAAGAGAATATCAATATCAATAGGGCGAGGGGCATCAGGTTTACCGGGGGCTCTACCTATCTTCAACTCAATACCTTTAACTAAAGTAAGCAACTCCATCGGAGCTAGCCTGGTATAAGCCTGACACACCATGTTGAGAAAACGGGGCTGATTAATATTGCCTGCCGGCTCAGTATCATACACCGATGAAATCTGCAGCGACCCCAACCTTTGCGATAGAAGGCCTAACGCCCTATCCAGATTCTCCTGGCGGTCTCCCAGGTTTGAGCCAAGACCAAGATATACTGCCACCGGTTCATTACTCACCTGGTATCCTCCTGATGGTGGATTCACCACCTATATCTTTATTCAATAATATAATATCAATAATATAATATCTATTTCCTCAGCAGCCAAACGCCTTGTCGGGCAAGGGCAGCCTTAACAATCCCACCCATTGTAGCACACTTGACGGACTATAGGAACATTTAAGGACGTGCGTTGAAACCGAAAATGGTTTATGCTAGTATTTGAAGTTAGGAATCGGTTAATAATCGCCTATAATATATAGTAATCCAGGGAAGGAATAGCCAGGCACGGGAAAGGAGAAAGCTGATAATGCCGACTAATGAGGAACTTATTGCCGAACTAGAGGCAAAAGAAGCCAAGATTAAAGAGATGGGTGGACCAGAAAAAGTCAAAAAGCAGCACGACCTGGGTAAGCTGACGGCAAGGGAAAGGATTGACCTGTTTTTTGACCCCGGCACCTTTGTGGAAACCGGCATGCATGTCAAACATCACTGCCCCTACTTTGGCATGGATAAGATTGACATTGCCGCTGACGGTGTAGTAACCGGCTATGGCAAGGTGAATGGACGTACCACCTGCTGCTATGCTTCAGACTTCACCTCGCGTGGTGGCAGCCTGGGCGAGATGCACGCCTGGAAGATAGCCAAAACTTATGACCTGGCGGCCAAGATGAGGGTGCCGATGGTTGGCATGGTAGATACCGGTGGTGCCCGTATTCAGGAGGGAGTCAACGCCCTGGATGGTTATGGTCAAATCTTCCGCCGCAATACCCTCTATTCAGGGGTCATCCCGCAGATAATAATAAGTATGGGACCCAGTGCCGGTGGCGCCGTATATCACCCGGCTCTTTGCGACTGGATATTCATGGTCAAGGGCACAAGCTATATGTATGTCACCGGCCCCGATGTATGCAAGGCAGTCATGAGTGAGGAAGTCACCCACGAGGAACTGGGGGGAGCCAAGACGCATAACACCAAGAGCGGCGTAGCCCACTTTATGTATGACAGCGACGCCGAGGCCATTGAAGGTTGTAAATATCTCCTGAGCTACCTCCCCCAGAGCGTCTACGATAAGCCAGATTCTACCTACCAAGAACCGACCGACTCCTCCGACCGCACCTGCCCTGAGCTCGATACCATCGTCCCCGAGGACCCGCGCAAGGTCTATGACATGAAGCAGGTAATTAAGGCTATTGTCGATGACGGTGAGTTTTTTGAAGCTCAGAAGCACTACGCCCTGAATATGATTGTCTGTTTTGCCCGCTTCAACGGGCATGTGGTGGGCATTATCGCTGACCAGCCCAGCTATATAGCGGGGGTTCTTGACATTAATGCCTCAGACAAAGCCGCCAGATTCATCCGCTTCTGTGATGCCTTCAACATCCCTATACTCACCCTGGTTGATGTCCCCGGCTATATGCCCGGCACTCATCAGGAGTTTGGCGGAATCATCCGCCACGGTGCCAAGGTGGTTTACGCTTACTCTGAAGCCACCGTGCCCAAGGTTGCCATCTGCACCCACAAGGCTTATGGCGGTTCCGAGATTTCCATGTGTTCAAGGTCAATGGGGGCAGATATCTACATGGCCTGGCCATGTGCCGAGCTAGCGGTGATGGGTGCCGAAGGTGCCGCCGCTATCATCTTCCGCCGTGATATCGCTGAGGCCCCTGACCCTGAGGCCAAGCGTCAGGAAATGGCTGAACTCTTCTGTAAGACATTTAACAACCCATATGTTGCCGCCGCCGGTGGCTTTGTCGACATGATAATCAGAGCCAGGGATACCCGCTACGAGGTTATCAAGGCTCTGGAAGCCTTAAAGAATAAGAAAGACGAAATTCCCTGGAAGAAACATGGCAATATCCCGCTATAAGCGGTGAAGAGGGTAAACTATGACGACAAAGAACCCATTAAAAATCACCGACACTACCTTCCGTGACGGACATCAATCCTCCTTGGCGACACGAATGCGAACCGAGGATATGGAAGGCATCGCCCCGGAGATGAACCAAGCCGGGTTCTATTCTATGGAGGTCTGGGGTGGGGCTACCTTTGACGTGGCTACCAGATTTCTGAACGAGGACCCATGGGAACGGCCACGCATCCTGAAAAGGTTGATGCCCGATACCCGGCTACAAATGCTGCTCAGAGGACAGAACCTGGTCGGTTATCGCCACTACCCTGATGATGTGGTTACTGCCTTTGTCCACCACGCCGCTGAGGTGGGCATTGATATCTTCAGGGTATTTGATGCCGTGAATGATGAGCGCAACTTTGAAACCTCTCTGAAAGCAATCAAGAAATGCGGTAAGCACGCCCAGCTTTCCATATGCTACTCGCTCACCGAACCCAAAATGGGTGGTCCGGTATACGACCTTGACTATTATGTCAACAAAGCGCTCATCCTCCAAGATATGGGAGCTGATAGTCTGTGCATCAAGGATATGGCGGGACTTATCGCCCCTGATGATGCCTATACGCTGATTAAAGCCCTTAAGCAGGCACTAAAGATACCGGTGCAGCTACACACCCACTACACCAGCGGTATGGGTTCTATGAGCTGTCTAAAGGCTACTGAAGCTGGGGTAGACATTATTGATACCGCTCTAGCTCCCTTCGCCCTGCGCTCCTCGCAGCCAGCCATTGAACCTATCGTAGTCGCTCTTCAGGGAACCCCCAGAGACACCGGGCTGGATTTAGCTCACCTATTCAAGTTGGGACAGCATATTGAGTCTATAGCCCCTAAGTATCGGGAGTTTCTAGATGATACCCGAATGGCAGTTATTGACACCAGCGTATTGATGCACCAGATTCCCGGGGG
>JABUBO010000776.1_pt1 | contig 10516 bp, 8 predicted proteins | sample 7240361 | NCBI WGS metagenome assembly JABUBO01 (sample SAMN07256346, study PRJNA390944) | subsurface metagenome | isolation source: Methane hydrate marine sediment | place: Pacific Ocean: Eastern North Pacific, ODP site
AATAATTTTATTCATGGAACACCAGCTATATATGAGAACAGGATAATATTTGGCGGATGTGATGAGGCATGCCCATAGGGATTCTGAGGGACTCCAATATTTTTAGCCCATATCCTGTTGCCGTTGAAATCGCAACAAAGGATTGTCCCGGTTGCAAATATTGCACAAACGACTTTTCCGTTTGTTGCAGCTGTTGGTGCGGCAAGGCCTGTATCCTCTGATGTTTCAGGTGGAGTTTCCGGTTCACCCGGCACTCCGGTTGCGGGTGCGGTCCACATCAGTTCACCGGATATCTTATTGAAGCACATTACTACGGTCCCGGCACCTTCTGCTCCGGTCAGAAAGATCCTGTCACCCCAGATTATTGGTGAACTATATCCGATTTTAGGAATTTCAACTACCCATTCAATATTTTTTCCTGATTCACCATCCCATTCTGTTGGGTAAGCCCTATTATCTTCTAGGATTCCGCGGCTGCCACGACCTCTGAAGAAAGGATATTGCTTCCCCGTGTCATGAACTGGTTGGATAGATGGCTCACTAACCTGGTCTTCACCTATAGCTTCTGTTTGTTGTTCACTGACCATTTCTGATCCTTCTTCAACTGCTTCATCTTGTAGTGTCGAAGGAGACTGGGCAACCGGAGTTTCCACAGTAGTACTGACTCCTTCTGTAATGATTTCATCCGGAACAGGTAACGGATCCGGCAATTTATTCCTTAGGAGGAAAGAGATTAACAATGCCACCAGGGTTAATACTGCAAATGATATAAGAAGGAATACCCTTGTCTCTTTTTTAATACCAACCAGGTCTTGTCCTGATTCGGGGATATCCGGGATCTTTTTCCTTGTACTCAGAAACATTCTCTGGCTAATTATAAAGATCAGTGCACCAGCTAAAAGCAGGTATGTTCCGGTTTCGATTTGCCACCTTGATGTGAAGAAAGCTTTTCTGGCCATCAGATCAAGAGCCCTGACCTGTTCTTTCAAATCCTCATTATTCGGATCGTTATCATATTGCTCCTTTAGAGTAACAAGGGATGGATTTTCCAGCGGTTTAATAGTCTCAACCTGTATGTAACCTAAAATCATGATGATTGCCACAAAAAGCGTAAACATCCCGGACACATAACTGGCCAGTTTTAACAACCTGATATTTTTTTCATGTGGACTCATTTTTCTGCAATTTTTTCGATATGTATCGGACAGTATTCAAAGCATTGCCCACAACTATAACATTTTCCCTGGTGTGGCTTATATTCCTCTCTCTCTCTCCTGTATGAATGAGAAAGAAGAGCTATCCCGAATGATAAGCCCAGGAATGCACCTACCCAGGGAGAACCTTTCCTGTACCTTTCAATAATATACTGTTCGTTAGTATAAAGGTCTGTAACTGTCTGACCTGATTCTTTAAATGTAACCGCCCGTTGAGTAGTAGCTTTGATTCCTGTTTCTATCTCAAGCCTGATTTTTTTTGCCAGCCGTACATCACGATGAACCAATGTCAGGTCTTCTGAAAATTTTGAGGCTAGTATTATTCCACCAAATGTGAATGCCGGGATCAGTAGAAGGTAAACAGAGAAACGTGTCCTTGAGGTAGTGGTTTTTTCTTTGGGGGCATCAATTGTTGAAGGAATTATGGCATTATAAGGACATGAATTCTCACACAGTTTGCAATTAATACATTCATCGGGTGTTATTGTCAAATGTTTTTCGGAAAATCGTGAAAACCAGTTTAACAATACACCATATGGACAGAGAAAACGACAATATGGACGGTTAACGAAAATCCCTGATAACAGCAGTAAAATCCCAAAAATTACCATTGTTACAGGTGCATCCAATCTGAATATCCCCACGAAAGGATCATACTTGCAGATAATAAAATGGCTGTCAGTAGCCGCAAATAATATTGCAAGTCCAAGGTAGACGTAGGGTACAGAACTTAGAATAACTTCCATACTCCTTGGCATTTTCACAGGATACAGGCCTGTGAGTTCCTGAATGGCACCCAGAGGACATGCTCCGGCACAGAACTGTCTGCCATATAAAAGTGCAAATACCAGCGGTATCAGGAAGAACAAAAGTGCTGATAAGGGTAAAGAATAGCCCTCGTTAAAAAGAGCAAGAGATATATTCTGAACCGAACCAATTGAACAAATACAACCTTTCCTGTAAAATCCAAAATATGCAAGAGAAAATACAGAGATCCAGACGATTGATGACCTTGATCGTTTATGCAAAGAGAATCTGGTGGTCATTACCAATACTGCAATGAGCACAACCACATCAAGATACTCCAATACCTGGTTTCTGGGGCTGGTAACCTGGTATTCCGGATAATCGTATCCCGATTCAAATTCAGGCTTTGGAAACCGTTGTTGTGCATACAGGATAGCATGCCAGCCAAGGAGAAAAAAAACAATAATATAGGGTAATTTATTCTTCATCATCCTTGTACGTTGTATCCTGATTTGGGTTTATAGGGTTGTGATGCAGGAACCCTTTCAATTGCATTCGACGGACATGCGATGGCTATACTACACTGGTTGCAGTTTTTACAGAGATCATGCTTTATTTGCATATGGAGGGATCCGTTTCCAAAATCTGTGCATCCTTTTACACATTTGGCACAACCTGTGCAAAGATTTTCATCGATGGTATATTCAAAAAACGGTTCCTCAACGAATTTCCTGGTAATAGCTCCTGTCGGGCAGAGTTGCACTTCCGCACCGGTATCCAGATCCTTTACTCCCTGACGAAGGAAACCACTGCAAAGGTCACAATATCCACAAATTTCAAACGAATGCATACACTTTGAAGCTGAAGGAGTAAGAACACAATTCGTTTCACACTGACCACATTGGGTACATTTCAAAGGATCAATCTGCCACACATATTCACTGCCTGATGTTTCACTGATTACCTCAACAGTAAGATAGGCCATCGGAAGAACTGCAGCGATCTTTCCTGCCCTTTTAACAAATTCCCTCCTGGTTTGATATCTGTTTTTACCGGCCATATTCCACTATTTGGATAAGAGAATCTCACATGAGTTTAAACCCGGGCAGGATGCATAATCGGGACAGGAAGAACATACCTTTTTCATTACAACCTTTTTCCCAAGAATAGCCGTAAGTCCTGCCAGGAAGATCAGCATACACCATTTGAACATTTTCTTAATGAAGTCCCTTCTATTCATTACTAATCACATCTTTTAAAAACATAAAGTACTGAATTATACCTGTTTGCTGCATAGATCAGGCCGTCTTTACTTATTGCCAGGTCAACCGGGATCGAGGCGATAAAGTGATCCGGCTGTGCAACCGGCTCAACCAGTTCCCCGGTGCTTTTAATAATTTTAATACGGTTTATACCTTTCTCTGCAGTTACAATATTCCCATCCGGCGAGAAGGCAAAATGAGCGGGATTACAACACCCGCAGAAATAGTCAAATGAATCACCCTCCTCACCAATTGATCTTATAAGGTTCCCTTCAATTGTCCTGAATTCCAACTTTCTTTTACCGGTATTGGCAATCACAAGTGTATCATCTCTTGTAAGAGCAACATCGAAATAAGGACTTGGAATAATGAACTGATTCCCAGGATGACCTACAATAGATTTAAGGGCTCCGCTCTTGTTTAGAACAAATACCAGTGTATTCCCTGCATCGGCAAACGCCACGTAATCATTATTTACAGCAATACTTGTAATAATAGCACCCTCATCATAAGGTCCCCAGGTATCAATCCGGTTACCTGAACTAGTGAAAAGTATTATAACTTCCCTCGTTGCAGCATAAATAGTATCCCCGAAGACAGCCAGTGCTTTTATACCTGTCATCATGGATTTGTTCCAGATTGGAGATAGATCCTTATCATATGTTGTCAGGAAGGAATCACCCGAGCATATTATTTTATCATCTGTAAGTGCTACCGAAAAAAGGGTGCCGTAATCAATATTAATTTCCTTTACTATTTGCCATGAGGTCACCAAAGGTTCATCAGCCGTACTGGTAACTACAGCATCTTTTATATCGGACCTTCCGGTTGCAATATCATAGATTATGTATGCAATGCATAGAATAATGATAATTGTAGATACAACTCCTGTAACTTTTCTATTCATCTTTCACCTTTTATTCTCCGACATACAAGCATACCATATTATGAGAATCTCTCATTATGATGTAGCCATCGGCAAAAGCCAATGGACCCCAGGCATCAACTCCTTCTTCAAGAACTTTATAGCTGTTGAGCAATGTAACACTGTTGGTATTAAACCTGAACATAAATAGTTCGGCATTATCATTTAAGAGAAACATTTTATCACCAATAACAAAATAGGGCCCCAGACCATACCTGTTTTCTTTCCCGCTTGTCCATACAGGATTCCTGAGATCCGAGATATGATAACAGGCAAGCTGACTACGCAAAGCTCCAGCATCTTTTGGATTAATTGTCCAGATAAATTTCCCAGTCAGGATAGGTGTCTGCTGCTCACTGGCAAGGCCTTCCCTGGGTGAATGAACTTCCACAACCTCTGCATGAAATGCACTACCCGATTTACTTACCCTGAGCCTTCCGCCACCGGCTCCATAGCCTGCCGTCAATACAATTTCGTTGTTGCCTATATATAAGGGACTGGGTGCGATTACTGTCGGGCTCCATTCTGATGTTTTCCAGAGAATCTCACCGCGGTCATCGCCATCCGCTGCCACTCCGCAAATACCGCCAACAGCCATATAGATATAGGTTTTTCGACCATGTATGGTTGCCGGAATAACAGAAGAATGAGACATTTTCCACCTATCGGGATTTGGTGTTTCCCATATAATATTTCCGGAACGACAATCAATTCCCAGCAGGAGTGATTCTCCTCCAACGGCTATTACTGCTAAATCCCCGTCGATAATAGGACACTGTGCGGTATACCATTGCGGTATTTCAGCTCCATAATCTCGAACGAGATCAAGAGTCCATAACAGATCGCCGGAGTTGGGTTCACAACACATTACATGACACCTGGGACCTATCGAGATAATATAATCATCTGTGACAGACGGTATGGTTCTCGACATGCCATGATTTCGCTTGATAACCACATTATACCATCTTTTCCACAGCTCTTCCCCAGAATCAAATGAAAAACAGCGCAACGCATCAGCCCTGAGATTCTCATCATAATCCAGCATGTATACTTTGCCGTTATGGATTGACGCGGAGGCATGTCCCTCGCCAACTTTGATTTGCCAGATTACAGGCGGGCCATTTTCCGGCCAGCTATCAGCGATCGGAACCGGATAAGGTACTATATTATTGTAATCAGATCCCCTAAAACGCGGCCAGCTGCCACTGGAAGAACTTTCTGTTTGACTGAAAAATTCAAAAAATTCACCGATTGTCACAGAATCACTCTCCAACATTGCTTTCGGCCTGTTATCCATTCCCGGTACCCGTTCTGTGACAGTCCCGACAGGAACCTTCACGACAAACCATACAAAAGATGTTGCAAAGACAGCTACAATAAGTATAGCTATGATTCTGCTATGATAGGTACTTAGTTGCATCAACCGTCAACAATTTTTCAAATTATCAGCCAACTCCAGCCATATGGCCGGGAACAGTTCTGTGCATGCGCAGTCCCGACAGAGCTTGCTCTCGTCGGGATTGTTGTATGAACCTAATTAGCTGCTGATTTTTTTTTCTATTTCTCTCAAATGTAAGGACGATATACTTAATGCACAAATGTTGCTTTACGTATAGTTGGGTAGGACGGACTGAAACGACAATTGCTTGTTTAATCGCCTGTGTGCTGGATTCGTGAGTAAGCAGCATGTACCTTCCAGCGAAGGGACGTGTACAATGGATGCCCGTCTGTTTACCCTTTTCTTTTCTCAAGTATTTCTAAGCTATCTTTAAAAATGCATGAATTGCTTTTTCTCTTAAGTCATTTTCAGTTCACAAACCAGTGGTACCTGACTATAGTCTCGTTCAGCCCATTCACAAACTGCTGGCACCCCATATGCGTTTCCAGAAAACTGTCATTGCAACTCATTTTATTGGAAAGTTCCATAATCAATACAAGCTTACTTTGCTTTAATATTGTAAGCCATCAAAGCATTGTTGTGCCTGATATAAAGAACACCGTTGTGGATCACAGGGTGTGTCCAGAATGGTCCCAATTTACCCTGGGTAACCTGAAAACTGCTGACAAGATCGAATTTTTCAGGAGTAGCCTTTAAGAGTCCTACATATCCATTCTTTTCGTCATAAATATAAAGCATGCTTTCGGCAGAGATAATAGATCCTTTACAGTTCCAATGCTCTTCCCACATTTTTTTTCCGGTATTCCAATCGATGCAGCACCAGTTTCCATCGCTGTTGTGCAGCCAATTTGAACCGTAGATATAGCCTTTTACAAGTACTACTCCGCCATGGTGGTCATCCAGATTACTATCAGTCCATACAACATTTGCGCTCTTTCCATTGTCTGTAATCTTGATCATCATATCAGGAGTGTCGTAACCTCCGGTTACATAGACCATACCATCACTATATAATGGTGTTGTGCATTTAATAAACTCATATCGCCGGAGACTTGGATCCTTTGACTGCTCATGACTCACTTTCCAGAGAATTTCACCATTTGAAGCATCAACTGCAAAAACATGCCCCAGTGATACATTTACAATCATTTTTTTTCCTGTGTAATTAATAAGGAAAGGAGATACGTAGCCAGGTTTGTCATTGAGACTTGCAGATTTCCAGATGACATCTCCGGTTGCCTTATTGAGTGCTATGGTCATTGTCTCAGGTCCGCCGGGTGAATAATATACTTTATTACCATCGATTTGAAGCGATTCTGCGATACCCCAATTCCCGTAGGTTCCTTTATTCAGTTGGCTGGCCTCATGCGACCAGATTATTTTTCCGGTAGTTCCGTCAATGCATGCAAGATCACCAAATCCACTACAAGTGTAAACTTTATTGCCTTCAACAGTTGGAGTAGCCCTGCTTTCGGGGCTTGACCCCGTCCAGGCACGGCCCATTACAGTTTGCCATAGAATCTTGCCATTCATGTCCAGTGCAACCAGAATATCGTCTCCATCCCTGAGTCCGGTGGTAAACATTACATTGTTTCCGAATGTAATTGAAGAGTAACCTGTTGGGAGTTCGAGATTGGACCATAGCAGGGTTGGTCCGGTAGCAGGCCATGATTTCATCAGGCCTGTTTCTGATGAGACCCCGGTGCGGTTTTCTTCGCGCCATTCACTGATTTGTTGTGCATTGGAAACCTGTAAGCCTGTCAAAACCAAAAGCAAAACTAAATGAATAAATTTCATATGGTTAAATGTTTATTTATAAGGTATTTTCATGACTTTAAAAATCAAAATCTGATTAGTGTGTAAATATGTTTATTTTATGAAGATTGAACAAACAAAAATCAAGCTATTACTTACGCAAATCAAACATTTCAATTTTGGCCCATTTCCCTTGATGATTTCATAGTAAAAGAAGTATGTTTCAGAATGTGTTTTTAACTAAATGGTGTTCGTATCAGCCCTTCAATAATAAAAGTAAATAAGTTTATTTTTTATTATCCGTATTAGCAACTGTGCTGTTTATTAAATGTCATCCAGGGACAGTCCTTTTTTATTTCACAATTTTTACATCCAACAAGTTTGGATATTGCAGGAATAATAATAAATCCAATAAATGAGAAAAGAATTGTAAGGGCAAGAACCTGAACAGAATAATCCGTGATTAAAAGTAAAATAGCGATACCAAAAGGAATAAACCAGTTTGGGAACACTATCAAGATATTCTGTTTAAAAACCTTTTGAAATGAATTAGAATCTTGTCGTTTAAATAGTTTTGATGAAATAGTGCCATAACCACATGGACAATTTTGTATTCCATAGTGATGACAGTACGGACAGATTTTAGCCCAGAACCAAAGTATACTGGATAAAGCATAAACGGTAAATAATATAGCTCCGAATTTGGACAAATAGTTTATAATCATGAAACCGAGAACAAATAGAAGCAGGGTAGGGATATTATCTAATAGAACCAGCCACAAAGGAATTTTTTTTGAATGGCAGGGAGTACATACATTATTGCTGTGTTGAGAATCAAAACCCGAATTATTCTTCTTAGACATGTCGTGTTCCATTAAAGCTGGCAACTCTAATATGTGATGCATGCACTGTTTTAATATGTATCAGCGACCGGTCATTCGCTCGATGTGTTCCGGGTACCGGGCTCCGTGCACTATGATCTTCGAGGCTGCAATTTCGATCTCAAGGAGATCCTCAGAGGTAAGTTCAATTGTCGCTGCTCTGTTGTTCTCCTCCAGACGGTTCAGCTTCGTAGTACCTGGTATTGGAACAATCCACGGTTTCCGGGCAAGCAACCAGGCGAGCGCAATTTGTGCAGGTGTCGCATTCTTCTGTTTTGCAATATTGGCAAGCAAATCAACTAGTGCCTGATTCGCTTTCCGGTTTTCAGGCGTGAAGCGAGGAAGGATATTACGAAAGTCGGAACTGTCGAAGGTTGTGTTTTCGTTTATCTTTCCCGTTAGGAAGCCCTTACCGAGAGGGCTGAAAGGTACAAATCCGATTCCAAGGTCTTCAAGCGTTGGTAATACATCCACTTCCGGCTCTCTCCACCACAGCGAGTATTCGCTCTGGACAGCAGTAACCGGCTGAACAGCATGCGCTTTACGGATGGTTTGTGCACCTGCCTCTGAAAGACCAAAGTGCTTGACTTTTCCTTCCTGAATCAAATCTTTTACTGCACCAGCAACATCTTCGATGGGTACTTCCGGGTCAACACGGTGTTGATAGAAGAGATCAATCACATCCACTTTTAGTCGCTTAAGCGAAGCATCGGCAACTTGCTTGATGTGCTCTGGGCGGCTATCCAACTCACTCCATCTGGACCCACCATCCGGACCGGGTTTGAATCCAAACTTCGTAGCTATAACAACCTGACCACGGAAAGGAGAAAGTGCCTCCCCAACAAGTTCTTCATTTGTGAACGGCCCATACACTTCAGCCGTATCGAAAAATGTGACGCCTTGTTCGACTGCTGAACGAATAAGTGAGATCATATCTCTTTTGTCTGCTGCCGGGCCGTAGCCAAAGCTCATACCCATGCAGCCAAGCCCGATAGCCGAGACTTCCAGGCTGCTATTACCGAGTTTACGTTTTTGCATTGTTTTCATATTTAGTTTGTCTTCATTTTGCATGCTGTTTGCTCCAATAAAAGGTAAATAAAGGTCCTGCTATCAAATGTTCAGCCAATAGGTCAGTTTCAGGTTTATAGACCGGAATCTGGGGCCAAAATCACGTGTGAAGTAATTATCATTATATACCAGGTACAGATCCGATAACGGCGCAAAACGCCATTGCAACCGAGAGTTGATACCGAGATTATCACCTTGGTTGCTGTATTGAACCAGGGTTGACCAGAACAGCGACTTGCTAAAAGTTATATCAATTTTCGGACTCAGCAACTACAGATCGGCATCCGGATGGGGATCAGGCAATCGAATTCCATCGTAATTCAGGGCAAGGCTTATTAATGCCCATGGCTGCAGCCTGAGGGAAAGCTCCCCTCCAATAGAATAACTTTGGCCTTAAAAAAATTGTCCAATGGTAGACTCTGCATTGAAGTTAAAAACTTTTGCCCTGTTCGATTGATACTCGGCAGTGACCAGGTTAAAATGGTAGCCCATGTCGCCGGGCAAAGGAGTGCCGCCTTCAGTTCGGGTAGGATCAAAATCTCCCATAAGGAAAACAAGAAGGTTGTCAAAACTTAATTCCAGAGTGGATTGATCCTTGAATTCAGCATCCCAGGAAAATCTAAAAGTATGATCCGTCCTTTTAAAATCGAGGTTCGGGCGCCAGAAGATTAAGGACATAAGGTGAAAACCGTGACGGTTGATCTTTCCTTTACTCGGATAAAAGTTGCGAATAATTCCATTTCCTGATTTGAAAATACCGGTGCGCGGGATAAAACCGAGATCCGACCGGAAATCCTCGTCCACATACACAAAGTCCGTGATTAGTCGGTAATATCTGGAATTATACGTAAGGGTTGCCTGTGATGATAAATTTCCCTGATTGTCACCCGGCTGAAATGACTTATGCAGGTAAAATTTGCCTGTCCAGACATTATCATCGGAAGCCAGATTATAGTCGATACCCACTACCCGGTTATACCTGTCTTTGCTATCCAAAAAATCATAATCCTTGATAGACTGCCGGTTAATCATAAAGAATCCGATATTCGACCTGGAAAAGACCTTTTTCTGTACTGCCAGCATCATGTTGTTATTGGAGGGGATCCCGTTTTCAATGTCTTCATCAGTTTGAACGTCCAGTAAACCCAGGCGCCAGTCCTGGCCAATCTTTCCACTGAGCCTTACACCGCCTATTATCCTGTTCTCAACTAAATTGTTAGTACTGTCCCTGGCCAACCCGATCCTGCGGGAAAAAAAAAGGA
>JABUBO010000777.1_pt1 | contig 10516 bp, 8 predicted proteins | sample 7240361 | NCBI WGS metagenome assembly JABUBO01 (sample SAMN07256346, study PRJNA390944) | subsurface metagenome | isolation source: Methane hydrate marine sediment | place: Pacific Ocean: Eastern North Pacific, ODP site
GAATTCTAGAATTACTTGGTAATTACTTTAAGGGGACTGGAGGTCAACTCTCCCAGTCCCCATTTTTTTGTATTTAATCACACTTAATAAGCAATTGTGACCCCTAAATTGGCTTTGCGCGAGTATTGACATCAAGGGTGTGGATAGTTTATCGTACATACCAAATCATATGAAAAAGGGAGGTAAACCCAATGCAAGCCTATTGTATGAAGTGCAGGAAAAAGGTAGATATTAAGAATCCCAGGGCAATAATGATGAAGAACGGTCGCCCCGCAACCCAAGGTGAATGTCCAGGCTGCGGAACGAAAGTGTTCCGAATAGGCAAATCCTAAACCTAGAAAGATTGGAATAAGGGCCACTTGATGTGGCCCTTATTTATTATGGAGAACTAGGCAACGGCCCCTAGTGATATAATACGAGTTGGTTGAACATTCTGGACTATTGTTACTTGGCTGCGCGATCCAAGCGAATGTTTAAAGTTTGCTATTATGGCATCAAATTGATAAACAAGTCTGGCGCACCTTTCACATTCACTAGATAAGAGTGGCGTTCCTTAAGCTTAAGCAGGTTCATGTATGCCCTAAAGTCCTGTTTCATATCCCATTGATTGCCCTGTCTGATGTAGAGATTATATCTGATGCCATCGGAGACGATGATATGACGGCAACTTGGGAAATCGCGGGCATATTTAACTACTTGCCTCTCAGCATAATCCAAGCCCTCGCCCATGCGCTTAGATTCCACAATCATCCACGGTTCATCACCTCTGCTGTAAATATGGCTGAACAGTGATAAATCCGTATTGCGCCACTCTATTTTCATTTTCTGCTCTGACCAACCAAGTGCCAACAAGATTGGTACAATAAGGAAAGTCCTCATCTCGTGCTCACCCAGGTCTTTACCGTGTTTTTCATACCATCGTGCCAGACGCCGCACCCGCCAAATCGTGTGAATAACCGTTTCAGCATCGCTTGATCTTAACCCGTTACCTATCAAGTGCTCTACTAGGTCCTCATCGGAAATCGCGCCCGCAGGTGGCGGGATTTCTTCTGACACATGTACTTCGCCTGTCTCAAGGATTCCCGCTGCCAATTCTTTGATACCACTGTGGTGTACCCTCTTGAAGGTTCCCTTGACGAGACCGTCGGTAACTAGCCTTTCCTTTGGGCATGACCATTCAACTTCCCGGCAGTGTTGAAGATCCCAGCCTTCGACATCGCTAAATTGCTCAACATAATCATAGGGACCTTTAACCCTTCCCACCGCCCGTATAAGCCATCGACCTTCCGCCGGCTTCTTTAGTATAACAACATCTTCTTCGCTGACCTCTTCGGCAAAGCGAACAACCTGGCTGCCCCAAGGCCGACCCTTGTAGTATTCGCGTTTTTGAAAATAGGGTCCGGGGTCTCCCGCCCCGATGCACATTACACCAAAGTCCAAGAATACAGAGTAAAAATCACGTGCACCTTCGCCTGATGCTACCTGCCAATAGTTCATTCGACGCCCTCAAAGTAGACCTTGCACACGTACCACGAACCTTGATTGCCTCTCACTGTCACAATTGCCTTGGCGGTTTATAAAAGCTGGTATATGCTTCTTTTTGTATGGCCTTACTTTCGTGCTTTTGCGCTTGAATTTTAAGCTAAATTCAACCAACAATCAATATTAGGCATCGTGAGTTGAACAATTCGCCCTATTGTTCAGCAGGAGTTGTGCCTACCCCATGGCGGCCCACACTGGGGAAAATCCGAACTTTTGTAGATGTTTGGTTTATCCTCAGGCTGATGTCGGAACATGCTGTTATCACCCTATTTGTGCCCCTTGCCCTGCAAATCAGCCTTTTGACGCATATTCGGGAAGCGAGTCGTATCAACCCCGACAAAATTGCAGTGCGTGAGGAACTCATGTCTGAATCGCCAATCGTAAAAGACGGGTTGCTCTGTACACGGGAAGGCTAACTCTCGTAAGTCAGTAACCATGTTGTGATATCGGTATTGCCCCAGAAAGACCGACTTCCTGATGTCACACGATGGCACGATAAGATAAACAACATTAGGACGTCTTCCATGAAGTTGAGAACCTGATCTGAAGTGATACTGCGTGTCTCCCTAACGTTGGGGTGAACAAAGTAGTTACGAAGCTCGCGTGCGGCGTCTCCTCGTTGCCAATACGTTTTCCCACGATCTGCAGAATATCCATATCCGTAGCGAAGCAATGCCAAATAGCGGTCAAGTATGGGAACAAACTTTTCACGCCTAACCATCTCGCCCCTGGGATTGACAACAACTTCGTATTCTAACAGGTGAGCTTTAACTGCCTCAGGTATGCCTGGCACCGTAACTACAAGGAGTTCAGACATAAAGCGCACTTGAGCCTCAAAACCACTCCAGAACGTTATTATTACCGGTGGATAGTATCTGAAGTTGCTAGCAGCCTTTTTACTCTCACAGTAGGCAAGTAAACTATCACCAAAGAGGCGCAGGGCAGCTTCAAACAATTGGTCAGCAAGATTCAAGTTGCTGAAGAGTACCCCAGGTATTGCCTCGTCTGTGGGATTTACCAATCTGGTGTCTTCGTGCATACTAGAGCCTTCATAAACAAAGCCGAACCCGTCTACGTAGCCGGTATCAAGCTCAAAGTGCTCTTTCAATCGCTTGTGAGGGTAGGGAATAGGGACAAATCCATCTTCATCTGGTTGCGGGTCGAATATCATTGCGAGTCTTTCTTCAAGTTCCTCTCTTGATAGCATCATGATGCACCCTCCTCTACCATCTTTCAGGCAAACTTGCTCTCCGACTGGGATTCGAAATCCCCGTTGCCGACTCCATTTTACGTTGCTAGTCCTGTCAGAGCAAGAGCACGGGCAGCGGAAGCTGAGGCCACGGGTTAAACAAACCGCTATTTCGTGCAATCCAAAGAGGGATTTTAGCAGATCTTGGACATAAGGTAGCATAAACGCCGTGCCTGAGAGCTAGAGAAAGTCACATTCATACATTGACAAATGATAAGACATATGATATATTATATGCAATATGGAGTTTCTTGGAGATAAGCTGAAGCATTGCCGGACCATTAAGGGGTGGACACAAGAGCAACTCGCTAGAAACCTTGGCGTCTCGTGGAATACCGTTCAGAGATGGGAATCCGGCAAGACACGGCCATCGCCTTTGGCGATGGAGAAACTTCAGGAGCTATTGAAAGACGTGCTTGAACGTGAACAGCTCAAGTTGCTTTGAATAGGAGTGAATAGAGTTGCTACCGACACGGATCCTTCAAAACGGAGAGACCTTCAGGGCCAGCATAGTAAGCTGGTTTGAGAAAAACGGGCGAAGATTCCCATGGCGGGAGACGCATGATCCCTTTAAAATTCTTATCGCTGAAGTGACCCTGAAGCTTACAGGAGCCTGGAAGGCTCAGAGAGTCTATGAACAACTAGTAGCCAAATATGGCACAGCAGGCCATATGGCAAACGCTGACTTGGCAGAACTTGCGAGAGCATTCAAGCCCTTGGGTCTAGTTAGTAGAGCGACGTTGCTTGTCAACATCGCTCGAGAACTGAATGACCGCTTCAGTGGAAATGTGCCTAAGACATATGACGAACTTGTTAGTATCAAAGGTATCGGTCGTTATACTGCCAATGCGATTCTATGCCTTGCATATGATCAGCGTGTACCCTTGGTTGATGAGAGCGTCTCCAGGATCTTTCGACGATGTTTTAGCTTTTCTACGAATAGGGAGGCATGCGCTGACAAAGAGTTATGGCATGTCGCACAAGAGTTACTTCCACAAAGAATGTATCGCGAGTATAATCTAGGTCTAATCGATGTTGGTGCATTAGTTTGCAAACACATGAAACAGCGTTGCGGTGATTGCCCCATATCATGCATTTGTGTATACTATACTGCTGAGCAGGAAACCGCCAACTTGGAGGTGGAAAATGTGTCCTCCTCCTGATTACCCACATGTTATTTCTCTTTTTACAGGTGGTGGGGGACTTGACATTGGCTTTCACCGGGCAGGCTTTTGTGTCTTGGCCTGTGTGGAAATCAACAGCGATTTCTGCAAGACCCTTGAGCTGAATAAGCCGAAGTATTTTGCTTCTGATTGTCAAATAATAAATAAGGATATCCGTGAATTCGATCCCAGAGAGGTCAAGATAGCTCAGTGCGATTTCATTATAGGTGGTCCACCTTGCCAGAGCTTTTCTGCAGCTGGCCGACGAGCCGGCGGAATCATGGGTATTAATGATAGTAGAGGCTCGCTCTTCGAGCATTATTGCCGCTTGATAAAATACTACAAGCCCAAGGGATTCCTATTTGAGAATGTGCGTGGAATTCTGTCAGCTAATCAACAAAACGATTGGAATGGGATCCTTTCTGTATTCTCAGCTCTTGGCTATCAGATTTCTTTCCGAATTCTCGATGCTGCCGATTATGGAGTGCCGCAACATCGTGAAAGGCTTATTCTAGTTGGTACAAAGAAAGGTTGTGATTTTCTTTTCCCTGCTCCTACGTATGGCCCTGATTCACCGAGTAAGCGGCCTCATATCTCCTGTAGGCAGGCAATTGCAGATCTGCAAGACTCGAATGAGCAGGATAATGAATACGGGGGCAAATATGGGAGATTGCTTAAGGAAGTGCCACCTGGGCTGAATTATCATCATTTCACAAGAGAGCTGGGCCACCCCAATCCGATTTTTGCGTGGCGATCAAGATTTTCCGATTTTCTTTACAAGGCCCACCCTGATTACCCAGTCAGGACAGTAGTTGCAAGGCTGGGTGCTTTTTCAGGGCCATTTCATTGGAAAAACCGTAGATTCACCGTTGAAGAATACAAAAGACTCTTTTCGTTTCCTGACGATTACCAGCTTGCTGGCCCGCTAAATACGATGCTCCAACAGCTTGGTAACTCAGTACCCCCCGCTTTTGCGGAACAACTTGCACTAGCTGTGCTTAAGCAAGTATTTGATATTGATGTTGCTGTTGAGCTTATAGAGCCGGGACGCAAGCTCTCATTCGATCGTAGGAAAGGTGAAAAGGCGCGCAAAACTAGAAGGAATCGGCTAAGCAGTGAAATGGCTGATTTGCCGCTTTTTGCACACGTAAATCAGGCACTTATACCAGATGATATCATTTCTGAAACGTATTATTGCTCATATCCAACGTGGAGACAAGTGGTTCGCAGGAGAGCCATAAGTGAATCCTCTGAAAGTTTGCTCATAGAGATTCAAGAACATCGGCAAGGTACAGACGCCCACTTGATTGTCTCACGCTCATACAATGGGAATTGTACGAAGCGTCCGCTTCTCGAATACGAGCTGAAATTTCACAGAATGATCGGTGATGGGCTGAAGATGATTAAATGTGAACTTCGGTCGGATAACGATGTAGATGTCGTAGCTGCTTGGGACGCTATAGAGCATTACATCAACAAGCATTCCAATTACCTCTCCCTTATGGATGTATACGGGCATTTTACTGAACCTCACCCAATCTTCGATTTGAAGTTACGCATCTGCAGAAAGCACCAGAGTCCTTTGCTCCGCTTTGCTCAATATTTCAGCGACTTCTCAAAGCTCGGCGTAGAGTGGCCAGCTTCACTATTGGAATCGTTTCAAAACAAGAATGAAGAGTTTAGCTTCATTGGCACTGTAAAATGGTTGAGATCTCTACGTTTTGATGTGCGTGTGTTCGAAACAAACCCAACGATTCGGCCTGGATTCTTTCGGTGTTGTTATCCGTTTACTCTCCACGTGGATAAACAGGTTTCTGTCTCTTGGAAAGATGATATCAAAGGCAACTCAGTGCCGGCCCTAATAAAATAATGATGTAGTTAACAGCAATGAGTAATAAAGATGCCGAGGAAATCTTAGTGGAGCTGCATGCTGAAGTTGAGAAAGATGACTTCGCACTTCTGAACAGTCGGGGGAAGCTATCGAAGGTAGCATTAACCGAATGCAAGAATGCGCAGCATGTGCCTCCTACAGTCTTGGATGCTATCGAAACCATAGTAGAGAACAAATCTGCTAACAAATACCTTTTCAGCATACTTGTTGCCTCTTGCGTCAAGAAGATAATCGACCCTAACCAAGATATACGAATAGCACAAGATAATATGCCAAGAGGATACTCAAATCGTTCGTTTGATCAACGTCATGTCACTCCATTTCTGAAGCGGCATGGTTATACACACTGTGAGGCTTCTGGTTTGGAAAGTGGCCGAAATTTCGAACGACCGCTTCACTGGGACTTAGAATATCCCGCAAACCCTAGAGGTAAGGGAAATCGGGAGGCATTTCTTGGAATTCTAAATTATATTGAGGACCAAAAAGGCGACCCAAAAGCTGTGGCGTTATGTCTGCTTTCCCATGACTTATCCAAACAGCGTCAGGCAGGGAAGACAATTGTTCCACCTAAAGAAGCAAAAATTGCCAAAATTATGCGCATATTTAACAGGCATTTTGAGGAAAGCTCAGGGCAAGGAAAATCCCGACTACCAGTGCTTGCTCTATATGCCATTTATGAGCGACTTGTCGTTGAACTAGATAGGTACGACGGTACAGAGCTAGTTCCACTCGAAAGGCACACTACGGCTGACCTCCGATCTGGGTCTATTGGTGACATTCAGGTCAATCGGCAAGGAGAACCATTTGAGGGGGTAGAGGTAAAAAGCGAAAAGCCGATCACAGCCGCGATGGTCCGTGAATTACCACGTAAGTTTGTTGGGGGAGATGTATCACGTTATTATCTACTGTCAACTTGCACTCCTTACGTTCTCGAAGAGGATGAGGAAAGCGTTGCTAAGGCAATCCAAGAGGTCGAGGAGGAAACCGGTACCCAGATTATTGTCAATGGCTTACTTAGAACTTTTTGGTACTATTTGCGATTACTAAAGGATCCGGCGATCATATTGCCAATATATCAGGGCCTACTTGAAGCTGATGAAGATATTCGGCTGGAACTTAAGACTACCTGGAATGAGATTATTTTAGAGGAATACCCAAAGGATATAACCTCTTAGCCTATCTATTTGCAGCCCATAATTCTCCTTAATTCACTATCGTAATTCATTCGCATAAAAAACATTCCCCAGCTAGCTCGAATCTACTCGAAATTGACGGGAAGTTCTAGGTTTCATTCCCTTTGGTGGACTGAAGTGTATTCCACCATTTTAGGATTGGGTAGCTCCGGAGATCACACAGTTCGTCACTTTGTGTAACGATTCACGTGGAGTATAATGGGTTTGAAGATGGAGGATCTCTGAGATGGATAATTTGAATCTGTTCTGGTCGATAATTACTGTGGCAAGTGCTGGTCTTCTCGGGGCCGTTATAGGAGCTACTGTTCGCCCTCTCTCGCTGACCACCTATTTCAGAGGTGGCAACGAAAGAGTACTTGGAGGCTACAGGCACTACAACAGCAGCTGAACGAATTATACCGACCCCTCTATGAAAAGATGGTTATTATGCCCAAAGCAGACCCTATGCACTATTTCATTGATTGGGAGGAAGAGGAATTCAGAAAGTGGTTGATAGATGCCCTAGATATAATCATCCCCAAGTTGCATTTAGTACCTGATGAGATACTCAGTAAAGTTTATGGATGGCGAGAGAGGGTGACTCTGGGGCCGGAATTCGGTGTTAGCACTGAGCCTGATACCAAATTCCTCTATGACCACATTGAAAAGCACTTTCGCTTCTTACGAAAGGAATTAGGCATCTCTTGAGATTAGGATAGCCCATGAACAATAGTCAGTTATGTGCAACGATGCTTTGAAGCGTCACACAGTACGTCATATTGTTCAATTAGGTAACAAAACAAGCAAATGTGACTCTGATGTCACAATCTACTAGAATGTGACTTGACCACTACCATATATATATTTGTACCAATCACCACCAGTATGCTCAGTTAAATACTGGTCAAACTCAGGGCATCTATTGTCTGTTTTATTGAAGACCACAAAAAGGCAGTAAAACGACCGCCGAATACCAACATTTCCTATATGATTCTGAAGGTTTTCTTGAATTTTATCAAAATCCCTTCTAATTCTCTCTAAAGCATGAACCGTGATGCCACTTTTGTGTCTGATGAACTTCAATTCCAGAATTATTGCATTCCCAGCAAACTCAAACTGCTTACTGGGGAGCCTCAATCCATCACCATATCTATGTAATATGCTCAATTGAGCTGGTTCAATGATAGTAATATCAGGTCTTATTTTGAGTCTGCCGTTGACATCGTACCAAGGTACTTCAAGATGTAGGGGGCTCGCCAGGACATTTGTATCCTGAGTATGCATATGCCAGTGTAGCCCTGATCTGTTAACAGGTTTGAGAAAAAGGCTTCGCAAGCGGGCGTATACCAAAGCAGCAAGATCACTTTCAGTCAGAATGAGCCCCTGACTACGTCTGTACTCATTCTCAACGCTTCGGATTGTTGCCTCGATATGTCACTGACGAACTCGTAGTTCAGAGCCATTCCAACTCCTTCTCAGGGGCAGGCCACTACGATGCCTTTACTTCGAATGGTTTATCACATTTCGGATTAGAGCATCTGATTATCTTTAACCCACGAAAGTACCTCAACATGCTGTTGCAATTTGGGCACAAGAAAGTGCAATACAGATCATGTACAGCATGACAGAAGGTACCTATTTCGGTAATTGTTAATTCTTCAGCCAGAGGATTATTATGGGAAATAATATTCCCATATATTATTGTGTTCGCAAGCTCTTGAAAAGCTTTTAATACTGTTTCTTTATACCCGACATCATTAATTAAGTGTTCCGCTCGGTTCTTCGCCGAGGAAAATAGCTCACCAATATCCCATTCTCTTGAATGTCTAAATACTACTTGTGCCTCCAGAGAATCACATATTGCTTCCAAAGTCCACTCCATATATGTTCTACCTTCGTTACCTACGCTCTTATCATTATTATCAAGTTTCTCCAATATTCTTTCCCATCGTGGTTTGTGAGGCCTTATTGTCGGACCCGAACTAACTTCCCATCTTTCAGCTGCTAAATAATTGAAATTTCCTTCGACTTTAGCTGCACGATGGTGGTTACGCAGTTGCTCATACCACAAATTCTCATGCGTAGTTATAATTAACTGTTTATCGCTGAACTCCTCTATTAGCAACTTACATATATTCTCCCTATGACCAGCATCAACAGTTGTTACTACATCATCTAAAACCACTAGGGAACACGCGCTATTGAACTTCTTCACAAATGCAAGGAATATGCATAATCCAAACGAATCAAGATGTCCTTCACTACTATAAGCTCTAGGGTCTTCATCCTTTCTTCCAAACGACTCAATCCTTAACTCTAAACTCGCTCTCCTACTTACCGGTAATTTAAGTTCTATATTCTTATGCGCGTCTCCAGGATGAAGCATAGCGTAGTATTTTTCTATGTCGCTTTGTATTACATCAAAAACCTCTTGCACCTTCTCTCTCTTGATCGATGTGAACTTTGAATATATGGCCCTTGCTATCCCAGACCTCTTCTTGACCGATTCTAACTCTGTTCTAGTTTTCGATATCTCCTCAACCTTACTTTTCACCTGCCCCATAATTCCAACTATTCTTAGCACTTCCTTCTCAGATTCGGTAATTTTTTCAGCTTCAAATAAGCTATCACTCTTTTTACTTAAATCGCCTATCAAATTATTCGTGTTTGTTAATACATCCCTCAAGGCATCAGTAGGGATTTTATTCTCTGCCTCCGCTGCTGTATCAACCATACCTATGAATTTGCTAATCGAATCAATCTGCTTAGTAAGTACTTCATTTTTCTCCGCTAATTCGGGGAATTCCACAGTTTTAGGTAACACCTTATTTAAAGATCTCAATGTTTCATCTAATTTTCGTTTAACAGCCGCACATTCTCGCCTAATTTCCGAAGCTCTCTCCGATAATGCCTCCAATGTACCAAGCCTACCTTTAATTTGTCCTAGTACTTCATCCCTCTTTATATCTTGTTGGCAAAGAGGACACGCATCCAATTCCCACTCCTCCATCACTTTTACCCCGATTCCAAGCAAGGAAGCAATTGATCTTTCTTTCTTCACATTTTCTTCAAGCAGATCGCCAATTTTTTCATTTACCACATCAATGGCTTTTAGTATCCCAGCCTCATCAATTATTACGCCTTTTAACTCTAAAGATAATTCTTCCAATCTCCCGATTTTCCGTACAGCTTCTTCAGCTCTTGCCTTTTCCCATATTCTTGCAGCGTGAGCTTCTGTTTCCTCCAAAGATTTTAGCTCCGGCAGGTCAGCAGTCTTTAGAATTTCGTTTAATACATCTAAAACTTCAGCTTCCGAGCCGACTTCCTTTCCTGACACTCTAGACAACTGTTGAAAGCAAATATTTATTGCCCCAACTTTCGCGGCCGAATCTTCCTCTAATCGATCCCTTGCTCGCATCATTGCTAATTCGATATCATCTAAATCCTCTATGCCAATAATACTACCTAGCGTCCTGAAGCGATCTGCAGGTTTGCTAAT
>JABUBO010000778.1_pt1 | contig 10512 bp, 8 predicted proteins | sample 7240361 | NCBI WGS metagenome assembly JABUBO01 (sample SAMN07256346, study PRJNA390944) | subsurface metagenome | isolation source: Methane hydrate marine sediment | place: Pacific Ocean: Eastern North Pacific, ODP site
GGGGGCGATAGGGAATGACAACCATATACCATCCAGTTGTAAGAACTTTGGGAGTATGAATACTAGAGGAAGCAAGAATAGGATCTGCCGTGATGTAGCCGTCACGAAAGTCGGCACGGTTTTTCCAAGTGCCTGGAATACTACTGATCCCACCATCTGAAACCCGATCAAATACGCCGCGAGGAAAATCAGCCTTGCAGCATGGGAGCCAGCAGAGACAAGCGAAGCGTCATTCGTGAAAACACGCATTATTGGAGCGTGAAAGAAGAAAATAAACAAAAATGATATGATTGAAAACATTGTCGCCACAATGGCAGATAGTTTTATTACTTTCAATGCTCTGTCAGGACGCTTTGCCCCATAACTGAACCCGAGGATTGGTTGAAGCCCCTGGCCAACACTCATAATCGGCATGAAGGCAAACATCATAACACGATGTACCATGCCATAAGCAGCCACAGCTAAATCGCCACCGTAGGCGACAAGTGTTCTATTCACGATGATGGCGACAAGGCTCCCCCCTGCCATCCTTACAAATGAACCAAATCCTATAATCATAATCCCTCTTATCACGATGAGCTTTGGAACAAAGTTCTTCATATGAACTTTGACTGAGCTACCTTGGAAAAGATAATAGTGGATTATATACAGAGAAGTGATTACTTGTGATAACACAGTTGCTATTGCCGCACCCTTAACTCCCATTCTAAGAGCTAGGATGAAGACTGCGTCAAGCAAAATGTTCAATATGGCCCCTATCAACATGCTTATCATGGCGACACGGGCGTTTCCTTCAGCCCTGACCAGCTGGTTTATCCCCATGGCGAATATCCGGAAAGCCGTGCCGAGAAGAATGATATCCAGATAATCTTTGGCATAGGGGAGGATTGTTTCTGACGCGCCAACGAGCCTTAGCCAGAAGCTGCTATTGGATAATCCAACTATTGCAATCAGGACTCCTAGTATAACTGCCAAAAGTATAGCATTGCCTAGTGTTCGCTCGGCTTTCTCAAAATCGCGCGCTCCCAAGGATCTCGAAATCAGCGACGCCCCGCCTATCCCTATCATCAACCCTATGCCCATTACCAGTATCTGAATGGGAAAAACGATGGTAAGCCCGGCAATTCCAAGAGGACCAACTACCTGGCCAATGAAAATTGTATCCACGACATTATACAGAGCCATAACGAACATGCCTATTCCGGCAGGGAGCGACAGCTTCCATAGCAATTTGCCGATTCTTTCATTGGCCAACATCTGTTGTCTTTCGTCGTGCATGTAATTATTCACCCCGCAATTTTGGGCAATTGTCTCCTAGTAGAAGGCATAGTTACGTTTGTGTAAGGCTAACCCTAGACGGCGAACTGCCTGGTTCTCCTTAGTGCGAACACAACAACACCGACCAGAATCAGGTCCAGCCCAACCAGAATAAAAACGTTGGTGGCGATGTCGGACCAGCCACTACCACCCTGACTTATGGCAATGATTGGTTGCAAAAAGTAGTAGGTTGGGAAGAGCTTACCAATCCACTGGGGAATTTGGGGGAACATATAGATAATAGCCGGACCGAACAACAGAATTCCCCCGGCCTTCCAAACAGCGAACAGAGTGGTGATATCTTTCATTAAAGCCCCACACAACAAGCCAATTTCTGCCGCCATTATCGCCCCAAGTGCTAGCACCAATATCAGCAAAGCCGGCTCGGTACCGAAAGCCTGGTTCAAAACCAGAATTACCACACCCATAAACAGACTAAGAATGACGCCCATGAGCCCCTTGGCTATGAAAATATCGCCAATGCTCGCCGGGGTTACAACCAGCGCCTCAAGAGTCTTCTTCTCCTTCTCATCTATCACTGAAGCTGATGGCAGAGTGAGTCCGCCCAAAACCACGGCCATGAGTACGACTAACGGAAGCAGGCGGTCACTCCAGGGGATACTTACCTCATCACCGAGGGTAATGGCTTCAATCTCGACAGGAGCTTCCTGGCCGGCTAATTCTCTTACCAGATTAGCTATGGTCACCCCCAGTATAGTGCGATTCTTAGCCAGGCTTTCCCCCCAGATGTAGGTCACAAGCTCCGCTTCCTCCCCTTGCATAACGGAACTATCAAAATCAGCCGGTAGTACCATACCGACATCCACGGCACCGCTCTCAACCGCCTGTTTAATCTCAGAGACGTTAGCATACTTTTTGGTGACCACCGAAGTCAGTTGTTCTGCCATAGTTACCAGCTGAGAGCTGCCCTCATCCACCATCCCCAGCTTTGGTTTTTCATCAAATAAGGTGCCGAAGATTAGTGAAAACACCAGCGAGATAATAATCGGCATAACTAAAACATAGACAAAGATAAAGTTTTTAGGCCCTTGCCACAACTCCTTACCCAGCAGAATGCCTGTGCGCTTGAGACTCATCGGAATCTCCTCCTCAATGCCATGATACCAATCCAGGCCAGAGCCAAGTCAAAGCCCAGAAGCACCAGCAGGTTATACCAAGCATCACCCCAGCCAGCCCCAAAGTTGGACACCCGATGTACCGTATCCACCAGGTAATAAGAAGGAATGACCTTGACCCAGCCGGTAACAGCACCGGGGAACATGATGCCAAATGTGGGTATGAACAGGATGATAAGGGTAACCATACCCCAGCCCAGCACTGACATAAAGCTTTTGCTCAAGGCAGCAATGATAAAGCTGGCTCCGGTAACTAACACGGCTCCAAGCAGCAGCACAACTAAAATTATCAGTGGCTGCCGGCTCATGCCACCAATGATTGCCATAAATAATGCTGCCTGGACAAAGGCTAGACTCACACCCGTAATCCCTTTGCCAGCAAACAAGTCTTTAATCGAAACAGGGGTAACCAACAAGGCATGGATAGTGCGCCGCTCAATTTCCTCACTAATCAAGTTAGCCATACCAAAGGTTTCCATCATGATGAGCATGATAGCAAAGAGGGGACGCATGCGGTCTCGCGGCGGTATCTGCATACCGGCCATATCTGTACCCAGAATCTCCTCCGTTATCTCGATAGTCAGTACTTGCCCAGCCTGTTGATAGGCCAATTCTCGAATCAGAACCTCAACGGCAGTCTTAATTTCCTCGGGCACATCTGAAGCAAAATACACACTGATTACGGGTTTCTGCCCAGACATCAAGCCTTCCATTATATCAGCGGGGAGCGCAATCCCAGCCACATATTGCCCCTCGGCCACGCCCTCCTTAAGCAACTCCTCGGATTCAACCTCCTCAATTTCCAGGCCCTCTCCTTGCATTTGCTCAAAGGCAGGGAGCATCACTGGTGCATAGAGTCCTATCTCCAAGTTCTCGTTGACCGCCTTCGGCATAATAAAATAGATAACCATATATAAGACGAGGCCAAGGACAGTTATAAGGGTAAAAAACCGGTTCCTGAAGAAAAGAGAGAGGTCTTTAGCCACAAGGGCGCCGATAATACGTAAGCTCATCCCTGGAGCCCCCGCCCGGTAATGCTGATGAAGATGTCCTCTAAGCTAGCCTCTTCGCTGTGGATAGTGACTACCTTCTCTTTGGCAAAGAGCTCCTGAATGGCCCCCGGTGTCCCCGGGGTATCCAGAATGACTTCACGGTCCTCAAGTTTGCCGCTCTCGGTTGAGACCTTAGCCTTGAGTGCCCGCTTACCATATTGCTGTTTGAGGTTATGTGGCGTATCTAGAGCGACTATCTTACCTTGATTCATAAAGGCTACCCGGTCAGAAAGTTTATCTGCCTCCAGCATGTCGTGGGTGGTGAGAAAGACTGTAGCTCCTCGCTCACGCTCCTCGAGGATGATATTCCGGATAGACTCTGAAGATGTGGGGTCAAGTCCCGCAGTAGGTTCATCAAGAAATAAGACCCGGGGCCGGTTCACCAGCGAGCGTGCCACCATAAGACGCTGCTTCATACCCTTTGAATATGTGGCGACCCGGTCTTTCCCTCGACCAGCCAGGCCAACCCTGCTCAACAAAGCCTCGGCATTGAATGACTGAACACCAAAGAGGCGCGCGAACAATCTCAGGTTTTCTATGGCGCTCATCTGCTCGTAAAGATTTGTCTCCTCAAAGCAAACGCCAATATCCCCCTGTACCCTATCAACATTTTTAGCAACATCCATGCTCAGTAGTGTTGCCTTTCCTGCTTTGGGCCTGAGCTGTCCCGTCAGCATCTTAATGACAGTCGTCTTGCCAGCACCATTAGGGCCAAGAAACCCCAGAATTTCGCCTTCAGCCACGTTAAAACTGATGCTATCTACGGCAACCAATTCGCCATACCAGTAGGTCAGTTCCTCAGCAACAATCGCATCGCTAGCCATCTTACCTCCTTAATTACTGTATGCCAGAGCTAAATTGCTGGGATTATATCACACACAGAGCTTTACTGAACCTTAATCTTGCTTCTCTTTCTCCCCTTTGTTTCTCCAGGCTCTTCCATCCTCTCAATTGCCCTATCAAGCATACTGCGCAGTGCCAGCAGCATTTCCTTTCGCACTACCAATAGATGCTGCCGGGTAGAATCAGGAAGCCCTCGAAGCCTTGGTAATTTGAAACGCAGCACTACTTCCTCCCCAGGGTGATACTCCACCTCAAAAACGCTGTCGCTCATATCCTCGCCTCCTAGTCTCTCTTAAAATTTCTGCCTATTTACTATCCCCGGTTCTCCCTTGATGGAATTTAATCCTTAGCTTACCCTCCTCCAGCTTTGCTTCACTGACCGCTAAGCCACGGAGAGCGCGGGGAAGAATGACATTCCGCCTGAAATTTGCCACCTGGATGGCAAGTTCATCACCACTCTGCATCAAAGAGATTTTCTCCTTATTACTGAAAGGCAAGGCAAGGGTGAGGATATAGTGCTTGCCCTCCTTCTGGATATCCTGAACTTGCCCCCGAAAGAAGATAGTGGTAGGGTCATCCCCACTGTAGACTGCCTCTGCCATAGCCTTCAGCATAGGTATGCCCACTACTTCTTGCTCCATGAGGGGAACATCTGAAATAGGTAGAGGAGCGAAGCACTCGCTAATTAGCCGGCGATGTTTCTGCTGGTTGTCTTTCCAGGCTTGAAGGTAATGGTCCTTAACCTCTTCAGGGAAGAGACGATTACAGATGATGAGGTCAGTAGCATAGCCATAGAGATTAAGGTAGGTAAAAGTGCGCTGAGCTTCCTTGATCACCATCTTTTCCGGATTAACCACCAAGCGCACTGATGTTTTTTCGGCATCAGTGAGCAGAACACGTATCTTGTCAAGCTCAGAGTAGAGTTCCTCAATTGAAGCAAAGACCTCGCTATCAGGAAGAGGCATATCCACCAAAGCCCTTGCCAGGGGATATACCACACCGGCAACCTTTCGCCCAATAGGAAACATCCTTGTCATCCACCAGTGTATTGCCTCAGGAAAACTAAGCAGGCGCAATGTTTCCCCGGTGGGGGCGCAATCTAAAATGATGACATCGTATTGTCCTTCATCTTGGTAACGAACGATATAGAGCAGATTAGCTAACTCCTCCATTCCGGGAAGGATAGCTATCTCCTCGGCAACCATTTCATCTATTCCCCGCCAGGCCAGCAGCGCTGACAAATATCTCTGGATGCTCCCCCACCGAGTCTCTAAGGTCCGGGATAGTTCAGTTTCCTGCCCCCAAAGGTTGGGGATAATAAGCCGCGGCTCATTGCCCAGGAGAACGTCAAAGGAATCGGAGAGGCTGTGAGCGACATCGGTGCTGAGAATGATAGTTCTATAGCCCAACTCTGCCGAACGCAGCGCTGTAGCCGCCGCCACACTGGTCTTACCTACCCCACCCTTACCAGTAAACAAAATAACTCTCATCGCTTCAACCACCGAATATCTATAAAGCCTCCTCATTGACACTGAAAACTAGGCCAAGTATAATTTATTTGTGGAAAGGGAGCAAGCAGCTCCCAGCAGGCCGAAGTGGCGGAATGGCAGACGCGCTACGTTCAGGGCGTAGTGTCCGTAAGGGCATGGGAGTTCAAATCTCCCCTTCGGCACCATCATTACTTTGGCGCTTGTAGCTCAGTTGGATAGAGCGCAGCCCTGCGGAGGCTGAGGTCGTGGGTTCAAGACCCGCCAAGCGCGCCACTCGTGGGCGGTTAGCTCAGTTGGTTAGAGCACCTGCTTTACACGCAGGGGGTCAGAGGTTCGAGTCCTCTACCGCCCACCATTAAAATAGGCACGAAGAAGTTTCTCTCTGTTAACAAAATCTCAGGCTCAATCTAATCGTGACTTGTTAACAAAATTCCTGAATGTTAAGCGTCCAAACCTCTCACCATCTACCTATACTTTGTATGAATTTTGCCTTACATCATTTGTCAGCCGTTACGAGATTTCTGCCGATGGTATAAACTTATTCCTTGCTAACCTCAGTTGTGGTAATGCTAAGAGTAACTACCACCCAGATTATCACTACTTTTATCCGTTGGTTACTAAAGATGGGATATATCCAAGAAAACCCATTGGATAGAATGGAGAAGCCCAAAAGAGCTATAAAGTTACTGCCTAGTGTGACAGAAGAGCAGGTAGAGACTTTGCTAAATAGGGTAGACAACCTTCGTGACAGGGCTATTCTTTATCTTCTATTGGACTCTAGTATGAGGTTAAACGAGCTTAGCAATATTAGGTAAGATGATATTGACTGAGCTAGTTACACTGTAACAATTATTGGGAAGGGTCAAAAGCAACGCAAAGCTCCTTTCACTGGTAGAAGTGCTAGTCTTCTTAGAGAGTGGTTGGCTCTTTGACGTGGTGGGCGCTTAGGGGTACCGCGCCGATTAGCTTCTGGGCTCTGCCTCGATTGTTCTCCCTGCTCAACATCCCCTGGCCCAAGCTACAGAATCACTTCTTTAGGCTACACCCCGTGGAGTAAGAATCCGTGCTATTTGGCCCACAGGATAAAGGCGTACATGACCGTCATAATCAGAATGTAGGCTGTGATGACGTAATACCAGTGGCCCACCATCTTACGCATCTTGAAGGGCGCAACGTGTAGGAACGATAGGACCACTATTATGGTGTAAAGGAGAACTGCAAAGGCATCGTGGTTCATGACGTCCTCCAACAAGAACACCAACGCCACGACGAGAGGTGTGATGTCTAGCGAGAGTCCGGCAATGGTACCGTCCCTATCAACACCAAAGATATCGAAGTAGGCAAGCCGGACAACGCCTGCCATAACTATAGCCAAGGCCCCTGGGAAGAACCATGGGCTGAACTCTCCATAGCTCAGCAGGATGATGGCCGGGCAGATCGCCAAGCTAACGATATCCACCAAGGAATCCATCTTGGCGCCGACTGATTTAATAATATTACTTCTCCCTGGTATCCGGCGGGAGACAGGACCGTCGTACCAATCGAACAAAACGGCCCAAAGCATTGCGATTACTGCCGCCGGGAAATTCTCCACGAGCGCGAAGTAGATCCCAAGAACCCCACTGCTTAGCCCTAGCAGAGTCACGATATTGGGGATGTCCTTTATAAAAGATAGGATAGCCGGCCTCTCGTTCTCTCCGCGGAGGACGGAGTGGGTTGTCCTGGACCTGCTAGGATTCGCCTCCAGTTGCTGATTAGAGTCGCTCATCCTATAGCTGTCTCCTGGTAAGCATACTCTGCAGAGCCTCGACGAGCTTGTGATTCTCAGGCCTTGTACGGCTGGCGATACGAAGATATCGGTCAGATTCCGGTAGTGACTTCTCCGCACAATGCTTGATATAGATGTTGTGTTCCATGAATAGCCTACGGGTTATTTCGGGGCCAGACATCGCTTCGTCAGGGAGACGGCAGAAGACAAAGTTAGCATCTGGTTTATAAACTCTCATCCCCGGTGTTAAGGCCAAGCTTCGGTACAGGTCGTCTCGGTCACGCCGTACCATCCGACAGCTTTCTATAAAATCCTGACGATAACGAGGAAGGAGGCGCAGAAAGGCCTCGGCAAAGCCGTTGATATTCCATATGGGCACTTCGTTCCGTACCGCTGTGGCTAATCCCTGATTCACAGTGAGCAAGTAGCCGAGCCGCAACCCGCAGATACCATAAGCCTTGCTCATACTCTTGAGAATCACTAGGTTTTCATGTTCAGCAACCTCCTGCTCCAGGGTCGATTGGTCTTGGTCCTCAACAAAGTCAATGAAAGATTCGTCAACAATGAGGAGGCAGTCCTGGCTGGCCAGCTTTCCCGCGAGACGCAGGAGGTCTGCCTTCGGAACCAGCAGAGAGGTCGGGTTGTTGGGCGAGACCACAACCGCCACATCGGCCTTACACCGAAGAGCCTCTGCGGCAAACTCATCCACGTCCAGCTGGAAAAAAGGTGGTTTGAGGGCAAAGCCATTGATTTTCTCTTCAGGAGTTGCATTTACGTACTCATTGAAAGACGGTTCCGGAATGATTAGTTGGTTACACAAATGTCTCGAGATGATTTTTATGAGTTCGGAAGCACCATTACCCACAACAATTTGTTGCGCAGGCTGATTGATCACAAGGCCAATGAGACTGGCAAGGGCGTCCTGCCCTAGGGGATAGCTCTCTATCAGGTCATAGACGTGATTCCGTATGTGGACAAAAACCCCCTCTGGGGGGAAGTAAATGTTGTAGAGGTAAGTATGATCAGTAAACCCGTAACGCCAGTAGCTCCCGTGTTCGTGGGTGACAACTTCATAGCGCTCCTCCGGTGATGCGAATATGTATTCGGCAGTCAGCCGGTCGCTTTCGTCATCGATCTCGAACCACTTGATGTCATCGCATAGGAGTGCTGTTATGCTGTGTTGTTGATTATAGGTTATCGTATGAAGGATGGCTTCGTAGTACTGGTTGACATCGCCAGCGTTGATGAAGGCCTCTAGACAAGGTACAAACTGATTGCGTAAAAAATCACGGCGAAAGAGGTATATGTTGAGAGTCTTAAACACCTTGGAATAGTCGAATTGCGGACCTTGGTGACGTATCTCCAATAATGCTTGTATGTTTCCCTCTTTGTCAAGACTGACCACCGTGCCAGACATCCAGGATTGGTGACGGGCGACAGCCGCAACATTCTTGTTTCCATTCGAAAGTATGCGATCGAGTAGTAACCGTTCAAAAAACACATCCGCTTCCAGCAGCATGATATCTTCGGTCAAATGCTCCCGGGCAAGCCATAGTGAATAAATATTGTTAGTCGTCGCGTAGCGGTCGGATTCGATGTAGGATACCTTCATCCCATTAAAGGAATCTCCAATCATATCATAGATCTTTTCCTTAAGGTACCCAACGACGATTACGGTTTCCTGCACCCCTGAGTCAGACAGATGAGTAAGCATGTTGATGAGGATCGGTACGCCATTTATGGCTGCGAGGCATTTAGGGGTGTGATCAGTGAATGGACCCAACCGTCTACCAATACCGGCGGCAAGGATGATGGCTTTCCGTACGGGGGAGTATGACTCTCGGCACAATCGTACTTTAGAAATGGTTTCCTTTTCTTCTAATATAAGTCACTCCATAGATCTCTAGCACATTCAGACGTACGAAGTTGTACTGGCGATGTGAGCTGACAAAACGATATTTCAACCGTAGTCTTAGACGAGCAACACCTGTCGGACAAGCCGCCTCGTAGTCCCGGTGCCGAAGTTACATGCAAGCGACACATCACTCAGATCGATAACGTAGCTTCATTGCCGACTGGTGATCCTTCACCGCCAACACCCCAACAGTATAATGCTGCGGCTGCTTTGTCAAACTAGGTATCCGGTCCCCTCAACCTCATAAATTAACCAAGGCTGCATGACAAACATTGATTGACGAGAGAGAACCCTTTGCCTCTTTTCTCTAGCTTACCACGCCGTGGTGCCAGGTGTAAACTCACAGTAGTTGGTTGATTGGATGGTAGCTATCGAAGAGCGTTCTTGCCTTGAAAAATTCGGTGACACTTACCGCGAATACATGAACAGAACCCCACGATGGATAGGGATACCGAAACTGGGTAAGAATTAGGCTAGGCTATACTACTCATAAGAACTTGAGTGGGCTAACCTATTCATCCAGTAAGTTCAGCTAGGCTAAATGCTAACGTAAAGGTTCTGTCTATTGTACACGTTGGCCCACCATCAATGGCAGGAGATCTGTTATCTCAACCACTAGGGTATCAGTAGACTACTCTCTGTTTCTCTGTCGCATGCTTTCTGGGCAGTATCTATATCCTAAAATGCTTGAACTGTGGCAAATAATCACGGTTCTGCTGGAGCATTTCGTTGACCATATCTTTGATCTCAGCCAGTGAGAGAACTGCTGCTGTTAGCGGGTCATAGGCAATGGCACGGAATACCATGGTTGGATCGCCTGTCAATGCGGCTTCTACAGCCATCTCTTCAACCATCACGTTGATGTGGGTGAGTGCCACACATTGCGGGGGTAGGAGGCCGACGTGTACAGGATGAAACCCTGCCTTGTCTACGAACACAGGGACTTCAACACAGACATCTTGCGGGAGGTTAGTGATCAGATTAGTATTTG
>JABUBO010000779.1_pt1 | contig 10504 bp, 7 predicted proteins | sample 7240361 | NCBI WGS metagenome assembly JABUBO01 (sample SAMN07256346, study PRJNA390944) | subsurface metagenome | isolation source: Methane hydrate marine sediment | place: Pacific Ocean: Eastern North Pacific, ODP site
GCAGGGGGGGCCGGGCGAGGTCCTGTATGGCCAGGGCGACTCGCTGAGCGAAAAGGTTACAACCCGACCTCTACGAGTCGAATACGGCATTGCGAAGAAAGACGCAGCCGTTAAGACAAGAACCGCTTTTATTCATAAGGTCCGTCTTGAAAATCTGGAGCCGGGCCGGGCTTACAGCTATCGTGTTGCCGGGCCGGCCCGGATGCAAAGTAGAATTTACAAATTTCATACTGTGCCGGCTGATACTGATGAGGTGACATTTCTGGTGTATGGTGACAGTCGAAGCAGACCTGGGACTCACCGAAAAATAGTAGAACTGATGATGAGTAAGAAGGTTGATTTCGTGGTACACAGCGGGGATTTGGTTAGCAGTGGTGGTCGTTATGAACAATGGGGGCCTCAATTCTTTGGGCCGGTAAAGGGTCTGGCTGAGACTGTACCTTTCTATATCGCCAAAGGTAATCACGAGGGCAACAGCGGCAATTTTGAAAAGCTGCTGATTGGCGAAGGAGAGAAAAACAGCTTCGGTTTTGACTATGGGCCGCTGCACTATTTCTGCGCGGATAATGTTTCCAAAGGTCTAAAAACCAAGGAGCAGTTGAAGCTGATAGCTGAAGATGCCCGAAGCAGCAAAGCCCAGTGGAAATTCGTGAGCTATCATATACCAAGCATTAATTTCGGCGGCCACTGGTCGAAGTGGGGGTATCCGGATGCGCTGCGGACTCTGGCCGAGGCCGGCGTCGATTTTGTCCTGACGGGCCATTCGCATCAGTACGAGCGATTTCGCCCCATCGCCCCGCCACCCGGAACCGACGGCAGTTACGTAACTTATATTACCTCCGGCGGCGGCGGTGCACCACTATATGATGTCAAGCTGTGTCTCTACCACGCCCAGGCAAAGGTAATAAATCATTTCTGTCTGTTTCACATCAATGGCAACAAACTCACAATGGATACCATCGATATCGACGGCAAGATAATCGACCATCTTGAAATAACTAAAACCGATGGTCGGTTAAATAAACAGTATCTGCGGACAGCAGTGCCGATGGAGGAGATTCGGCGCTATCAGGAGTTGAAGCGGAAGCGATAAAACTAATCCTCAAGCTCATCGCTGGGCAGCCCATAGCAAACTGCCGGGCCGAAAATAGTTCTGATGTAGAACGTAAGTAACTTTGTAGTTGCTCACTCCTGAAAAAGCTGATTAACACTCACTATACTATTGGATTTTGATGGTTCTGCGAAGCTACTTTATTGTTTTCGGTGTCCCCGAGAATTTGTTTTAAGTTGTACTGTGCCAGAGCGTTTCTCTGGGATTGAGTTATTTGTGCGAGATTGTCCGGCTGCTGGGTTGTTGACTGTGCAAAACTCACTTCAGCTACGGCTGCGCCAATATCGGACAATCTGATATTGGCCGGTTCTTTTGCCGGGACGAAGCCGAGCTTTGGTTCAGAGGTCTTAATTATAATGCCGCTGGCAACGAGATGGTCAAGTATCTTTTCGCTGAATTCAGCCGGTATATCCAATTTGCTGCATATAACCTCAGGCGAGACCGGAGCTTGATTTGCCTGAAAAGCGGCCGCAATCTCTCTGACAATATTGATGGCGGTAAGGTCATTAGCTATGAAATATTCCTCTGTCTCTTTGGCAGCGGCAATCTCGGCGGCGTCAAGCGTCTTTAAGTGCTGAGTGGTAAATGTCAACTGCAGGCCGAACAGGACGATGAGCCACGTGATAAAAATCCAGAAGACGCTCAGTGGTATAAGCCCCATAACGCCATAAATCTTACTGTAAGGGATAAATTCCGTAACGTATTGGCCAAAGCCCCACTTGGCAAAACTCCAGACCAACGCAGCCACTGCCGCTCCCCCGATAGCGGCTTTTGCCTGAACCTTTGTGTTTGGCAGGACAAAGTAAAGCAGGAAAAAGGCGACAGTCGCGACGATATAAGACAGAAGAGCTGGGGCGATATTTGACAGGACGGTTTCTTGTATCTGTGCCAGAGCAGCATATTTTGTGCTGGCGTACACTCCCAGACCAAAAAGCAACGGCCCAAGCGTCAGGAGTGCCCAGTAATTGATTATTCGGTGCAGAAAATTCCTGCTGCGAGCAACGTGCCAGATATAGTTAAACGCTCTCTCTATGGTCAATAGCAAAGCCAGCGCAGCCCAGATAACAATTGCAGCACTAAAGAGCGCGATGGAACCTTCATCTAATCTTGTGAGGAAACCTCCGACTGTGTTGTCGAGATATTCTGTGAGCATTATTTTTTCATCCGGTTTTTCGGGGTCCGGGGTGTATTCAATAGTTGAGAGATGAAGCTGTGCATAAACTACATTTTTTACTTCCTCGCCTACGTTACTATAAGCGGGGAATAATCGAAATATTAAAAGTAATAAGATGGTCAGCGGGACAATTCCGAAAATTGTATGATATGACAGGGCGGCGGCCTGCTGGCCCGCGCGGTTCTTCCTCAGCAGTCTTGCACAGTGCGACCACAGTTTAATTTGGAAGACTGCAAAGCGGCCGGCCTTGCCAAGCTGTGTGGTAGGTGTGGACAAAAGCTTCTTCAACATCTCTGTGTGTCCTTTCAACTTTGAATTACGCCTCACCTTATTTACTTAAACAGTCCCTCAAGGCCCTTTAGCAATTCCTGCTCTAATTGCTTTCTCAATTGCATTTCGAGCAGCTTGCCGAGGTCAAGTTCGGGCTTCTCGATGGTGCCTCTCAGCGGCAGCGATATCCTTTGGCCTACAGTTTCTTTATCGACCCTTGCGGTTCTGCCCTTTAGTGTATAAGGTAAAGTTACCGTCATATTCAAACTCTTATCCAGCCCGATGACGCCTTCGAAATTAACCGGATTATCACCAATATCTATTTGCATATCGTCATATTGAACAAAGCCATTTCGCAAAACGAACCTCGTTGGGTGAATCCTCATGTTGACAATGGGTTCTCGCTGCCCAATTGGAGAAGTGATTAATCCTAACAATCCGGTCGGCCAGAGCTTTAGATTATCTATGGCAATCGTGCCAATGACTTCCAAACGATTTTTGCTTGCACCAGCTAAAGGTATCACGAGTCGCTCAGCACTGAAATTGGCCACACCGGTGGCATCAACAGGGTTCAAGAAAATTGGATTGACGTACACAAGAAACCTTTGGCTTATCACTTCATTGATTTGGATATCTTTCATTGCAATGGGCTGAGTTGTTCTCAGAAGCGTTGGCTTTTGTTTGAAATCCGCTTCGGCGGCAAAATTAAATTGGCCGGTATTGACTGTCGTCGAAAACGGAGCAATCTTTAACAAGCCATTCTGGATTTGAATGTCGATCTCGGTCGGGCCGAAATTGAGGCCCATATACTGGGCCTTTTCGAAGCCCAATTTGGCCTTTGTGTTAAGATTGGCCAAGAGTTTGTCTGTCCGGCCGGTCGGGTATTCGCTGGTGAAATTGATAGCGTCTCTTCTTTTGCCCTGAAGTTTCAGACCCTCGGCCAGGAACGGCCCGGCAACAGTGCTGACCGCCGACCAGTCATATTCGCAGTCAACTTGCCCTTGCAGCCTGGTTTTGCCGGCTTTGCTGACCTGGCTGAACTGGCCCTTGTGAATCTTTATTTGTGCAACAGTTTCAGCTTGCCGGTCGGTTACTTTCACATTGCCGTCATTGACAACGAGGTCGATTTTTTTAATGGGTAAGATAATGGATTGTGCTCTTTTGTCAGACGAGCTTTTTTGGCGAGAGCTTTTGGTTCTATCTGGTGGCGGATGCTCGAGATTTATTTCTGCTTTCGGCTCATCAATTACCGTTTTCCCGAACGACAAACTACCCAACAGAATGAGACCGGCACTATCGTTAAAACTAAAGTCTGTAACCCTGATGCCTTTCCACCAGCTCATTGAAAGGCCGGCAAAATCTACTTTGCCGTCGATGGAATTATTGATTTTGGCTAATATTATTTTTCGGCCTTTCTCGGACGACACAAATGCAGGGACAAGGAAAACCATCAGCACAATCAAAATGACTACAAGCGCCAATACCCACTTGAGGATTCTTGTTTTGCTTTTCTTCCTCCGCTTCGCCTTGGTGTCTTTTTCAAGCCGCATCACTTTGTCCCCCAAAGAGTAGTTAAAGTTCCGAATCAAAACGGCATTAACCAAAGAGCACAAGAACACGAGGTCATAAGAGCGTAGACTAAAGACTATACTTGTGGCTTATGCACTTATAACTTATCGACTTTTTATCAAGGCCAATCGAGCATTATCTCGTCGGATTTGCTTTTGATTACGGAATCAATCTTGTCGGAGTATTGCCTGGTAACGTCATCGATTTGTTTTTTGCCGGTCTGGAGGTCATCTTCGGTGATGAGTTTGTTTTTTTGCTCTTTTTCGAGCTGCTTATTTGCGTCTCTTCGTATGTTGCGAATAGTAACCTTCGTCTGCTCGCCCATCTGTTTGGCCTGGCCGACGAGCTGCCTTCTTCTTTCCTCACTGAGCGGCGGAATGTTGAGCCGGATAAGTTTGCCGTCCACGACCGGTGCAATGCTCAGGTCGCTGCTTTTGATTGCCTTTTCGATTTCTTTGACCGAGGCAGGGTCGAACGGCTTAATCACAATCATATCCACCGTTGGCGTTGCCAGGGTCGCCATCTGTTTTAAGGGGGTAGGGGTTCCGTAATATTCAGCCTTTATATTTTCAATCAGCCCCGTAGCAGCTCTTCCGGTCCGAACGGTTTTTAATTCATTCTGCAGGACTTCGAGCGCCTTTTTCATTTTAGATTTGCTATCGGAGAGTATTTCTTTAGCGGGCATCTTCAATCTCTCTTCGTATTGAGTATATCGTATTGCATTTCATGACTATTTTATTTTTTTCTTTTTATTTTATAAACTCGACACGTCACGAGCTGCGATTTCATTTGCTCGTCTTTCCGGCTGAGATAATATAAAGGACAGCATCTCTTTCGAAAGGTGCCTTGAAGCTGCGAACCTTTCCACCCTTGGTGTCCGGCGAAGTGGTTGTTTTGCCATTCTGAGGATTTAGCCATTCCACATTGAGCTTGCCGGAATCTGCTGACAGGTCCACGGTTACTTCGCCACCATCAGGCAGATAGACAAGGTATTCGACCGGTGGATTTGCAAGGCAGTACTTCGTCGAGGCCAGGTCGTTGCGTGGAACCATAGCTGTCAGATTCATCCGGTTCGCATAATTTAATGTATATCCCAGATTTTTTCGAATCGGCTCCCAGCGCAAATCTAAGGTGGAGCTGTCCGAGAGATGGTCTGTCCAGGTAGTTCTTTTCTTGTCCTTAGCGTCTTTTTTAACCTGTCGATACGGGTCCATAAAAATAGGGTTCAAACCGCGGCAGAAACTTTTCCACACCCAGGCCCGATTTCCCCCGATTCCCCACAAATGGTCGGTATCAGAGATGATAACTTTGCTTCCGTTGGCTGCAGGTGGATTGTCGCGATAGCCGCCGACAGGATTTGGAGAAATCCAATCCGCAGGGCTTTTGAATAGATTTTCATTGCTGCCGCGAAACTCTCTTGACCGATGAAACTGAAAGGTCATACCCACAGGATGCTGCTTGGGCCTGGTCTTTTCATACTCGTGAATAAAGTCAATTATATGATACTGCCATTGCGTTGAATAGGCGCCGCTTTCATTGGTTATCTCAAGGAGCACATTGTCCAGGTCATTGACCGTATCGATTACTTTTTTAACATAAGCCTTCTGCAGGGAAGTTACAGCGGGGTTCTTCAAAGTATGCGTTTCAATTCCTCTGCCGGCACCATCCGGGTCTCCATTTATTGCGTTTACGTTGTTTTTGACATTGAACGGATGTCCGTCCCAAGACCAGGGCGGCAGAGAAGCGTGCAGGCCGTGTCCCTCGAAAAGCATAATCGAAACATAGATTCTGCGTTTGCCGGCTGCTATAACTCTTGAGCGCAATCTGTCGAAATACTTCTGATTGAACTTTTTTAAATCAAACTTTGGTTTTCCGTCCAGTGCTTTTCCCGGCCCGGTTCTTTGCCAGGGAAAAGGCCGGGCATAGGTCATTTCTCCGCCTTGATATGTATATTTTGACAGCTCCCAGCTCCACAGTCGTATGAAATTGTGATTGTACTTCTGCAGAAAATCCAGATAGCCGTTAAAGTCAAAAGGTGCGGGTGGGTCGGTTTTTCCCATATCCTTGAAGTTACTCCAGGTGTGTGAGCCGGTTAGATAAACAACTCTGCCGGAGCCGTTTGTAAAGTAGCGGGGATTTTTAGGATGTACGCGAAGAGGACCGGCTATCGGAGGATTTTTCGTGTATCCGGACGGTGCAACGACTAACACCAGGCAAAGTGCTGCTACACGAATTAATTTCATTTTGTATCTTCCTCCTTTAGCAAATTATCGTGCCGACCTGCTCGCCGCAAAGGGCCTTCGTTATGTTTCCCTTTTTGAAAATATTCAAAACGACGATAGGAATATTATTGTCCCGGCAAAGACTTATTGCCGAATGGTCCATTACTCTAAGGTTTTTCTTTAACACATCATCATAGGATAATTCTTCAAACAATTCTGCATCCGGATTTTTTTCGGGGTCATCGCTGTAAACGCCCTCGACCTTCGTTGCCTTTATGAGCAGGTCTGCGTCGAGCTCCGAAGCCCGCAACGCCGCACAGGTATCGGTGGTGAAGAAGGGATTTCCGGTTCCGCCGGCCAATATCGCAACCCTTCCCTGTTCAAGGTGTCGAAGGGCTCTTCTGCGAATAAACGGCTCGCATATCGCGGCGGCCTCGATTGCGCTAAGAACTCTCGTCGGCTGCCCTAATTTCTCAAGCGTCTCCTGCAGCGCACAGGCATTGATAATGGTGGCTAACATTCCCATATAATCGGCTGTGTTTCTGGGTATTTTGCAGACTTGCGAAAAATTCTCTCCTCTAAGGAAATTGCCTCCACCGACCACGATGGCGACCTGTGGGCCGAGTTTGCAGATTTCTGTTATCCTTTCGGCAATTGATTCGAGCTCGGCGCCGTCAATACCAAATCCGCCGGGCTTGCAAAAACTTTCCCCCGAAAGTTTCAATAATACGCGATTATATTTGCTCTTCGCCATTTATTTCGTATCTCGTATCTTGTATTTCATATCTCGGTCGAGGTACGATTCACGAGATGCGCTTCTTATCCGACTTCGAAACGGACGAATCTTTTAATGTTTGCCTCGCCGCCGGTTTGTTTGGCGGCCTCGGCGAGGACCTGGGCAACTGATTTGCTGTCGTCCTTGACAAATCGCTGCTCGAGAAGACAATTCTCAACAAAAAACTTCTTCATCTTGCCCTCCACGATTTTATCTATGATGTTTGCTGGCTTGTTCTTGACCTGCTCGGCGAAAATGACTTTCTCCTGCTCGATTGTCTCAGAGCTGATCCCCTCTTTATCCAGAGACAGCGGCTTGGTTGCGGTAATGTGCATTGCTATATCGGCCGCCGTCTGCTTTAGCGCATCTGCCGCCGCTGTCGTTTCGTCGCTGGTCTCAATCTGAACCATTGTGCCCACTTTTTTATTGAAGTGAATGTACACGCTTATAAGCCCTGGGCCGTCGAGCTTATATTTTGCGAAATCTCCCACCTGTATTTTCTCGCCGGTCTTGCTGACTATTTCGGTCAGAGTGTCATTGAATTTCCTGCCGTCAACGGATGTTTCGAGAATGTTCTCGGCCCCCTCATCTGCCGGGCACACCAGTGCGAAGTCAGCAAGCGCATCTGCCGCCGCCACAAAATCGACGCTCTTGGCCACAAAATCGGTCTCGCAGCAAAGCGTTGCCATTGCAGCGGTCTTGCCGTCGGCGCTTGTCTTGCTGACAATTATCCCCTCCGAAGTTTCGCGCTCAGCGCGTTTTGCTAAAGTTGCAAGCCCCTTTTTTCTAAGTATTCCCATAGCCTGCTCGATGTCACCATTTGCTTCCTGGAGCGCCTTTTTGCAGTCCATCATTCCCTGTCCGCTCATCTTTCGCAATTTCACCACCATCGAAGCTGGAATTTCTACCATCTTAAAAACTCCTATTATTTCGTATCTCGTTTCACGCTTCAGGTTTCACGTTTTGTGCATTCGGTTCCTGCTGCGGTGTTTGGGCTTCTTGCGAAGGCGATTCTGCGGTCTTTGCTGGGGTCTGCTCGACAGCGGTAACAGTCTCGGGTTTGGCTTCATCGGCACGAGCGAGGGTCGGCTTTCTTGAGCGGACCCGCCTCGGCCGTTGTTTCGGTTCCGGCCGAGCTGACACCATCGTTTTACCAATCGCCACCGCATCGGCCAGCTCGTTGAGTATCAAATCAATCGCTCTGATGGAATCATCATTGGCCGGTATCGCCACATCCACCGTATCGGGGTCGGAGTCCGTATCGAGAAGTCCGACTGTTGCAATCCCCAGCTTTCTGGCCTCACGCAGGGCAAGATATTCCTTTCTGGCGTCAACCACCACGACAGCGCCCGGCAGACGAGCCATCTTGCGAATGCCATCCAGATTACTCTTTATCTTTCGCATTTCGCGTTTGAGTCTCGACGCCTGCTTCTTGCTCTCACTCTCAAGTGTTCCATCTTCCTGCATAGCTTCCAGCTGCTCGAGTCTTTGCAGTCGAGAGCGTATGGTTCTAAAGTTGGTAAGCATCCCGCCGAGCCACCGTTCGGAGACATAATACATCCCGCACTTTTCCGCCACCGCCTCAACGGCTTTTTGGGCCTGACGCTTCGTGCCTACAAAAACGACATCTTTGCCGGAAGAGACCACCTCAGCAAGAAGCTTTCTGGCTATCAGCAGCCCCTTTAAGGTTTTTTTCACATCGATAATATGAATATTACCGCGTTTTGCGAAGATAAACGGGGCCATTTTGGGATTCCATCGGCTCACACTGTGTCCGAAATGGACCCCTGCGTTAATGAGTTCACGAGCCAGCTCTTTAGCCACAAAAAACCTCCAAATAATTTGGAAAACTTTGTTCCTCTGCCCCGTATGGACAGCCGAAACAAGAAAACTAATGTAAGCCGCACAATATGTCAAGAATTTTTATCTCAGGGATTTTTGCTAAATATAGCGATAAGCTTCCTCGCATCCATCAAGGGCTGTTTTTTTCTTGCATTTTATGGGACGAAAATTTATACTTATTACATAAACTATTGCCTCGAGAGGATGTGGTGAAAATTCCGATTTTGACTATTCCGGTGGGGGTGCGGGGGCCTCCGATATTCCCCCTCGGTTAATGTATATCCACAAATCAATCCGTAATTCAGTTCAAAATAAATTACCATTTTTTGGAGGATAGCAAAATGAAAACAAAACAGAAAAAAACAAAAACGGCAGTGAGTGTATTGGTTTTGGCTGGTTTAGTGGTTTTTGCACTTGCTGCGATTGGTGGCGACCTGGAGCCGAGCGCACCGCCTGGGCCGACGATGAAGACGCTCGATGAGGTCGAGCCGAGAATACCGGTGCAGTCGCTTCCCGGCGATGCAAATTCGCTGTACGTCATCAGTGAACCGGGCTCGTATTATCTTGCCGGCAACATCACGGGCGAGCCGAATAAGTGCGGCATCACGATAGCCGCTAACAATGTTACTGTGGACTTGATGGGCTTCGGTCTTATTGGCGTGCCTGGTTCACTGGATGGTTTCTTCGTGCAGTACCGGGAGACGGATGAGCCCCTGCCGATAGAGGAAGTATCCTTTAGCTTTTGTATTCGCAACGGCACGATTTGCAACTGGGGCGGCAACGGAATAGACGCATATGATATGTTTCTGATGATTGAAGGGGGCGTCGTGGAGGGTAAAATTTTGGTGCACAGCAACAGCGAATTGCTGAATGTTTCGGCAAACAGCAACGGCGAGATGGGTTTCCGTGGCCAGAATTGCCATACTCATATGGAGGATGTGTCCTTTTGCAACAACGGCGGCAACGGCATCGATGCATATAATGGGTTCCTTACAATTGAGAATGTTGAGGCAAGCAACAATGACGCTAATGGTATAGACGCTTATGATATGTTCCTGCAAATCGACGGACTTTCGGCGCGTAATAATACCGTTCACGGTCTGGCTGTCGACGGTAATAGCTGCTGTCATATTGAGGACGTAGCATTCACCTACAACGGCGGCCATGGGATGCGTATTACCGGGATGTTAGACGCATATCAGGTCTTGGCCAGTCACAACGGCGGCAACGGCATCGATGCAATTGACGCATTCCTTAAAATCAACGGCGGCAACGTAAGCAACAACGATGCCAATGGCCTGGTAGTCGATGGGAATAGTAGCTGTCATATGGAAGATGTATCTTTCACCCATAACGGCGGCCACGGTCTCCTTATGGTTTATGGCATGTTGGATGCATTCGGTGTTCTTGCCCCACACAACGGCGGCGGCGGCATTATTGTCGGCGGCAGCGGCAATCTTAATCAATGCACCGTGGTCGGCAACGGCGGCAATGGAATCGAGGCAGGCATCGGCAGTACGGTGCGCAACTGCACCGCCCGC
>JABUBO010000780.1_pt1 | contig 10493 bp, 5 predicted proteins | sample 7240361 | NCBI WGS metagenome assembly JABUBO01 (sample SAMN07256346, study PRJNA390944) | subsurface metagenome | isolation source: Methane hydrate marine sediment | place: Pacific Ocean: Eastern North Pacific, ODP site
ACTACAATATCCACGTCATTTTGCTCAAGCATCTTCGAGGCATCAGTTTCGATGGTACACTTTAAGTCGTAGCGGTCGCGGTATCTTTCTGCGTTCGCAGGATTTCGGCTAACCAGGACACGCACTTCGGAGCGTTGGTCTTTCTGAAATGCCTTTACATACTCCTCTGCCACCGAGCCACAGCCAATAATCCCAACGCCAAGTCTGTTCATATTCTGCTTGCTCTCTTTTTTGCGGCCGTCGCGCCTGTAAGCTTGCGGAGAAGCGTGCGCATCCGCATATATTTCTCTTCGCCAATCCCGGTACACCGGGATGGTTTTGAATTAAGCCCGGATGTAATTTTCAGGAGGAACACCTATTTTTTAGAAGGCAGTTCCGAAATGCGGAAATCATCAAACCGGATCCAGTGCTCGGCATTGACAGGACCATTGTAGCATTGTATGCTGACCTGGTCATCACCTGGTGCCGGCAGCTTACCTGTAGCTGCCGTTTGAAACTTGCCTTCGGCATCCGGACGGAACTGGGCAATGAAATTACCGCCCGTTACAATTAGCCGAAGCTGGACCGTCTCGCTCGGCATAGGCTTTCGAGACGGGATGATGAACAGCTCTCCATTAATCAACTCCTTAACAAGCTTAAATACCGGTTTGCCGTTATGATACCAGGTTATTCCAGCCTGCTCATATTGCTGGGTAGGCATAGTTGTATTGGTCACGGTTACATCAATGGCAAATTTGCCGCGGCTGCGATCCGGTGCCCGACGAACCAAAGCATTCCTGACGTTATGTGCCACACCCGGCTCAACCCGAATCTCCAAGGCACCCCGGCGGATGCGCCACGCTTGAGGGTTTTCCCGCAGCCATGTCCAGCCCTCAGCAAGGTTTCCTTCAAAGCGTTCCTCAAAGATGACGGCCTGCTGATTACCCTGACGTTTGATGACCGGTGTGAGAACGATATTTCGATAACTGATGGCTGAGTGGTCACCTTGCAGATAGATGGGGCCAGGCCTAAATTCATCCGACCACAGCGCGCCGCCGGTGCAGCCCAGAAGCGGCTCATTGTCAATAATCACCTTGCCGTTCAGCTCCACTGTCACGTGGCGGTCCACGAGCGTGATATTCATGGTCTGCCACTGTCCGGCCGGTTTCTCAGCACTCACACGAGGCGAAATTCGACTGTAGATAGCTCCCATGTTATGTGAATCGAGGTCTCTGCCGTACGAATCGCTGACCTGAATCTCGTAGATACCTCGCAGATATATCCCGCTGTTGCCCCTTTTGGGAACGTTCACTTCTAATTTCAGGTTGAAATCCTCGAACTCGGCTACGGTGCAAAGGTTGCCATAGTAAATACGACGTTTTCCCTTCTGCTGAACTGTCCTATTGATAAGAACTCCATCTTCCACCGACCAACCATTAGTCTGCCTCGGATTGGTCAGCTTCCACCCGTCCAGATTGGTTCCATTTAACAACATGATGGGTTTGCCGTATTTAACTTTGGCCAGGTCCGGCTTCGGAGGCAGAGGAGGAATCCGTTTGCCGGTGAATTCACTCCTGTTAACACCCTTTCCATTCGAGCGTGGCCGGATTTGCGTTAATTGCAGGGTGTCTCCTGAGACCTTCGCAATAATCATTTCAGTAAAAGTATCCTCCCAAACCACGGTGCCATCGGCATCCTTGCGTTCAACGTCATAAACACGTGTAACATGTAATGTATCACCGTCAACGTATGCACTGGCCATTCGGACCACACTTCCCCCGCCCCATAGGATGCTCGCATTCAGCCCCCCCGCCTCCTGCGTGACACCCAACCAACCAGCACCTCCGCCGGGAATTGTCAACGCCCAGTGTCCAATATAGGGATTAGCGGTTTCATCGGCCCGAACCGATACACAGGCGGTCAATAAAGCGAAGAAAAAAATGGTATAATGAATGCTTTTATTCATAATAAGTAACCTTTCATAATATTTGAAGCAAATCAGCTCAGCTATCCCGATGCATCGGGACTGAGCCTGATTTCCGATAGAATACCAAGCCTGTCTCGGAAATTCAATACAGAAATACCATCACTTGAAGTGCCTAAAGTTTAGAGTGCCTAAAGTGCCTAAAATTGTGGATTATTCTTAGACGGATTCAACTCCCAAGTGCAACTGGGTCAAATCCTGTTTTGTTATCCTGTTAATTTTTTCTTTCCAAAATATGCCTAACCTCGATTTTGCAGAACCCTTTGACCTCCAGTTATATAGGGAGTACAATAGGATTTCAAGACTCATGAGAGGCTTGGTATGTTGCCGGTCAACTGTCCGGAATTCGACAAATAGACGTCTGACGACGCGTTGTTGCGCTTAGACAGTAGATTCGGCATTATTTTGAAAACTACAACTCTGGAGGTTATACGATGAAGGATATGAAAACTAACCGCCGTAAGTTCATGAAAGAAGTAATTACTGCTGCTGTGGGGACGATGAGTTTCCCTTATATTGTTCCTTCGTCGGCTTTAGGCAAGGGCAGCAATCCCGATACATCGGTGGAGCCAAGCAGCCGGATTACAATGGGCTTCATCGGAGTGGGCGGTATGGGTACGAATAATATGAGGGCGTTCCTAAGTCAGCCTGATGTGCAGGTTGTCGCCGTCTGCGATGTCGTAAAAGCCAGCAATGAGTACGGCCACTGGTATAAGCAAGGGTGGCAAGGCCCATGGTTTGGACGGGAACCCGCCCGAAAAATAGTCGAAGACCATTATGCTCGAAAGACCCAATCCGGCGGGCGCAAAGGCTGTGATGCATACAATGATTTTCGTGAGCTACTTGCGCGAGATGATATTGATGCCGTTTGCATAACCACGCCCGACCACTGGCATGCGGTCCCTGTACTAATGGCTGCCGCAGCCGGCAAGCACATCTACTGTGAGAAGCCCATGAGTCTAACGGTTGCTGAAGGTCGGGCTATGGTCGATGCCGTTCGGCGCTGTGGTGTTATTTTCCAAACGGGAACCCAGCGGCGGTCAAGCCAACGATTCCGGTTCATTTGTGAGCTGGTACGCAATGGGCGAATTGGCCGGCTCAAAAGAGTAACCACTACCATAGGGCCAAACAATAAACAGGCTCCTCCTAAAGACTGGCAGCCTATGCCGGTACCTGACTGGCTGGATTACGATATGTGGTTAGGCCCAGCACCCTGGGTCCCCTACCACAAGGACCGCTGCCTTTATACTTTCCGTTTCGGCCTTGATTATTCCGGGGGCCAGACGACAAACTTGGGGGCACATTCAATCGACATTGTCCAATGGGCCAATGGCACGGACCATACCGGGCCGATCGAAGTGGAAGATTTAGGAGGTGAGTTCCCCAGAGATGGTCTGTTCACTACGGCCACTAAGGTCCATTTCCGGGCCCGGTATGCTAATGATGTCGAGCTGATTTGCAGAACTGAGGAGGACGGCCCTTTGCGTTTTGAAGGTACTGACGGTTGGATTCAGATACAAAATGACGAGCTAACATGCTATCCAGAGTCGCTGACAACTTCTGTGATTGGGCCAAATGAGACCCACCTTTATCAGAGCGACGACCATCATCGCAATTTCATCGATTGTATTAAGGTGCATCGGGAAACGGCTGCGCCGGTTGAAATCGGCCACCGCTCCGTCACTATCTGCCACCTTGGCAATATCGCCATGACACTTAGGCGCAGACTGCTCTGGGACCCTGAGAAGGAACGTTTTGTCAATAGCGAACAGGCCAACCGAATGCTCTCACGGTCTATGCGCAGCCCGTGGCGCCTGTGAGACAGAGGACAGAAGACAGAGGACAGAACTGACTTCTGTGTAAGGAAGGCTTATGCGAGACCCGAAGGATGAGCTAATATTTATATGTTTTGGTTTTCGGCAAGCTCAACTCACATAGTCGTGCCTCACTTTAGTCTCCGTCGCAATTGGTCGAGCAACTGCGTGCTTAGCCTGGAGCCGGCCAATTCGCCGGCGCCGCGAAATCGAACTTGCTGGTTTTCCAAACGTCCGCTCGGCAGCTTGAAAACGACATCCACGTAGCCGGCGCCGCTCTCATCTCGCCAGGCCTCGCCGACTGCAACCGCCCATTGGCTCCCGGTCGCATCGGCTGCTGCTGTGGCCAGTCGTTCTATTCTTTGGCGGCGGGATGTTATGTCGGTCCAATCATCGTCGCGTACATGGAGCAGGCGGCGCAGCTGCTTTATGGTCGGAGCAATATAGGCCCCTGCCAATACCCGGTGGGCACTGTCCGCGCTGCTCAGTGCCGCAGCCAGATTCCCGCCGCTGCTAACTTCCGCCAGCACCAGAGTCACGCCGCGCGCTTCGAGCAATTTCAACACATGCTCCTCCAGGGATATTACGCCATCCGCATAGATATATTCGCCCAGTTGCTCCGTGATATTATGCTTTAACTTTTGGAGCCGCGCTCGGTCTCGCTGTGTGTCGTCGGGCAGTGAAAAGGTGAAATCCACCCGGCTGCCCTGGAACTGCGAGGAAACCGTAATGTCGGATGCCAACGGCACGTGGTCCCTGAGCGTCTGGTCAATTTGTGACTGGCCAAGGCCCACAAACCGCAGTGTAAGTGAGCACCCGGGCAGTCGTGTGCCGAATCGCCGGCTCAGATACGGCACGAGCTCATTGCTGACCATAGCCTGCAATTCGCGCGGAGGGCCCGGCAGCGCTACGATCACGGCGTTGGCCAATTCGAAAACGAGGCCGACGGCCGTGCCGTTGAGATTCTTGAAATAGGTGCCGCGCGTTGGCACCTGGGTCTGACGGCGCAAGTTAGGGCGAACCTGAGCAGGTGAGACGTGGAAACGCCGGGCCATGTCCTGCAGTACCTCCGGGTGTTCTTTTAGCGTGATTCCCGTGAAGTCGGAGAGTGTCTCACGGGTGATGTCGTTGTCGGTAGGACCGAGGCCTCCGGTGACAATTACCAGAGCCGCTTTGTCCGTGGCATAGCGAAGCGCCTCTTTGAGGTCGTCCTGCTTGTCATCGACACTCATCGAGCCGACGCATTGCAGGCCTAACGGATGGAGGGTCCGTGTGAGGAAGTAGGTGTGCCCATCCGGATAGACGCCCGACAGCAGCTCCCCGCCGGTGACGACAATCATGTATCGTGCGGGCTGGGCAGACCGGGTATTGACGAACCGGCCGTCCCCTTTGCTGTCTGCGACAGCAGACAAGGGGAGATTCTGCCTGGTAACAGCGGCCTCGATATGGGTCCCCTCATGCCATTCATTGAAGCTGGTGAAGCTGACAATCTGTTGTGGTTCACCAGCCTGAGCCTCCCTGCTTTCTGCCGAAAGGCATCCTGCGGATTGCGAAAGCAAGAAGGAGGGGCCGAGGAAAATCAACAAGACAACTGCGAGTAATATGGATACATACGCTTGCCCCTGTTGGAAGGGGCCTTCGACTAACAGGGGTACTGCCAGTCGAATCTTTATGTGTTCTTCCATTAGATATAAGCTCCTGGATTTATTGTTGAAATTCTTGGTTTCTGCTTTCTTTATTCTATACTATTTAGTTGCGGTGTCCATGTACATCCTATGAGCCTGCTGATTCCCTGTTCTCCTGATATCCTAACTTTAGACTTTAGACACTTTTAAGTTTAGGCACTTTCTAATTTTGGAATACAGGTTATAATAACACGGTATCTGAACCCTACTGGAGATTGCAAAAAAATGAGCTGGACAAATCCACAATCCACAAACTCAATGGACCGGCGGCGTTTCCTTGTGTCTGCCGGGATTACTGCTCTCGGAGTGACCACCGGAAGCATCGCGGACGGCCCCGATTTTATCGGGAAACAGAAAAAAGCTGGTCATGATAAGCTCCCTGCCGACTGGCTAAATACACCGTTTGAGTTCTCTCTGTGTCCATTCTGGTTTTGGAACGACGAGCTGTCGGAGAAAGAAATTGCACGCCAAATTGAAGATTTCCGGGCACATGGTGTCTATGGATTCGTGATTCATCCACGGGCGGGACTGCCCAAAAGCATCGGTTGGATGAGCAAGAATATGATTGAGCTCATGCGTTTTGCTATTGAACAGGCGGCCAAACACGGCATGTGGGTCGTACTGTATGATGAAGGTATGTATCCGAGCAGCTCGTCCAGCGGACAGGTTGTTGAAGAGAACGCTGCCTTTCGGACACGCGGTCTTTTTGCCATTGACCTTGATGAGACAGAACCAGACACGGAGAAACACAACATACATATCGGCGCAAACGGTGAACCTGAGCTGACCGACGGCCAGAATCTGGTGGCCATTATTAAACGCAGGCAAAACGGGCATCGGATAGCCGTTATCGATAGGGCTATCAGGCCTGGATATTCTGTCATTCGCGGGTTGCACTTTCTTGAGGACAATCCGCCGAGGCGAGCGAACCATAAGGAGGTCCCGGAGAATACGCCGCCCGCAGCCGATATTCTTAATCCACAGGCTGTGGCGTGTTTCATCCGTCTGGTATATCAGCGCTACTACGATGAGTTTAAGGAGCATTTCGGCAAAACAATCCATGCCATATTCACAGATGAGCCATCTTTCTTGGCCAAACGCTCCGAACGAGGTGCCGTACCCGGCACAACGGGCATACTCGAACACGTAAATCGATTCCTTGGTTATGACTTCACTGGCTACCTTCCCGCGCTTTGGTACAAGGACGAACCCAATGCCGAACAGTATCGACACGATTACTTTCGCGCCCTACAAGCAAGACTTGAAGAGACGTTTTACAAACAGATAAATCAATGGTGCGCCTCGCACGGCATGGCTCTGACCGGTCACCCGGCCGCCCCTGACGACATCGGACATCTGAGGCATTTTCACATACCGGGACAAGACATTGTCTGGCGTTATATAGAGCCAGGCAAAGCCAGCGCTTTGGAGGGGTCCCAATCCACCCAGGGCAAGTGCGCCTCTTCAGCAATGATTCATCTCGGCTGTAAACGGAACTTGAACGAATACTGCGGAGCGTATGGACATAATTTTACTTTCGACGAGATGAAATGGCTGACCAACTGGCTGATTGTCCGTGGCTGCAATATGCTGGTACCACATGCCTTCTACTACTCGATTCGCGGCCCCCGTATCGACGAGCGTCCACCTGATGTCGGTCCCAATAGCCCCTGGTGGGAGCAGTATAAGCCCTTTGCCGATGCGTGCCGCCGCCTGTGTTGGCTGAATACTGACAGCAAACACGTTTGCGCACTTGCGGTCCTCGGCCTTAATGACTACTTGCCGTGGCAAGGGGCAAAGATTTGCTTTGAGAACCAGCGTGATTTCAACTACCTTGAAGCCAGACACCTATGGGAGGATGCCAATGTGGGGCCGGAAGGTATTCGCATCGCTGGTATGTATTACAAGGCACTAATTGTTGAATTTGACCCACCGTCAAAAGCAAAAGAAGCGCTGGAAGTTTTGGAGCGCGCCGGTCGTCTTATTCGTTGGGAAACAGCAAAGAGTGAGGCGTCACTGCTTCAGAAAATCGATAGCTTAGTACCTGCAAACGTTCGCATTTTGCCTGCCACGCCGGATATTCGGGTGCGTCACGTTGTAAAAGATATAGTCCACTACTACATACTCTTCAATGAAGGTCAAGAGCACAACACATTCAGACTGATAACCTCTATTGAAGGGCAGCGATTCTTACTTGACCCCCAAACCGGGCGACAGAATGCGGTAGATTCGGATGCGTTGCTACAGATGCGACCTCATGAGCTGAAGGTACTAAAGATCGCGAATTCATAACAAAGTTCGAGAAAATGCTCCTCATATTTATATGTGGTTATTGAACAGCTCAGATGAACTTCTCGGCCAGCAACACCGTATAAATGCTTGAGTTAGAATTTATAACTAAGGAAGTGTTTCCACCCTACGCAGCCCCGATTGTATCGGGACGGAGGACGGGCATCATGGCTAAAGAAAGTACACAGTTTAATTCAGAATACCACCCTGGCTGGGCGCCGCGGCGAAAAGCATGGGGTTGCATAGCCGGCACTTTTGTGATATAATATCCCAAGTGACATAGTTTCTCTCGGTCAATGGTTCGACAGGCTCACCATCCTGAGCGAAGTCGAAGGATTGATGTTGATAATCCTCTTAGGAAAACTCGATGAAGTTGCGAAAATTATTTCTTGTGTCGTTGCTAATTAATTCGATATCTCTGGCAGATGTAAGCAGCCGAAAGATGCTATGGCAAAGAAGGGAAATCCAAAATAATACAGTAGAGTTAGACTTATCTTATGATTTCTTCGTGCCCGGAGAAACTTTCAGGATAAGTTTCACTGTCATACTTCCACAGACTATACCGGGTAAACAGAAGATTTTAAGCATAAAGTACTCTCCAAAACCATCAAGATTTTTCCACGAAAATGGAAACCGCTACGCTGAGTTTGTCTTTGTCAAGCCTGAGAGGCGAATGAAAGTAGAAATAATTATCAGGGCCGAATTGCTCAGATATGACCTGCTTATCGCGAGAGAAAAACGCGAACAAAACCTTTTCGAAGGGCCTGGGTTTGAGGACTTTCTAAAGCAGGAAAAGTATATAGAAAAAGACGACCGGCAAATACAACAAATCGCAGAAAGCATAGAAGGTCAAACAGAAGCTGGCATAGTGAAAAACATATATAACTATGTCATTGATAATTTGAAGTACACCCTCCACGGAAAAAAAGACTGGGGTGCAGCCAAAGCTCTCCAGCAGAAAAAGGGTGATTGTACCGAGTACGCTGACCTTTTTGTTGCTATATGCAGGGCAAAGAACATTCCTGCCAGAGTCGTTACAGGCTACACGGTTCGATTCGATACCGATTCATCAAAACATAATTGGGTGGAGGTCTATCTGCAAAAGTACGGCTGGGTTCCTTTTGACCCGAGCGGCGGCGATGTAGAAAACTTCATATTCCGAAACAGAGCATTTGACAGAATGAGACCGGTTTACCTCTATCTTACTAACATCCGCAACGATGAAGTACTTGGTAACTATCATTTTGCCAGGTATACATACTGGGGCGATAGAGCCAGATTAACAGACTCAATTGAATTTAAGCGACCTTCCCCGCCCTTCCAAAAAAACCGCTGACATTCCAGCAACTCAAGAACGGCCTTCAATGGGCCAGGACCGGCGAAAGTAATTCTCATACTCTTGTCTGAAAGTTAACTACTACCGCCTGAGGGTATCGACGAAGCTCATTTATTGTTTCTCTCCGGCCTAATGTTCAGCATTTACCGCGTCAAACATTGAAACAATATTCTCCGGAGGAACGTTTGACAGAATATTGTGCACCTGCTGGAAAACGAAGCCCCCCTCGGCTCTGAGTATCTTCACCTGCTTTTTGACATGTTCAGCGACTTGCTCGGGCGTACCGTTAGGCAGGACATCTCTGGTATCGCACCCGCCGCCCCAGAAGGCAAGCTCTCTGCCGAACTCCGCCTTAAGCTCCGCTGCGTTCATTCCTGAGCAGCTAATCTGAACCGGGTTAATGGCATCAAGGCCGGCCTCGATTAAGTGACCAAACAATTCACGAACCCCCCCGCAGCAGTGAAGCATCACCTTGACGTCAGCTAATTCTTTTGCCCTGTTCCAAAGTAACTTATGACGCGGCTTGAAAAACTCGCAATACATCTGCGGTGAAATCATCGCCCCTGTCTGCATCCCGAGGTCGTCTCCAAAAAGAATAATATCGATATGCTCACCGACAGCTCCAAGGAATCGCTCAAGGTTGCCAAGATGAATTTCAACTAATTTATCAAGGAAACGGTGAGCTCGCTTTGGCTCGCCGGCCAATAGCATCATAAACTGGTCGTTACGGTAAAGAAACTGGCCGATTTCAAAAAGATTGCCCCCGAACAAACCTATAATTGCACGGTCGGTGTTTTTCCGTAATCGCCTCGCGCCTTCGGAAAGTGCCTGGCTGTCAATTGGGCCGGGCGGACTGGCAACTGCTGTCCACATTGATTCTGCAAGGGCCTCACGAATTGCTTCCGGCTCATCGCCTCCATCAAGAAAAGGAAAATATATCTGCTCGAAATAAAGTGCCCCATCCGGCATGTGGGCGAAAACTCTGCCGCTTTCTGACCGAATTACCCAGCGCCCCTCCTCTCTTTCAAGCTGCGTCCAGGCGGGTACAAAACATGGTGTTCTGTCCGGTAAGATCCACGGCGACCATGATTTCTCGTCTAATGCAAATCCCCGACCCAGCTCGATGGTGTCCACCCCAAATCTATCCAGCACGTCCTCATCGACAATGGCCAACTGCTGAATGACGTCATAAACGCGAATCGGTTTCGGTGGCAGGCCTAAAAACTTTCGCAACTTAGGATACGCAATTGCCGCAATGCCCGAAGACCGGTGCCCGGAAAAGTCAACCGGAACACGGGTGGTCTGGCGATGCTCCAACGCCCCTAAAACCAGCTCTCGTGAGGTAATCGCCATATCCTTATTTTCCAGGCAGTGAAACTCGCAAAGTAACAATTTCGTACGCTGCC
>JABUBO010000781.1_pt1 | contig 10488 bp, 10 predicted proteins | sample 7240361 | NCBI WGS metagenome assembly JABUBO01 (sample SAMN07256346, study PRJNA390944) | subsurface metagenome | isolation source: Methane hydrate marine sediment | place: Pacific Ocean: Eastern North Pacific, ODP site
CCACCTGTTCACTGTCAGTAATACCCCAGGCAGTAAGCGTCAGGCACTGCCTTTCCTTCATTCTTGGTTCTAGCTCTTTCCAAGCGAAATATGGTCTGGGGAAATTGTGGGGCAACTCTCTCAGCTCCAATTTCTCAGTGCGTAACTCATTGGCTTTGGCATCCAGGTCTTCCATGGCTTGTTTAATGTTCAGGGGTTCGTCAAGTATTACCAGGGTATCCTGGGATAGGTAGCTCAGGATGCTGTCTTTGTTAAACAGCGGGGCGTAAAACTGTATATCATGTAGTCTCTGCTTATTAAGCAGCATAGCTAGTTCCTGTTTGAACTTCTGCCTCACCTCGGGGCTACAGCCGGTCAGGTCAATACTATTGATGACTGGCTCTAACTCCTGTTTGTTGCTCAATAGGGGTGTTAGCAGTTCGGTGGCTGGACCGATAGCTATTTCGGAGACTGCTGTTTGCGAGCGCTGGCTTGCTGGGTCAAAGAGGCGAATGCTGTCTATGGTGTTACCAAAGAACTCAAGCCTGGCTGGCAGGTTACTGGTGGGCGGGTAGATGTCAACGATGCCACCGCGATGGCTTATAGTGCCTGGCACCTCCACCATGCTTTCCATCCGGTAGCCCATAGCTTCCCACTGGCTTAGCAGGTGGAATGGCTCAATATTCATCCCCAACTTTATGGTGTGGCAGGTAGAGGTGAACTGGCTATACTGGGTTGTCTTCTGCATAAAGGCCGGGGCTGAGGCAACAATCAAGGGGGCATCTGTAGTCGGCTCACTATTAGCCAGAGTGGAGAGCACCTGTATTCTTTCCAGCTCGGTGGAGGTATCTGAGGCAATACGCTGGTAGGGCAGGGCATCGGGCTCAGGGAGGAGTTTTACCCGGGTAGAATTACACCAGGTTAACAGTTGCTCATAGAGCTTTTTACCGTTTTCTGGTTGGGCGGTAACTATGAGCATAGGTAGTCGCAGGCTCTGATATAGACCAGCTATGAGATAGGGCTTGGCAGCATCAAGCACTACCGCCCTGGTGTTGCCATTTTGCTGCTTTAGCTCGCCTACAAGCTGGCAGCAGGCGGGCATCTCCTCAATGAGATGTAATAGTTGGGTTAGGTCTAACTGCATTTTCTTCCCCAAACACCTTTAGGGCTAGCCGAAAACGACTAACCCTCCAAGTAAAATTGTAGCATAGCAGTAGTGACTCAACAAGCTCAAATATGCTTTAAGGCTCTCAGAGCTACTAGTAAAGCCAAAACCATAATACTAGCGCTTAATGCTAGACCTAACTCCACCCCCATTATTTCCCCCACCCAGCCGATGGTGGGTGCCCCAATGGCAACCCCAGCGGTGAGAAGAGCGTGAAACAACCCGGTTGCCAATCCTCGCTCCTCAGAAATGGTATGGTCAGCAACCAATGCTGAAATCGAGGGGAACAGCACTCCATATGCTATCCCGTATAATGCCATTATAACTGCCAGCAGCGGAAAAGTTCCCAGTGAAGGCAGTATGGTCAAAGAAACTATACCAAGACCTAAACCTATAGTAGTTGGTATCAGCCGTCCTACTTTGTCAGAGAGAGCCCCGCTTGGAAACTGGAGAATGATAAACATAACGGCAAAAGTAGCCAGCAACATCCCCACATGAAAGGCTCCCATTCCCAGGTTCTTCACATAGAGCGGTAGAAGTGTAACCACACCTCCGAAGGCAAAATACTGGGCGAATATAGAGCAGTAGGAGACAGTTAGACCTTTTCTTCCAAGTAAATCCTTTGCCTTGTTAAAACCTTCACCAAGCGAGGTTTTGACTGTCAGGCTGCCTTTCTTCTTACCAGGCAGTAAGAAACTCAGCATTACCCCCATGGTTAACATTATCGCCCCGAACAGGAAAAGGGTCTTATAACCCAGCCGGGAGGCGATAACCCCGCTCAATCCATAGCCGACTAAAGTGGCTGCAGCCAGGGACATGCCATAGAATCCCATTGCTCTGCCCTTTCGAGCCTCATCAGAATAATCAGCAGTGATAGACATGGTAGCTGGACCGACCAGACCTCCACTTATCCCATGAAACGCCCGCACCAAAACCAGGTGAATCGGCAATCGGCATAAGGAATAAAAAAACATGCTTAAGGCATCGCCGATTAGCCCAGCAATTAACGGAACCTTATAACCCACCCTATCAATCAACCGACCAAACAGGATATTGGCTGGGGTATTGGTTATAGAATATAGACCGATAATAAGCCCAATAATAACTACACTGGCATTAAGCTCATAGGCATAAAGAGCTATAACTGGTATGAGTAGGTGGGTGTCAAGAAAGCCGAGGAAGGTTACAACAGAGGTGATAGGTAAGACTTTTCTGGTTTGAGGCTGCTTTAATTCGTTCATCATGTGCCAATATAATATAGCATTAGTCCAGGTCGTTTACTAAGGGTAGTTTGAAGGGGGGTGAGGTTGAGTAATAATCTATCTCCTTGTCCAACTTGCCTCGGCTTGCTATAATGGAGCCAATCTATTTAGGTTTACTGTAAATGAAAGAATCTAATTTTCACCGAATAGTAGCTAAGTTTGGCACCAGCTTGGTCACCGGTGGCAGTGACCACCTGAATCAGGACATCATGTCAAGCCTGGTCACCCAGGTGGCGCAGCTACATAAGCAGGGTCTGGAGCTGCTTGTAGTCTCTTCTGGAGCTATAGCCGCCGGCAGGTATAAACTGGGGCTGACCAAGGAGCTTAAAGGTATCCCGTTTAAGCAGGTGCTGGCATCAGTGGGGCAAAATCGCCTGATGCAGGCTTATGAGCAACTGTTTAGTCAACATAATGTTACGGTGGCTCAGGCTTTGCTGACCAAAGCTGACCTTTCCGACCGGGCTGGTTATCTGAATGCCCGTAATACCCTTTTGGCTTTGCTAGAACTTCGGGTGCTGTGCATTGTCAATGAAAACGATGTGGTGGCGGTGGATGAGATTCAGGAGGCTAAATTTGGTGACAACGATAATCTGTCAGCTATGGTAGCCAATCTGGTTGATGCTGACCTGCTGTTAATTCTTACCGATACTGCCGGGCTGTATACTGCTGACCCGTACCGCGACCCTGATGCCCGCCTTATTTCACAGGTAGAAAGGATAGATTCGGAGATTGAACGCCTGGCGGCGGATACGCCCAGCGGCTTTGGGATTGGAGGTATGATTACCAAGATAGAAGCCGCCAAGCTGGCTACTGCCTCTGGCGTAACTGTGGTTATAGCTGATGGCAGGGAGGTAGATATCATTTTAAGGCTGGTAGGCGGTGAGTCTTTGGGCACCCGTTTTCTGCCAACCACCAGCAAGCTGGAGAGTCGCAAGCGCTGGATGCTCAGCGGTCTTTCCACCAAGGGCAAACTGGTGGTAGATTCTGGGGCAGCTATGGCTTTAAGCAAGCAGAACCGAAGCCTGCTGGCAGCTGGCATCAGGCAGATTGAAGGCGATTTTCAGCGCGGTGACATAGTTAATATCTACGACCCCGAGGGGTCTCGCCTCGGCTGTGGCATAACCAACTATAGCTCGGCTGATATTAGCATTATTAAAGGGGCACACTCCAGAAAAATTGCTACCCTCCTCGGCTACGACTACGGCTCTGAGGTGGTGCACCGAAATAATTTGGTAGTATTCTAGAAAGAGAGGAATCAAGTGAGTATAGGCAAGCTTTACATGTCTAACGAGGAAGAATTTGTGGCGAATGTTAACTACCGTCTCCAGAGCGAGTCACCAACAAATTGGTGGGGAGAACTCACCCTTATAGAGTATCGCCGCATTAGCGATGGCGGAGGTTATATAATTGAATTAGAGGACAAGCGCAAAGGCAAATGTTATCTCAAAAAGAGGGTTAACCGGGCAGTAGAGGGACTCCCGCCCCGCTATAAATATCACTTTACCGGCACTGGCCCACTTGAGTAGCAAAACAAGCTGGGATTATAGATTAGGGGGAGGTGGGTTATAAAGACCAATGTCCTCTATTTTGGCGATAATCTGGAAATATTGCGAAACCGAGAATATTTCCCCGATAGCTGTATTGACCTGATATACCTAGACCCGCCATTTAATAGTAAAAAGAACTATAACGTCCTGTTTAAGGAAAATGGCGGGGTTGAGTCTGAAGCCCAGATAAAAGCCTTCACCGATACCTGGCATTGGACTCAGACAGCAGCGGAAACCTACCACGACATTGTGGTTAATGAACCACTAAAGGTTGGCAAGCTAATCGGTGCTCTGCATGATGCCATAGGTGGTAACGATGTGATGGCATACCTGGTTATGATGACGGCGAGACTGGTAGAACTCCACCGAGTCCTCAAGCCCACCGGCTCGCTCTACCTCCACTGCGACCCCACCGCCAGCCACTATTTAAAGCTGGTGCTAGACCAGATATTCAGGCCAGCCAACTTTCAGAATGAGATTGTGTGGTTCTATCGGCGATGGACGGCGGAAAGCCAGCGTTTCCAAAGAATGCACGACATTCTTCTCTTTTATTGTAAGAATAGAAGTAAGGTAACCTTTAGCCAAATGAAATTGCCGGTGCGGGAATACCTTCGGCAGAGGAAAGCAAAGGGATGGAATACTAACACCATACAAACTAGAGAGGGGCGAATTCGGCAATTGCTAGTCTATGATAGGGAACAGTTTGACAAGGCGGTAAAAGGGGGCAGATTGAATCCCTCAGATTATGACCGGGTGGTTTACGCTGAACAAAGAGAACTCGCCGCTCCCGATGTTTGGGAGATACCTTTTATAAATCCCGCGGCAAAGGAGCGCCTTGGCTATCCTACCCAAAAACCGCTTGTCCTGTTGGAGCGCATCATCAAAACCAGTTCCAATGAGGGGGAGATTGTCCTTGACCCCTTCTGTGGCTGCGGCACAGCACTTGTCGCTGCTCACAAACTAAATAGACGCTGGATAGGCATTGATATTACCAATTTAGCCACTAACCTGACGCGGAATCGTCTCAACGATAGCTTTGGCATTGAAGCCGAGGTTATTGGTGAGTAGGGGATACAGGGGATAGGTTACCAAAATAAAAACCTGAGGAGTAAAAGATTATGAAATCGGCTGTTGAAGAACTGGAAGCAAAGGGGAGGGCGGCTAAGGCAGCTTCTCGCCGTATGGCATACCTTTCAACCGAAGTCAAGAATAAAGCCCTGCATAATATTTCTGATGACCTGTTAGCTAAGAAGGATGAAATACTTTCAGCCAATCAGATTGACTACAAGGAGGCTGAGGCGTCAGGCATGAGTGCTGTCATGCTTGACCGACTGATGCTCTCCTCCAGCCGCCTTGAGGCTATAGCCCAGGATGTGCTGGCAGTGGCAGCTCTCCCCGACCCGGTGGGCGAGGTATTTGATATGCGTACCCTGCCCAATGGCTTGCTGATAGGTAGGAAGCGGGTTCCCCTAGGCGTAATTGGAGCCATTTATGAGAGCCGACCTAATGTTACTATAGACATCTCTGTCCTTTGCCTGAAGTCGGGTAATGCTGTCATCCTCAGGGGAGGTAAGGAGGCAATTCACTCCAATAGCGCCTTAGCCAGGCTAGTTCAGCAGGCTATTAGAAGGGCTGGGGTGCCTGATGGGGCAGTGCAGTTCATTGAAAATACTGACCGAGCCCTGGTCAATCAAATGCTCAACATGGGGGACATTATTGACCTGCTTATTCCCCGGGGCGGAGCCGAGCTGATAAAATTTATCTCCGAGAATGCTACTATGCCGGTGGTTAGTGGTGGGGTTGGCGTTTGTCATACCTATGTTGATAAGAGCGCCGATGTCAACAAGGCAGTAGCCATAGCCTTTAATGCCAAGGTGCAGCGACCTACGGTGTGCAATGCCTTGGATACCCTGCTGGTTCATGCTGATATTGCCCAGCACTACCTACCACTGGTAGCTGCTGAGTGGGCTAAGGCAGGGGTGGAAATGCACTGTGATGAGCGTGCCCTGGCTATTCTTAAACCAAATTCTTCTTTGAAGCTTGTGCCAGCTACGGGTGAGGATTGGGGCAAGGAGTTTCTGTCACTGGTGGCGGCGGTTAAGGTGGTGGATTCCCTGGATGAGGCACTGGAGCACATTGAGCGCTATGGCTCGGGGCATTCTGAGGCTATTATTACCGAGGAGTATCAAGCAGCCATGCGTTTCCTTAATGAGGTGGATGCCGCCTGCGTCTATGTTAATGCCAGCACCCGGTTCACCGATGGTGGTCAATTCGGCCTGGGTGCTGAGGTCGGTATCAGCACCCAGAAAATGCATGCCCGCGGTCCGTTAGGGGTAAAGGAACTAACTAGCTATAAGTGGATTATCTTTGGTAGCGGGCAGGTAAGACCTTAAACGCCTAGCCTGTCTTTGCTGTTTCCAGAGCAGCCTGTTGAGCTTGAAACAGCTGTTTAATGCCCTTTTCCGCCAGGGCGAGTAAGGAATCAATGGTCTCCTTGGAGAAAGGCTTACCTTCAGCCGTGCCCTGAATCTCAACAAACTCTCCCTTGCTGGTCATCACCACATTGAAATCAACAGCAGCATTACAGTCTTCATCATAGCACAGGTCTAATAACATATAGCTATGCACAATACCAACGCTGGTGGCAGCTACCGCACTCTTCAGGGGAATAGTTGATAACACCCCCATATCCGCCAGGGTCTGCATTGCCTGATATAAGGCTACATAGGAACCAGTAATAGCCGCCGTCCTGGTGCCACCATCTGCCTGCAATACATCACAATCTACAATTAATGTTCTTTCCCCTAATGCACTGAGGTCGGTTACTGCCCGCAGTGAGCGCCCAATGAGGCGCTGGATTTCCTGGCTTCTGCCAGCAACCCTGCCCAATGATGAATCACGGGGGGTGCGGGTGACAGTGGCACGGGGTAGCATAGAGTATTCAGCAGTAATCCAGCCACCACCTCCCCCCTTAAGGAAGCCCGGCACCCTTTCCTCAACACTCACCGAGCACACCACCCGGGTCTTCCCCAGTTCTATTAGTACCGAGCCTTCGGCAAAGCTCTGGAATCCGGGGGTTATTCTTATTGGTCGTAGCTCATCATAGGCACGACCATCAGCTCTTTTCATACCAAATCTTCCCTTCCAGATGGTGGTTTATGCCAAAGTATAGCATTGATAGGTAATATTGGCAATCAGGCTAGTTTTAAGATTTTAATCTACCTCATATACAAAAACTAATCTGTTTAAGATAGCTAGCTTTTATATACCCGAGCCAGGGTTTCCTTGAGCATGGGCACGGTTTGGTAGTCATCTATATCTTTGGGGTCTATCCACCTTGCCTCTTTGTGCTCCCAGTCAATTTTGATTTTATCTCGGTCTTTTATGTGAAAAAGATAAGGATGGACTATCCATTTAATGCCGAGCTTCTCGTCTTTAATCGGTAAAGGTTTGCCCCTTTTTATCAATTTAAGGTCTTCCCCAGACAGGCTGGTTTCCTCTTCTATTTCTGCCAGGGCTTGCTCATCAGCAGTCGTCTCCATATAGCCACTAACCCCTGCCCATCTCCCCTGATAGCTGCCAACCTGCTGGCTGCGGCGCAAAATCAGTATCCCACCATTAGATTCAAGGAAGCAGGTAACAACCTGTTTTTCCTGGAGATTGTCTATCAACCTCACCCCCTTTATCCCCCTCTCCTTCAAAGGAGAGGGGGAACTTGGTTATGTAAGAGAGGCTTCGCCTCTCTTTAACTCACCTTTGAAGAAGGGGGAATTACTTTTGAGGGGTTTCGCCCTTCACTCTTCCCCTACAGGCTTACCAGGTATTCTTTTAACCAGCCCAAGGCTGCCTCGGCAGCACTTCGCTTATTTTGCTCTCGGTTTCCCTGAAAGTTGTGTTTCTGGCTATAAGTTCCCGCCTGGTGTGATAACCCAATGTAGAATAGCCCCAGTGGTTTACCCGGGGTAGCCCCAGTAGGTCCGGCAATACCAGTATCAGCTAAACATATATCTGCGGCTAATATCCTTCTACCCCTTTGCGCCATCTCCTCAGCCACCTGGTAACTCACCGCACCATATTTGTTGATGGTGTCCTCTTTCACCCCAACTACCTTAATCTTGACTTCATTGCTATAAGCAGTAACCGACCCCTTGTAATAGTCTGAGCTACCAGGGACATTGGTTATCAGGTGGGATATTAGCCCTCCGGTGGCTGATTCAACTACCCCCAGGGTTAGCCCTTTCTGGCAAAGCAGATTTCCCACCTCTTGCTCTAGGCTGGTCATGACTATATATACCCCCTAAGTATATATTACTTTTTCACTTATTTGGTTGCTCCCTTAACATAACCGCCGTAAATACATATTGATTATATAGGAACTATAGGATAGAATAAAGCGAAGGTACGTCTAGTCCTGCTTAACTAACAAGTAAAAGGAGGTTCTATTATGGGGCTGTTAGCCTGGATTTTTGGTATCCTTGGTGGGCTGTGCGCAGTGATGGGTATTATCACTGCGGTAGCAGTAATCTCGGAAGTTGCTGCACTCACCTGGATGTTCTGGTTGGTACTGAGTGCGATTTTACTCCTAGCCTGTATTGCTTCTGCTCTTGGTCGCGGTGGCTACGAATAGCTAAGCCCATCGGTTCTATTAAATGGCAAGTGGTTAGCGCATCTAGTTAAAGCATTATGCCTTTTGCTTCCGGCGACGACGCCACAGGATAACGCCAAGTATAGTTCCCCAGATGGGGATGAAGATTATAACCCACATAGCTGCGGTGCCGAGCCATTGCCCGAAGATAACAACGCCACGAACAGCCGATTTGAGTGCTTCTAGAGCGCTCCAGCCGGCACGAACTAACGGCTTGGCAGTAGCTGCAGGCTCGAGACGCACTTCTATCAGGGACATTGATGAGGTCCGCTCCAGATACTGCATCCGACCCTTGATTTGCTCTATCTCACGCCGTACCTGATGTAGAAGCTCATAAATTCTAATGGTCTCTTCTACCTCGGCTTCTTCCAAGAGTGCCAGGTATTGACTCTCGGTTGCCTCGGCATTCTTAAGCCTGGATTTCAGGTCAGTATACTCCTCAGTTATATCCCGGCTGCTGGTGCTCTCCGATTCTACCCTTACCGCCAGCTCTCCGAGTTCGGCTAGTGTCTGTTCAAACTTGTCATCGGGCACCCGAATGGAAATCCGTCCCCTCTTATCCTGTTCCTCTCCCCAAATTCGGGACGATACTACATAGCCATCAAATCTTACCGCTAGCTGGGCTATCTCATCCCGGGTATCAACCACATCCTCCACCACCAGTGACATCTCCCCGGTGCGAACTATCATCCGCTCCTCACCCACATAAACCACTTCTTCTCGTGGTGGCGCGCCTGGTGGCGGTGGCACTTCTACCACAATCTCCGGTGCTGGTGGTGCCGGTGCTGGTGCTGGCATTGGTGCCGGTGGGGGTGGCGCCTTGGCACAGGAAACAGGCAACAGCAGACACACCACCAGCAGCAATCCCACGAGCATTGTCAACCTTTTCATAAGACAACCTCCTTTTTATTATCACTACTATACTATAACGGTGATGAAATGAAAAGGTTAGGTGAATTATTCTTGCTTCTTCACCCACAGCCTTTCGCCATCAGTGATGAATTCTATGGTGCCGCGCTGGTCGGTGCGGTAAGTGTTTTCTGAGCCCAGCTTTCCCTCAAGCCTCTCCATAACTTCGGGACTGGGGTGACCAAATTTATTATCGGCACCTACTGAGATAACGGCTAACTGGGGATTGACCACTGCCAGGAATTCGTGGCAAGTAGAGGTATCAGAGCCGTGGTGGGCAACCTTGAGCACGGTGCTGGTTAAATTAGCTCTGCGGGCAATAAGCTCAAATTCTGCCTCCCACCCTATATCAGCGGTAAGCAGGAAGCTGACCTTACCCATACTTAACCGCAATACCACGCCATTATTGTCTATATCGGACTCGGTGCCAGTTAAAACGGGTATTGGGGGGTTGAGCACCCTTATTACTACTTCGCCTAAATCAATCTGCTGACTGGCTTGAGCTATAGTGCATTTAATATTCTTTTCCTTAAGCAACCTGAGCCACTCATCATATACATCGGACTTAAAATCCAAATCGGGGTAGAGCACTTGCTTGACCTGGTATCTGTTTAGCACCTCCACCAGACCGGTGGCATGGTCAGCACTGGGGTGGGTCAATATCACTAAATCGATAGTCCTATCCCAGAAGGGCATTTCCCGGCTCAATCCCAGGCTTATCGCTTGTGGGCTGGGTCCACCGTCAACCAGAACCTGTTGATTTCCTTGCCGAATGAGGATGGCATCGCCCTGCCCGACATCAAGGAAGCTTATATGAAGATTATCATCGGGCATAGTGGCCGCCGCCACCGATACCAGAATAGCTACCAACAGTAGTGGCGGGATAACCCATTTCTTGGGTAGCTCAAAACTCATCGCTTTAGGCATCAGGTTAGTCAACTTCTGCCAATTGCTGCCAAGCCAGATAGCAGATTGATTTAG
>JABUBO010000782.1_pt1 | contig 10483 bp, 8 predicted proteins | sample 7240361 | NCBI WGS metagenome assembly JABUBO01 (sample SAMN07256346, study PRJNA390944) | subsurface metagenome | isolation source: Methane hydrate marine sediment | place: Pacific Ocean: Eastern North Pacific, ODP site
TTGAAAGCAGTTTTTTTGAATATAAAACAAATTATTTTGGCAATAACTGTGCTGAACAAAATCCACTTGACTGGTGGGAGGCGGTTTGTGTTTCCACAAAGAAAATGCTTAAAAATTCTAAGATAAATAATAAAGATATTGCATGTGTCTCATTTAGTGGTCATATGATGGGGTGTTTGCCTGTTGATAAAAAAGGTGAGCCTCTTCGTAGTGCTATTATTTGGGTTGATAGCAGAAGTGTAGAACAAGCAAATTTCCTCGTAGAAAAAATTGGGATGGAAGAAGGATATAAAATTACAGGCCACCGTTTGCTGCCGATGTATTCAGCGGCAAAAATTATGTGGATAAGGGATAATGAACCAGATATTTTTAAGAATATTTATAAAGTGCTCCATACTAAAGATTTTATTGTTAGTAAACTCACTGGACAATTTATTACTGATTATTCAGACGCATCCGGTATGAATCTTTTTGATTTAAGAAAATGCGATTGGTCAGATTTAATGCTCAGTGCTTCTGAAATTCCTCTTGAAATTTTACCAGAGCCCCATCCCTCTACCTATGTAGCAGGTGGGATAACTAGTTCTGCTGCCGAAGCTACGGGTCTTAGAAAAGGTACACCAGTCATAATAGGAGGAGGAGATGGACCTTGTGCAGCAGTTGGCTCGGGAGTGGTCAACGAAGGAGATGCTTATAATTATTATGGTTCTGCTGCATGGATTGGAATTGCTTCTAGAGAACCCATTTATGATGAAGAAATGAGAACGTTTGTTTTCTATCATCTGGATCCAAAACTTTTTATGCCTGTCGGGGCATCAAATAATGGAGGATACTCATATCAGTGGTTTCGAAACTCAATGTGGGGAAACGAAAGATTAATATTAGAAAATTTAGGATTAGATATATATGATGTTATGGATTCAAGAACAGTTTCTATTAAAGATAAGGCCGGCCCCTTGTTGTTTCTTCCTTATATAAGAGGGGAGCGTTGCCCCTATGACAATCCAAATGCCAGAGGAGTTTTTGTTGGAATAACCCCTAACCATATGAAGGAGCATTTCACAAAAGCTGTATTAGAAGGTATAACTTTTAACCAAAAAATAATTTTAGATAGTTTGGAGAGTCAAGGTGCTAGTATCGATAAAATGGTTGTTATCGGGGGAGGGGCAAAAAGCAATAATTGGTTGAGGATTATGGCCAACATATATAATAAAAACATTTTAAAACCTAAATTATTGCAAGAAGCAACTTCTCTTGGTGCTGCTATTGCTGGAGGTGTAGGATCGGGTCTTTTCAAGGATTTTCATGCAGCAAAGAATATGGTACAAATAATAAATACTTTCAAACCAGATCCTGAAAAAAATAAGGAATATGAGAAACTTTTCTCTTTATTTAAAGAAGTTTATTCAATGTTAGAACCAGCTTTTAAAAAAATTGCTGCCATTAAAGTAAATTAATATTAATTTGTTCAAAAGGAATAAAAAATTAGTTTAATGATTATTTTATATAAATAAATTTATTATTATTAACATTAACACGATAGAAAGGAAAAAAATGATTGATACAAATATAGAGAAGAGGTTAATAGCTGCACCAGTTGAACCTGATATTACCGAAGAAGATATTAGGAAATTTGCTGAAGAACTAAATCAATATGATTATTATTCAGTAATTGTTGATGAATATAATCTTGATTTAGCATTTAATTTATTTAAAAAACCGAGAATAGGACTTATAGTTTCCTATCCACTAGGAGGAATGACTACCGAAACTAAAGTAAAACTAACTGAGATAGCAGTTAGAAAGGGCTGTAGCGAAATAAATGTATGTCCAAATTATGTTGCAATAAAATCAGGTGATTTTAAAACAGCTAAGGCAGACCTGGGAGCAGTTTATAAGGCAGCTAATAATAAATTGGATGTTATCGTAGTGCCTCAGGTAGGGTTGATGACTTTAGAGGAAATAAAAACAATATGTGATATGTGCCTTGAAATAGGAATACATATTGTAAAAACAAACTCAGGACTGAATTTAGGAAAATCTGAAGTAGAACATGTAAGATACATTAAAGGGCAATATGGAAACAAAATTGATATAGAAGTTTCGGGAGGTGTTAGAAATTTAAACCAGGCCAAAGAGTTCATAAGTGCAGGTGCAGACAGGCTTCATTCTAGCACGTGGAAACAAGTAATTGGTGTAGAAAATTAAATTTTAAAAAGTTAAAAATTATAAAAATTAAAAAAAGAAAGTAGCGAGGGTATTATGAAAAAAGAAGAAGTTGCTTCAATTATTGATCACACAATTTTAAAACCAGCAATAGATTATCATTATCTGGAAGCTGTGTGTCTTGAAGCAGTAAGATACAGTTTTGCGACTGTGGCTATACATCCAGCTTATATTTCTTTTGCTAAAAAGTGGCTGGAAGGTTCAGATGTAGGTATAACTGCTGCGCTGGCCTTTCCATTTGGCAGCTGGAGCGCTGAAATGAAAGTTTTTGAAGTGGAGGATGCTATCAGAAAGGGAGCAACAGATTGCGATTTTGTTATAAACATAGGTGCTCTTAAGGACAAAAAATACGATGTCATTAAAAAAGAAATGGAACTTATAAGAAAAACATGCAAAAAAACAATAGCAAAAGCAATAATAGAGGTGGGATTTTTAAATGAGGATGAAATAGTAAAAGCTTGTGGATTAGGCGCTGAAGCCGGTTTGGATTTTATCAAGACTTCCACTGGTTTTTTTAAAAAGCCTACCCTGGAAATTGCAAAATTGATGTTCGATACTTTAAAAAAATACTTCAACTAAAGTCAAAGTAGCTGGTGGTATTAAGTCGGCGGAAGATGCTAAAAAAATGATAGAAAACGGAGCGAGCAGGCTTGGAACTAGCGCAGGAGTACAAATATTTGAAGGATGGAAGGAATAAAAATATGGCACAAAAATATATATTGGCTTATGATTTAGGTACGGGTGGCAATAAAGCAGTTCTTTATGATTCAGAAGGTAAACTAATATCAAAGAAATTCATTTCTTATGATACATTATATCCTCAGTCAGGATGGGCTGAACACAATCCACTTGATTGGTGGAAGTCTATTATTGACAGCACAAATGCTTTAATGAGCCAATCGAATATTAATAAAAAAGATATATTTTGCATGTCAATATCAGGCCATGGAATGGGAATAGTACCTGTAGACAGGAAAGGTAATCTTTTAAGAAATACGACTCCTATCTGGTTTGATTCCAGAGCTATAAAACAGACCCAGAAATTTATGGACAATATTGGTTATGAAAAGTGGTATCAGATAACTGGAGCAGGGCTCAGAGCTGAAAATTATTCTGTTTTTAAATTAATGTGGTATAAGGATTTTGAGCCTGAAATTTTTGCTAAAACATACAAATTTTTAGGTACAAAAGATTTTATAAATATGAAAATGACTGGAAAATTTTTAACAGATTATTCTGATGCTTCTTTTTCTGGAATTTTTAATCTAAAAGAATTGGATTATGAAGATGATTTTCTTAAAGCTTCAGAAATTCCAAGAGAAAAGTTACCAGATTTATTTCCTTCTATTCACGTTGTTGGCGAGCTGTTACCTACAGCAGCAGTAGAATTAAATCTGGTTAAGGGCATTCCTGTAGTATTAGGTGGACATGATGTTCCCTGCACTGCTGTTGGTGCTGGTAATGTTACAAAAGGACGTATCTATAATTATATTGGCTCTTCAGCATGGATTTCAGTAGCTACAGATTCACCTTTGCTTGGTAAAAATGTAAAAACTTATAATGGTGCTCATGTAATTCCTGATATGTACACTTCACAAGTTGCAATTTATGCAGCAGGAGCATCATATCAATGGATTAGGGATACAATATGTCAAGAAGAATTAATATCTGCTAAGGAATCCGGCGAGAATGTATATGATTTAATGGATAAAAAAGCTTCAGATTCTACTATTGGCTCTAATAATGTTATTTTTGTGCCTGGTTTAATGGGTGGTGGTACAATACATCCAAGCCCAAACATAAAAGGTGCTTTTCTCGGCTTGACACTTTCAAATAATAAGAAAGACCTGATAAGAGCAACAATGGAGGGTGTAGCTTTTGATCTTCGTTTGGCATTGGATGAATTCAAAAAAATGGGGGTGGAAGCCGATGAAATAAGAATTGTCGGTGGAGGCAGCCAGAGTAAATTATGGAGACAAATTTTCTCTGATATTTACAATTCTAAAATAATTGTGACTAATATTGAGCAGGAAACAGCAGCGCTGGGTGCTGCAGCTGTGGCTGCTGTGGGTACAGGATTATGGAAAAATTTCTTAGTTATTGATGATATTACCGAAGTACTTGATATTAATGTTCCTGATAAAAAAAATAATAAAAAGTATGAGGAAATACTAGATATTTATAAACTTATAACCCAAAAAATATCAGAAATAGGTGAAATAATGACATCAAACTGATTTTTTGAATAATTTGCTATATTATTACACATTACACGGGGAGGGTTTAAATGAACGAAGGGGTTAAAGAAAAAGCAAAAAGAGCTTATGAGCTTGCCTATAAATATGAAAAAGACTGGGGCGCTTGTTCTCAATGTACCATAAAAGCATTGCAAGAAGTCTATAATGAAGAAAATAGCGATATATTCCAGGCATTGGGAGGCTTTGCAGCTGGAGGAGCGTGTGAATGTGATGGAATATGTGGAGCATATGCTGCAGGAATATATTTTTTTGGAACCAAAAAAGGTAGAAGAGTAGAAGATATTGGAAGAAACGCAAGTGATCCTAAAGCATTAGAGAAGCACGGAGATCAATTCATGTTAATCAAGAAATTACATGACAGATTTGTTGATAAATATGGAAGTGTAATCTGTAGTAATGTTCATAGAAAACTTTATGGCAGATCATATTATATAGCTGACCCACAGGAATTAGAGAAATTTGACAAAGCTGGAGCTCATGAATGGGGCTGCACCAGTGTTTGCGGAGATGGTGCACAATGGGTAGTTGAAATTTTTGAAGATTTTATGGAAAAAAATAAAAAATAAAAAATTAAACTACTATTTAAAGCCTGAAAAATGAAGAAGCAATATTAATAATGGTAAGAGTATGAAATTTTCTATTGACATTTTAACAATTGTAGGTCATATTTGTAACAAATATTTAAAAATGACCATATAATATTTACAAATAGTCATAAACTTATCATAAATATGCAGTTTTATCTTAAATCTCTGATTAATATTAAAGAAAAAAATATGGTTTTAAGGGAAAGAGGGTGATAGATGGTAAAAATTATTTATTAAGAAAGTAAATGTTTAGTTTAAAAAGGAGGACCAAAAATGAAAAAAGTAGTATTGTATTTTGTGGTTGCGGCAATCAGTTTATCATTAATTTCAGTTTTTACAATGACTGGTTGTAAAGAAGCAGTAGCTGAAGAAGTAACTGGAGAAGAAGAAGCAGTAGCTGAAGAAGTAACTGGAGAAGGAGAAGCAGTAGTGGCAGAAGAAGGAATGGCATCGTTTGGTGCAAAACAATTTGAGCCTGCCGAAGGATTGGAATTTGCTTTTGTAAGCATAAGTACCCAAGTTGCTTTCTGGGTACCAGTTGATAATGGAATAGCAGATTTTGCAGCACAATATGGAGTAAAAGCTGTACACATGGGGCCACCGGATTATAAGCCAGAAGAAGAAGTGGCAGTATTAGAAAACTTATTGGAGACTGGAATTGATGGTGTATCAATTTTTATCCCTGAACCAGGACTTATGGACAGTGTAATCGCAAAATATCTTGATAAAGGAATACCTGTTATCATTCAAAACACTGGGGCAGAAGATGCTAAAAGGCTTGGCTTGCCTTATGTTGGCAAAGAGAATTATCTGGGAGGATTAGAATGGGGAGAAAAAATTGTTGAAGTTTTAGGTGGTTCTGAGGAAGCAAAAGACAAACAAGTATTATTTATGACCGAAGCTCCTGGACAGTCTTCTCTTGAAGAGAGATTGAAAGGTGCAAAGGAAATTCTGGATGAAGTAGGAGTAATTCATGAAACTATAGACGTTACTACTGATAGGGAGAAAGCTTATAGTAATATCGAAAGTGCCTACACTGCAAATCCAGAGATTGTAGGACTTTTCTCAACTGATACTACGGGAACACCTGCAGCAGGATTATTTGTAAAAAATAATGATCTTGTAGGAAAAGTTATTGTGGGAGGTTTTGACCTGACGCCGGATACTCTGGTTGGTATTAAAGAAGGTTACATTGAATTTACTATTGATCAGTATCCATACCGGGCTGGACATTTATCAATGACCATGCTTTATGAAAAGGTAGTTCTAGGATTAGAACCATTTGATCATTTTATTCCATCAGGTTTTATTGACAAATCTAATGTAGACGTTGCAATTGAACTATCTGAAAAAGGATATAGATAATAATAGTGTTCTTTGTATCTTTAAAAAACCTTTTATGCTAAAAGATAATAAAGTATTTTAAAAAAAGTGCCGCAGAACTTTTATATCTGGTTCTGCGGCACTTTTAAAGAGTAGTTATATATATGATTTAGCTATAATTAGAATAAAAATAATTATTGGTTTAAATTAAAAATCATGGAAAATAATTCAAACAACTTATTATTAAAATTTAATAAAATAAGTAAAAATTTTGATGGAGTCAGAGCTTTAAATAAAGTATCTTTTTCAATTGAAAAGGGAGAGATTCACGGATTAATTGGTGAAAATGGTGCAGGTAAGAGTACTTTGATCAAAATTTGTGTTGGCATTCATAAAAGTGATTCAGGAAACATTTTATTAGATGGGGAAGAAGTCGTTTTTAATAATCCTGTTGATTCAGAGAAAGCAGGCATAAGAGTAGTGCACCAGGATGTGACAAGAATTTTATGTTTTAATCTGTCAGTTGAAGATAATATATTTCTGGGACCAAATCTGGAAAGAAGAGGTTTTTTCTTTTTAAATAGAAAAAAAATGAACCATCAGGCTAATGAATTACTGAAGAGGTTAGGAATAGAGCTGGATCCGAAATTAAAAGTGGGAGACGTTTCTCCAGCATTGCAGCAATTAACCTTAATTGCAAGGGCTTTCTATTTAAAAGCAAAAATAGTAATAATGGATGAGCCCACAACTACACTGTCTTCAAAAGAAATAGATTTTCTTTTTAGAATTGTTAAAAAGATGAAGGTAGAAGGCACAACCTTTCTTTTTGTTAGTCACAAACTAAATGAAATCATTGAAATTAGTGATAGGATTACAGTTTTAAAGGATGGTAAATATGTAGACACTGTAAAGACTAAAGATGTAGATATACCTGCTCTTTCTTATATGATGACCGGGAAATCAAAATTACAAGAAAAACTAGATGCAGAGATAGAATTTCATCAATTTCAACGAAAAAATGTAATTTTAGAAGTTAATAACCTAAATAGTAAAAAATTAAAACTAAAAGATATTTCATTTAAATTATATAAAAGTGAAATTTTAGGAATTGCCGGCCTGTTAGGTTCGGGTAGGACTGAACTTCTTACTACCTTATTTGGTATAAACTCTTATGATAATGGTAAGATAATTTTCAATAATAACCTTGTTAATTTTAAAAATCCAAGGCAGGCTATCAGAAGTGGTATAGGATTGATAACTGAAGAAAGGAACTTGGCACTTTTTAATAACTTAAATTTAAATGATAATATCGTCCCTGTAATAATAGATAAGTTGGCTAATTGGGGTTGGATAAAGAATAAGAAATATATAGAACTGGCTAAAAAATACAAAGAACTATTAGAAATAAGTGCACCTTCAATAAAAACATCTATCTTAAGCCTTAGCGGTGGCAATCAACAAAAAACACTTATTTCAAGGTGGTTGGCGGCAAATATAAAAATATTACTTTGTGACGAACCTACAAAAGGGATAGATGTGGGTTCTAAAGTGGAAATACGCCGCAAAATGTTAGATTTGTCAAACCACGGTGTATCAATTATATATATATCTTCAGAATTTGATGAATTATTAAAGATTTCAGATAGGATATTAATTATTTCCAGAGGTACAATTGTAAAAGAATTTACATCAGAAGAAGTAAAAAAACTCACTTTAAAAAATCTTAATGATGTGGTCTATCATTATATGGCTATAGACGAAAAAAAGGAAAAGATTTTTATAAGCTAAAAAATTAAAAATTTTATAAATTTGTAAACTTAACTGGAGTGTAAATAAAAATGGGCAATTCAACTAAGAATATAAGAAGAGGGATTGGTAAAAAGATAGTTAAAAATATTTTTAGACGCACAGAAACCGGGGTATTTATAGCTTTGATTCTAATTGGAATTGTTATATCGATTTCGTCTCCACAATTCTTAAATTTGACAAATTTTATAAATATCTTCAGGCAAGCTTCAGTATTAGGTATAATGACTATGGGTATTACATTACTCATGATTTCAGGAGAGTTTGATCTGTCTATTGGTTCTACTTTTGCTGTTGCACCAATATTATTTGTTGATTTGATGTCTAGGGAGTTTCCAATTAGCTTGGCTTTGATCTTAAGTTTATTAATAGGTACCCTTTTTGGTTTTATAAATGGCTTGCTTGTTACAAGGACTAGAGTGCATTCCTTTATTATTACTGTTGGAACCTTGATGATTTACCGAGGAGTGGCATTAGTAATATCTGGAGGCTGGCCTAAAAGCCTTGATGTGATTGGTGTTTCTGGTAATTTTGTTATTAAAGCATTGGGGCAGGGAAGGTTATTTGGAATTGTTCCTATTCCAATATTTTGGTTTATTGCTGTTGTAATAATATGTTGGATAGTTCTAGCAAAGACTACTCATGGTTTCAAAAATTTTGCTACAGGTGGAAATATAGAAGCTGCAAAAATATCTGGAATTAATACAAATATGGTCAAGATTGTCAATTTCATGATTGTTGGTTTTTTAGCTGCTTTTGCTGGTATTATCTCACTTGCATATCTGGGAACATCTTCACCAACTATGGGTTCTGGATATGAACTGGAAGCAATAGCAGCAACAGTAGTAGGTGGTACTGCCCTTGGAGGTGGAGCGGGAAGTATAATTGGAGCATTAATAGGTACTTTGATAATAGCTACAATAAGGAATGGTCTTGTTCTTAATATGGTTGATGTTTATTACCAACAAGCAGCTTTAGGTGCCGTAATTATTATTGCTGTTATTATCAATGCGCAGATTTTCATGCGTTTTAAGAGGTAGGAAATATATGAATGTGAAAGTAAATAATAAAAAAATAATTCCTGAAAAAAGAAGGAATGATATTTTAAAACTTACCGAAACTGAAGAAGTTTTAAGTGTGGATATGCTCATAGATATGTTTAAAACTTCTCGGTCTACAATAATTCGTGATATAAAGGTATTGGAAGATAGAGGTCTTATTATTAGGACATTTGGAGGAATAAAAATAATAAATAAAGGTTTGGCCTATTCCTTTGATTCCTCCAGCCACGAACAAATAGAAGAGAAAAAGGCTATAGTTAAATCAGCATTTAAATTAATAAAAAACCATAGCACAATTGTCCTTAATCTGGGAGTAACTACCCTAGAGCTTGTAAAACTTATTGTAAAGTCCAACCTGCAGATTTCTGTTATTACAAATTCATTTAAAATAATAGATTACTTAGTAATTAATAATTTTAAAGATATCTTATCCTTGGGTGGAAATTACTATGATACCAACTATGCATTTAAAGGTAAAATTTCTATAGAGAACATGAAGTCTCTAGATGCAAATACTTCATTTATTAGCGTGTATGGAATTGATCCAGACATAGGCGTAACTCTACCTTTTTCTGAAGAAGCTGATTTGGTTTCAATTATGTTGGAAAAATCCAAAGAGCGAGTGATCATGGCTGATCATGCAAAGTTTGGACGTATTTCTTCCTATAAGGTTAAATGCAATATTGAAGATATAGATGCAATTATTACAGATGGCCGTACAGATAAGAAGATTATTAAAAAATTTAACGAAAAAGGAGTAAAAGTCATAGTTGCTGATGTAGATTAGTGATTGTAATTATTTAGTTATTTTTAAATTATTAAAACTAATTAAAAGTTTATGCTGATATTAAAGTTAAATTTATAGGAGGACCATAACATGGAAGTAATTAAGAAGAATATTAAGGAATTTCCTGTTGCATCTGATCCAGGATCCCTCAGAAGCTTAAAGGATACAGACGATATAGTTAAACTTAGAGATGCATTTATTATTTTTGATTATCCGGATACTAATGATAAATATCAAATAGGATATGCTATGGTTTATCCCGGTGGTAAAACCGGTGGCCATGTTCATGAAGATGCTGAAGAAATCTATTATATTATTGATGGTAGGGCTAAGATGGTTGTTGGTGATGAGGAATTTGAGGTAGAAGCAGGTGATACATTTATAGTTCCAGCCCATAAAATGCACACCACATTGAATCCATTTAACACCCCCGTT
>JABUBO010000783.1_pt1 | contig 10483 bp, 9 predicted proteins | sample 7240361 | NCBI WGS metagenome assembly JABUBO01 (sample SAMN07256346, study PRJNA390944) | subsurface metagenome | isolation source: Methane hydrate marine sediment | place: Pacific Ocean: Eastern North Pacific, ODP site
CGGTAGAGCAGGTAATAAGGGAGCATGAACCAATTATTACCCCTGGTGGTTGGCAACTTACGCCGATTGAGATTCTGGATAAACCGGTAGAAGTGGAGTTGTCCCAGGATGATGTTAATAAGCGGGCTCGAGTGATTGAAGAAGCTTTAGCTAGCTATGGTGTGGAAGCTAAAGTGGTGCAAACAAACATAGGTCCTACGGTGACACAGTTTGGTGTTGAGCCAGGCTGGGATAGGAAATATAAGGAGATCAAGGAGAGGGATAGGAATGGCAGTACTCAAACACGATTAGATGAGGTATCGAGAGTCAGGGTCAGGGTAGACCGCATAACATCTTTAGCTAACGATTTAGCGCTGGCTTTGGCTGTCCACAGCGTTAGGATTGAAGCTCCTGTGCCTGGGAAGCCGATGGTGGGCATTGAGGTTCCCAATACCGTGTTTGGGGCAGTTTCTCTCCGTAGCGTGATAGAAACCACAGCCTTTCAGAGGATTAGAGCTAAATCAAAAGTAGCCATTGTTTTAGGGAAAGGTGCTGGCGGTGAAGCAATTGTGGCTGACCTGGCTAAAATGCCCCATTTGCTCATTGCTGGTGCTACCGGCAGTGGTAAGACTGTTTGTTTGGAGTCCATTATTTGTTGCTTGCTGTTACATAACAGTCCTGACGATGTCCAGTTCATTATGATTGACCCAAAGCGGGTGGAATTAGTGGTTTTCAATGGGATACCTAATTTAGTTGCTCCGGTGGTTGTGGACACTGACAGAGCCTTAAAAGCATTGCGCTGGCTTAACCACGAAATGGATAGGCGCTATCGTCAGTTTGCCCAGGCAGGGGTGCGCAACATTGAAGGTTATAATAAAGACCGCTCACTTGAAGAGACGCTGCCATATTTGGTGCTTGTCATTGATGAGCTGGCTGATTTGATGATGACAGCCTTTGATGAGGTGGAGCGGGGTCTTTGCCGATTGGCTCAGCTGGCTCGAGCCACTGGCATCCATCTTATTGTAGCTACTCAACGTCCCTCCGTTGATGTGATTACCGGGCTTATTAAAGCTAACTTTCCTACTCGAATTAGCTTTGCAGTTACTTCCCAGATTGATTCGCGCACTATTCTTGATACAGCAGGCGCTGAGAAATTGCTTGGTAGGGGTGATATGCTTTACATGCCTACTGAAGCCGCCAAGTCCAAGCGCCTTCAAGGGGTTTTCGTCTCTGATTCTGAAATACAGAAATTAGTATACTTTTGGGGAAATCAACGCAGGCCAGGGGCGAGCTTTATCACTTTTGGTGAAATGGATGAGTTAACTTCTTCAGGTCAAAGAATTGGTGCGTTCGAAGACCCTCTTTTGGAAGAAGTGAGGCGGATGGCAAAGGAGCATGAACATCTCTCTGTTTCGTTCTTGCAGCGCCGTCTTCGCATTGGTTATCCCAGAGCTGCCCGTCTTATGGATACGTTGCAACAGGAAGGTTCAGTGCGAACTCTTCCGCCAAAGGGGGAAAGTTAAACTTCACTACGGACAAGATGGCTTAAATAATCTTTCAATTCTGGGCCTAATTCAGGATGTTTCAATCCAAGCGCCATTGTGGCTTTAATCCACCCTAGTATTGTGCCAGCATCATAGTAGTCACCTTCAATTTCATATCCAAATATAGCTTGTCTTCGAAGCAACCGCTTCAACCCATCAGTTATCTGGATCTCGCCACCTACACCGAAGTCGGTAGATTCTAGTTCTTCAAAGATCTCAGGCGTAAGCACATATCTGCCCATTATGGCAAGATTTGAGGGGGCTTGCGATGGCTCCGGTTTTTCTACAAAGTCCATGATTTGGTAAACATTTTTTGCTACCTTCTTCGGTTTGATTATGCCGTATCTCGATATCTCGTCCGGCTCCACTTTCTTCAAGGCAACAACGCTGCCATTGTATTGTTCAAAGGTGTTCAGCATTTCCTTAAGCACCAGCTCCCTTTGCTCAAAGAGGTCATCGGGAAGTATTACGATAAATGGCTCTTTGCCTACCACATCTTTGGAGGAGAGCACAGCATGACCCAATCCAAGTAATTCCTTTTGATGGACAAAGCAGATGTTGGGCAAGTCCGAGAGGTGAGATATTTTGGCCAACAAATCTTCTTTACCCCTTTGTTCCAGGATGTGCTCCAGCCCTACGCTTTTATCAAAGTAATCCTCGATGGCTGCTTTTCCCTGGGACGTGATTATGATTATCAATTCAATTCCGCAAGCGGCACATTCCTCCACGGCATATTGGATAATTGGCTTATCTACCAGGGGCAGGATTTCTTTGGGAACGGATTTGGTAATGGGCAGAAACCTTGTGCCCCAACCAGCGGCGGGAATAACTGCTTTTCTAACCTTCACTTTCAAGCACCAAATTTGTCTAATTTTAGAGCGTTGGCCATAGCCAGTGGCATGATTTCTGTAGCGGGGAACCTTCCCAGGCCACCAGCAAGGCAAGCTTGCTCTGAGAATTCGGTCACTCTATCAGGGCGACACCATTTAGAGCGAAGCATAAAAGGAACGGGATGCCAGCTATGCATGGCCAGAGTTGCTGGGGTGGAATGGTCTCCAGTAATGATGAGAACATCAGGCTCTAATTTGAGCAACAGGGGAAGCGCAGCATCAACTTCCTCAATGGCTTGCACTTTAGCCTCGAAGTTCCCATCCTCTCCTCTGGAGTCTGTTGCCTTAAAATGGATGAAGAAGAAGTCGAAATTTTCATAATTACGGCGCAGATTTTCTAGCTGGTCCGTTATGTTGTTACCTGAGTGAAGCACCTCCATCCCCACCAGTTTAGCTAAACCTCGATACATGGGGTATATGGCGATAGCTGCGGGCTTTAATTTATAGACCTCAGACATGGAAGGTATGTCGGGATATTGAGAAAATCCGCGTAATAACACCATGTTGGCCGGGGAGACGTTGTGAGTAGAGCGAAGCAATTTCTCGGCCTGGTGCACGAATTTATTGGCAATCTCCGCCATTTTTTCTGCCTTCGTGGACAATGCCTCTATCTTCTTGGGAGCTAACCCTGTTTGCTGAGGGTCAGAATCGGTTAATTGGGGTGACAACTCATCGCCTCGAAGGATGAGCACGAATCTATGTTCCTTCACTGGTGACACTATAATTTTAGTTCCAGGGATACTAATCTCATTTAATAATTGACATAATTTAATATTTTCCTCTGTAGAGATTCGTCCTGCCCTTCTATCAACGATAATTTCTTGGTCATCAACGGTGCAGAAATTACCTCGAGCGGCGACATCGCTTTTCTTTAGTGCTAAATCTATTCCAAGCGCTTCAGTGATTCCCCTGCCGATATTGTATTTAACGGGGTCGTATCCGAAGAGCGCTAAGTGTGCTGGTGTGCTGCCCGGGGTAATTCCCGGGCTTACCGGGTCGATGAGTCCGCAAAGCGATTCCCGGGCTACTTTATCCAGGTTAGGTTTTTTCGCTGATTCTAATTCTGTCTTGCCAGTTTGGGGGTGGGGCAATCCTCCCACGCCATCTATTACCAGGAACACTATCTTGGATGGAGATGGATGTGAGAGCTTCCTAATATGCTCAAATTCAATCATCTTATTGCATTTTAGCTGTTTAAGTGTGTTATTGACAAGCTTGTTATTGGCGAAATAGTATGTGAAGGTTGGTGGCGTGAACAATGAGTGAGAAATTAGTCTTAGGGGTGGACGTTGGAGGCACTAAAATTGCTGCCGCTGTTGTCACTGGGGAGGGGAAAGTCATCTCTCGGGACTATAGCCCTACCTCTGCTCAAGCTGGCCCCCAGGTCGTGATAGATAACATATTTGCCACCATCGACAGGGCGATTTCTTCAAGTAATGTCGCTCTCTCTCAGCTTTGCGGCATAGGCATCGCTGCCGCGGGCATTATAGATTCCAAGAAGGGCAAGGTTATTTTCTCCCCTAACCTTCCTGGCTGGCATGAAGTGCCCTTGGGAGACGCTGTCCAGCAGAGGTTTAATGTCTCCACCTATCTGGGCAACGATGCCAGTCTGGCTGCTTTGGGGGAGTGGCGCTTTGGGGTAAAGGAGCAAGTTGCTAATCTCATTTACATTACGGTTAGCACCGGCATCGGGGGTGGCATCATTTGCAATGGCAAGCTTTATACTGGCGTCCTTGGAGCCGCAGGCGAGATTGGGCATATGACCATAGACGTAAACGGGCCGCGCTGCAACTGTGGCAATGTAGGATGCTGGGAAACGCTGGCTTCGGGCACCGCTTTAGCTAGAGAGGCAGTAAGGCAAATTAAGGAAGGTGCCAGTACCTCTATTGTCGAGTTCGCTGGTGGTGATTTAACCAAAGTCGATGCTAAGGTTGTCTTCGAGGCAGCCAAACAGGGGGATAAGTTAGCAAACCAGCTTATCGCTCGCCTGGGGTATTATCTCGGTGTGGGTTTAACCAATCTGGTCAATATTTTTAATCCCGAGCTAATTTTGATTGGTGGTGGTGTGGCAAAGATGGGTGACCTGTTGCTTGAGCCGGCGATAAAGGTGGTTAAACAAAGAGCTTTTACAACATCAGCCACCTCTGTTCAAATCAGGCCGGCGTTGCTCGGAGACGATTCTAGCATACTGGGTGCGGTCGCTTTTGTCCTTGATAACCTGGCTGAAGGTTCAACAATCCAGGGAGAGTGAGTGTATGCCATCAGAAGGGGAGAAGTTTGACAGGCCCGAAATTATCAGACCACCAAGTGAGTGGCGGAGCTACTACTTGCCACTGACCAGTGGCTGTTCTAATAATACCTGCACCTTTTGTGGTTACTATGGTTCTAAACTCAAGGTAAGGAAAGTTGACGAAGTCAAGCAGGAGATTGATGCACTGGCTCTATATATGAAACATGGTGTCACTCTACCTGCTATCCCCAACATAGTGTATGAAATAGCCCAATATTGGGACCAAAGAAGGATTTTCGTTCAAGATGGCGATGCTCTAGTTTATCCCTATAAAGGCTTGGTGGAGATACTGGAGTATCTTAATGAAAAATTCCCCCATCTCCAGAGGATTGGCACCTATGCTACTCCACGGGATATTTTACGCAGAAGCCAGGATGAGCTCAACCGGTTAAGGGAACTTAGATTAACTATTTTCTATACTGGCCTGGAGAGTGGTGATGATGAAATATTGAAGAATATTGGCAAGGGGGCAAATTCTCACCAGATGGTTGATGCTGGGAGGAAAGTTAAAGAGGCCGGAATAACTTTCTCGGTCACGGTAATTCTGGGGCTTGGTGGAGTTGAGGGAAGTGCGCAGCATTCCCTTGAAACAGCTAGAGTCCTCACCGAGATAGACCCTGAGTATGTTGGAGCGCTAACCTTAACCTTGGTCCCTGGCACTCCACTTCATGAACAATGGCAGAGAGGCGATTTTCATCCTATTTCCCCCTTCCAATCCCTGGAGGAACTCAAAGCTATCATTGAAGAATCTGACTTTACTGATTGTTTCTTCAGTTCTATGCACGCCTCGAATTACTTCTCAGTTCGCGGAAGATTGCCACAGGACAAGCAAAGGATGCTTGAAGAATTAGAAGATATACTGGTGAAAAGGGACCCTTCCCGACTTCGCCCTGAGTTTCTTAGGGGGTTATAGTTTTTATAGCCTCTCTGCTATATAATGCCAGAATTCTGAAAACAAGGAGGTGATAGCTTATGCTTTTCATACATGGCAGTGTAGGGCTAATTGCCGGAATAGCTAGTCTGGTTTTCGGCATAATAGTGATGATCTTCCCCAAGATACTCAATTACCTGGTGGGCATCTGGCTTATCCTGGTGGGTATACTGGCGATTATCGCTTACTTTTAGCTGATTGCCCGGAAACTATGCTTTGGGAGGGCTGATTTTTGATTCAAACTCTCCCTTCGCCAAAGACACAAAAATAACTGCCAACACTCCCAGGGTGCCTGATGGCAGGGCACAGATAGCTCCAGCTAGAGCTAATCCGAACTTATTTCTTTTTACCGCTGCTGTGCCGCCAATTATAGCTATTATGCCTAATACTATGAAGCTAACCCCAATTATAATCGCTACAATTGGGATTGCGCCTATGATGTTGAACAGGTCTCCAAAGTAGGGAAGGCCTGGAAGCCAGGGAGACATATTAAATCCCGATATAACGGTTATTATCCCGCCGATGATTACCTGAGCTGCTCCTACAGTAATGCTTAAGATTCCCCCGGCGCTAAGTAATCCGCCTCTTTCTCCAGACATTTATCTATTTCAGAACGGGCAGTAGTAGAAGTGAGCCACAACCTCTTGTGTGTAAGCCCGATTAAGAAGCAGAGGCCACTCCCTCCTTTCTATGCAGGATTGTAGTAGCGGAAAGCCCTGGTGTCAACCAGTAGCCATGGTATCTGCTAAAGAGTGTAATTTGTGTTACCTCCATAACCCAGCTCGACTTTGTATCTATTAGTTCCGAAATACAAATGAGTGCATTAAGGGTTGTTTTTGGGGTGATTTATGCTTAAAATAAATCAAAAATAAGATTCTAAAAAATAAAAATTTAAGGAGGTGCACGAATGAAAATCGTTGTTATGGGGGGTGCCGGCGATATGGGGAGCCGTGCAGTTGAGGAGTTGGCAAAAGCGGAAGGGATTGAGCAGGTTACCATCGCCGATCGCAATCTGGAGGTAGCCGGTCAGATTGCGAGCAGGCTCCAGAAGGGAAAAGCCAAAGTAGATGTCAAGTCCGTAGATGCCAATGACCACAATGCTCTGGTAGAGGCGATGCGTGGTTATGATGTAGCCGCATCTGCTCTGGGCCCTTTTTATCTCTTTGAAGTCAAACTGGTGCGGGCAGCGATTGACGCAGGGGTTAATTACACCAGCATCTGTGACGATTGGCTCGCCGCAGATGAAGTAATCAAGCAATTCTCTGAAAAGGCTCGTGAAAAAGGAGTCACGGTCATTAGTGGCCTGGGTGCCAGCCCGGGACTCTCCAATGTTGGAGTTCGCTTTCTTGCCCAGCAGATGGACAAGGTTCGCCGGGCGGATATCAATGTCTATATGCCTTTGAATGCGGGTGGAGGTGAGGCAGTCATCAAACATACCTTATTCATTATGGGGGGAAGGATTCCAATCTGGCGGGATGGAAAGCGGATGATGGTGCCTGCCTGCAGCGAGGAGAGGGTGGTTGAATTTCCCAGGTTCGGAGCGATCAGGGTCTGGAATATGGGGCATGGCGAGCCAGTCACCATCCCTCTGTTTATCCCCGGGATAGAGGAAGTCAATTTGTTTATGGGCTTTGGGCGTGGCTCCAACTGGTTGGTGCTGCCCGCCAAGCTGGGATTCTTCGGTGGTAAGCGGCGCCGGCGGATGGCAGCCAGGGTACTGAATAGCCTCGAACACCTGGGTAAGCCTCAAGAACCAGAGTGGGGGGCGATTCGGATTGATGTCTGGGGTGAGCAAGGTGGTAAAGAAGTGCATGAGGTGGGCTGCGGGCTTGCCCAGATGCGTGAATCCACCGGGCTTTCTCTAGCTGTGGGCACTTTGATGCTTGCACGAAAAGAGATTCTCACCACAGAGGGAGGAGTCTATGGTCCCGAAGCTTGCCTTGATCCAGTCAAATTCTTTACCTATATGAAAGAGCGAGGAATTACGTCATATTCTGACCTTGAGATGAGTAAGCCAATTATTTGAATTGGCAAGGTTTGAGGCTCTATGTAGAATGTGGAGGTGAAACAAAAAATGATATCGGATGCTGTTAAAAAACAATTAGGACTTCCAGAGGTGGGGCAAATTGGTTATGTGGTAACGGATGTACCTAACACAATTGCCTACTATAGGGATACTTTTGGTATAAGACCCTGGATGTTACTGGACGAGAGGCCTGAGCCTTGCATTGAGAAAGGAAAGGAGGTACACCCGCTATTGAGGATAGCGCTGGCATATGAAGATTCAACCCAGTTGGAGCTTATTCAGGTGGTAGAGGGTGAGACTTTCCATCTCAATCATGTTAAGGAAGGCAAGGAAGAAGCGCATCATCTAGGCTTTATGATCCAGAATATAAATAAGAGGCTTGATGATTGTCATAAGATGGGCATAGAGATACTGCAAAGGGGGACTATAAAAGATAGTGGCCTTACAATAGATTATGCTTATTTAGATACTGTTGACCAGGTGGGCATCATCATTGAGCTTCTCCAGTGGCGGTTAGGTCCGGTACCTTTGCCCGTAAACAGGATGGTATTCAACTTTCTCTGTTGGGTGGGATCCAGGACTTTGCTCAAAGGACGTGTAATCAAGTAATGCGGATATGTGAGACTTTGCTTGATTGGATAGATTTTTTAGGGATAAATTTTTGGGCCAAATAAGAATTGTTAGCGAAAAGTCTAGGGTGTTTAAAAATGTAGTTGCCCAATTTATTGGGCGATTTTGCCTGATAAATCAGGCAACTACGGGAATTTTGGAGGTGAAGATTCTTGAAACTGGATGAGACAAATCTGGTTTTGCATATGAGGCAAAATTAAACAGCCTCAAAGTCAATAAGGGAGGTGAGTTATGAGTAAAATTTCCGGAGGCCATTTAGTTGCGAAGTATTTGAGCGAGGTTGAGGGAGTATCGACACTTTTTTCCATTCCTGGAGGCCATATTGATAGGATATACGACGGATTTCTGGAATACGGGACAAGGCTCATTGTGGTAAGGCATGAGCAGGCTGCAGCAATGATGGCTCATGCCTGGTCCATATTCGCCGGACAACCAGGCGTATGTCTGGTAACGGCAGGCCCCGGGTTTACAAATGCGCTGACCGGTGTGGTGAATGCCTATCTTGATAATGTCCCGATAGTTGTGCTTAGTGGCACTGCTCCAGTGAGGGACTGGGGGAAAGGAGCCCTTCAGGAGATGAACCAATTGGACATGATTAAGCCCGTGGTGAAGTGGTGTGACACCTGCTATGACGTAAGGCGAATACCGGAGTATCTTTCCAAAGCCTTCCGGCATGCGGTATCGGGCCGCCCTGGCCCGGTATTTTTGGAATTACCGCCAGATGTTCTTAATGTAAGCCTTGATGAGGAGGAGGCAGTTTATCCTAGAAAGGGTAGCACGGTATATAAAACCCCGGCAGATGCTGATTCAATCAAGGAAGCTGCTCAGTTAATTAATAAGGCGGAAAAGCCGGTGATAATCGGGGGGAGCGGGGTAGGATTTAGCAAGTGTGACGAAGAACTTTCTGACTTTGTGGACAAAACGGGTATCCCTTTTGTCCTGCTTGGCAATGGGAGGGGAGCCATTCCCGACGATCATCCATTATCATTATTGGATGGGGGGTTCACAAGCGTGACAATCGCCTTATCTCAGGCGGATCTTATTATCGTCCTCGGGATTCGATTTAACTGGCTTTTGACCTTTGGGCAGGGTTTTCCCCAGGCAAAGGTTATTCGGGTGGATATTGACCCCACAGAGATAGATAGAAATAGAATTTCGGATATCGGTCTTGTTGGAGATATTGAGCTTATATTAAAGCAGCTAAATGCTGAGGTGGATAAAAAAGACCATAGCAGCTGGGTGAAAGGCATAAGAGATATGTATTTTCCTTTGATTGCTGATGAGGTCAAGACGAGAGAGACTCCATCAGAGCCGATACATCCTGCCAGGCTTGTAGAGCAGGTGAGGAAGACTATAAAAGACGATGCTATCTATGTAGTTGATGGCGGTGATGCCAGTTACTTTGGATTAGTGGGGCTCAAGGCTAGAGGGAAATCCTCGGTAATAGGAGCAGCCAGCGGGCTCTTGGGGTGCCTTGGAACAGGTGTCCCCTTTGGTATAGCTGCTAAGCTAGCCAGGCCGGAAAAGACTGTGGTGGTGCTAAACGGGGATGGAGCCTTTGGTTTGAATGCCATGGAATTCGATACTGCGGTTCGTTACAATATTCCCTTTGTTTGTGTGATATTGAATGATCAGGCGTGGGGGATGATCAAGCATGGCCAGGAAATGGTTTATGGGAATGAAAGAGTGGTGGGTTCGGAACTGGGGGTTGTTCACTACGAAAAGGTAGTTGAGGCATTAGGGGGATATGGCGAATTTGTTACAAAAGACGAGGAGATCATTCCAGCGCTTGAGAGGGCGATTGCCTGTGGCAAGCCAGCCTGCGTAAATGTGCTTACCGATCCTACAGTGACAAGCCCGGCGACCCTGTTATTTGTCGACTCACTGAAGGTGGAGGAATAGAATGAAAGCATTGCAGTTTTTTGTTTCAGTTCCAAGATTTGTCGTATTGAAATCTTTGGGGGCTATAAATAAGAGGCTATATTATGATGGCCCTCTGGCAACGATAAAGCTCGTTGATGCACCAGAGCCAAACTTGCCTTCCCCAGATTGGGTCAAGATCAAGACCCTTCTTTGTGGCTTTTGTGGGACTGACCTTAGCCTGGTCTTCCTGAAGGAGTCGCCGACATCTACTCCGTTTACATCGTTTCCATGCATAATCGGCCACGAGCTCTGCGGAGAGATTATTCAATA
>JABUBO010000784.1_pt1 | contig 10481 bp, 10 predicted proteins | sample 7240361 | NCBI WGS metagenome assembly JABUBO01 (sample SAMN07256346, study PRJNA390944) | subsurface metagenome | isolation source: Methane hydrate marine sediment | place: Pacific Ocean: Eastern North Pacific, ODP site
ATAGCAGATTTGAGTTACTTGTACCTGCGGTTACGCAAGTACAGACAATTCGGGGCCTATACCAATTCGGTATAGGCCCCTTTTTAGTAATTATCGAAAAGAAGGCATGGGTCGGCGTCCATTTGACTTCATACAGCGCAGGCTCTGCGCGGGGATGACTGGGACGTTACGGAGTTGTATCTCTTTTTCTTGTGGACAGAAGTATCAAGCTCCTTAATCCCTGAGTGTCTCTGGCGGCGGGTCATCCGGACCAGAGTATAAACTGGAAGTAAAGAAAAGTTTTCTGGGTGCTCCTGCACAATTTTTGCACAATTCGGCCAAAACAAAGGTATTGACAAGGAGTAGAGAAATCGTATAGACTTATTACAAAAGAAGATATGAGCCTTTTTGCGGCCGTAGTTCAATGGCAGAACACAAGCTTCCCAAGCTTGATATGAGGGTTCGATTCCCTTCGGCCGCTTTTTTTGAGAAACTCCTCGAATATTTCTGAAACTTTCCGGGCATTTTATTCGTATAATTTAAGGAGGGGTGAAAATTGAGAGCTCGCTTATTACAATGGCGGGCACGGATGCTCTTTAAGGAGGCAACCACCGAATGGCTCAGTTATAATCGGCGCTATAAACCTCTCACGCGAATCCATTACAGAATGGTCATCAAACGATTTACTGCCTTTGCCCCGGTTTATGCTGCCGACCTCAAGGCCGAACACATCGAACGCTACATCGAACATGTTCTGGAAAAATATATCAACAGGACGGCAAACGCCCATCTCACTGCCTTGAAAAGTTTCTGCCGCTGGCTGTCCGAACATTACGACGTGATCAATCCCTGCCTGAAGATCAAGATGCTCGATGAGGACCCGCCGCAAGTGCGGGTTCTCAATGACCAGGAATACCAAAAGGTCCTCAGCATTTGCAATCCAAAGGAACGGGACGTGATCCGTTTTCTGGCTCATACGGGTTTGCGCAGCAGCGAATTTCAGCAATTAACCTGGTCTAACATTTCTCAAGACCAGCTCTTCATCAAGCTGGTCGGCAAGGGCCGCCGTCTTCGCCTGATACCATTGAATAAAACCTGCCAAACGATCTTAACCAACAGTTCCCGGAATCCTAATTCTACCACTATTGACTTTTTAAAGAGCTACAAGTCAAAAGGCAGTCTGTACCGCCTCTGTAAAAACCTTGCCCTGCACGCCGGGATACCACGGTTCGGACCTCATGCTCTGCGACATTATTTCGCCACAGCCCTGTACAAAAAAGGCGTACCAGTCCAATTTATCAGTTCGTGTCTCGGACATGCCGATACCAGGACAACAGAAAAAATCTACATCCACATCTGGCCTCCGAAGGATTTGCTCGGCATAACTGACATCCTGGATTAGAAAAGGATGGGGCGAGTTGCTCGCATACTTCGCGTAGGATCCGCGCAGAAATGCCTCGCCCCGTTAAAGTTTTATGAAGCTTTCGTATGCGAGCAATCATTTCCAAATCCTTATTTCAAATCATCAATAACCAACTTTATTATCGGCGAACTTACCTCTCGAACATTAGCACGTCAAGGACTATTTTTTAAAAAATCTTTAAAAATTCTCCAAATCGCCCTTTTTGAGCAATTATTGGCCCCCGGATAACCTCTACAGCTTACACCAGGAAAACCCCCAGGATGCCCTGTGTTCAATTATTTACCCCACCTGCCACCAATTACACCCTCTGCAGCGATTTAGGCAATCTCCTCAATAAATTTCACTATTTCTTTTGAAATTTCCAGGCCGATAGTTTACAATTACACCAGTTATGGATAAAGACCAAAACAATCAATTATCTTTTGCCCGCCGTTCATTTTTCCTCGCATTGGTCTGCGTCTATAACTTGGGCGGCGGGTTTTCTTTGAGAGGATGAAAAATGGGAGCTTTCATTGTCGTCATCTCTATATTAGCATTCATGGCTGGTTTGCTGGTTTTTTCACAAAGCAAAAGTGTGCTTCACGAGATGTTAGCTGGCCTATTATTCATTATATCAGCTATTTATTTTGCCGGTGCTTTTATAATTATTGCAATCGATTCCGTAAAATCAAAACATGTCGAGCTTCTGTCGCAAATTCGAGATGAGTTAAAAAAACTCAATGAAAGGAAAGTGTAAAATGAGAAAAATTATTATCACATCAATCGGTCTTTTACTTTTGACTACGAATACCTTTGCTTTGGATCTATTCGGACCGCCAGTAACAACTTCAAACAAGGATCAGTTTATTGCCGGCCTGGAATATCTTTATAGCGAAATGGATCTACATACCGACAGCTTGACTGTAGCAACTCCCCTGGGAACCCTACAATTTCCTTCCGCTGAAATCAAATCTATTGAGATGAACAAATTTAACGTTAACATCTTGTCACTTCTTGGTAGGAATAATTATGACTTTTTTTTGCGATTGGGCATAACAGATGCCAGTTCGGACAAAGGCAAAAATCGGGAGAATCTTGGAGGTTCCATCGGTGACGGTGATTATACCCCTAACATTGGCGGGGGATTTAGAACCACGCTTTATCAATCTAATGATGGCAAGACAAAGTGGGGTCTGCTGGCTCAGCTCAGCTATGTAAGCCTTGACTTTGACAAGAAAATTTATTCGGTCAACGGTTCCGACATCTCACTTTCTGCAACTATTGACATGCTCGAAATACAAATTGCGGCGGGACCAATTTACCAAGTCACAGATAAGATTTCCATATACGGAGGTCCATTTCTTCACTTTGTTAAAGGCGATGTAGAACTTCGAGGCAATGTAGGTAAGATTCCTATTCAGGGTTCGTCTGACCTTGAACAATGTTCGGAATTAGGCGGTTTCTTTGGCCTATCGACAGACCTGGCAAAAAATACCAAATTCAATATCGAGTTTCAACTTACTGATGACGCTCAGGCACTCGGATTTCGATTTTTTCATCGTTTTTAGTTTAGCGAGTTTCTAACTTATCAAGCCTTTTAAGAACATCTTGCCACTGTGCATTGGTAACGTGTGCGGGTCGTCTCCCATGGGGTACCTCTGGTATCGGTGGATTATCTGTTTCGATTTCCTGTGGAGTCTTGTCAACTACTCTTGGATTAACTGGTTGACCTTTCTCATCTAAACCATCAAATTCAATCTTTTGAGTGACATCATTTGCCACACCCTCTGTTATAAACTCACCATCTTTAGCTTGTAAAAAGCTTGATTTTATAGAGCATTGAACTGTGCGAAGTATCTCACCTGTTATATTATAAACAACGTAATTCATTTCTTCACCTCCTGACCAACTAAAGACCTACTTTTGAATTTTAACCATTCCTTTGGAGTTTCGTTATGTGTTGTTGCTATATCAAGGTCATAAATATGTTCACCTGTACCAGGGTCTTCATCAACTATTGCAACACAAAAAGGGTTTCCAAATTGACCTACATCATTCATATTAGCAGAATAAATCGTAGTGCTATCATCTCTTTGAATACGAATATTTATACCACCTGCACCAAGTCCACTCCATTGAACTGCTGCTATTAACATTACTGGTGCTCCGGTCATATCCATAGTAATTGTTTGAGCTTCATGCCAAGCCGTACTATCAGTATAAGACAATTGACCAGCGGTGTATGTTGCCACCATAAGCGTTACTGCTTCACCCGCAATCTGCAAAGTATCAACAGCCAGATTACCTATCTGCCCAAGTGCAGCCGTAATCGTTCCAGCCTGTAAAACCCCCGCATGAACTGCCATGAAAGGGGTCGTCGGCCACGCCACACCATCTATGTTTCGACACATATACCATTTGCCCAGTGCAACTACAACTGCTGCATTATTTGTGTGTTTGAATTTGCTCGAATCGCCTGGATCCCAATAAATAAACTCATCAGTTGTACTATCCTCGTCTATCTCATAACTCACACCTTTATATCTGAAAACGATTGGGTCACCTGCATCAGTCGCAGACCACGAAACAGTAGTGCCCAAGCTGCCTGTCCAGGTACAATTTGAGGTTACAGGTGCATCTACATCAGTTGGTGGAGGCATCATCTCGTTAATCTTCGTTATAACATCGTCCATTGTAACAGGTCGTGTAAGCGGGTTGGCAGGTTTGTCCCAGATGTAATTCTGGTCAGGATTATCTGGTACCATATCATCCGCAGTGAACAAATCTGTATCATAAGTTTCTACTTCGATGTCGAAATAGTTATCACTACGGAGGTCCATTTTGGTAATGCGTCGTAGCTTAACATCACCGATGGCCACCATATAGTTCTTAACAGGGGTTACATCCCAGGTCGTTGTAATGGTAACAACTTTGCCACTGACGGAGGCTACAATGTAGTTATCTACACGCACCTTCTCATAGACTGCATCATAGACTTGTATAAAGAGTTCATCGTCCGCTACAGCATCGCACACTCGATCGAGTGTTACCTTATTCGCAGCAGTACTCTTCACCACGCGATAACTCTCGCCCCAGTGCGGTATACGACACTGAAGTCTTATAACATCACCGAGGTTATGACGGAACCCGTCTTTGTATTGCCTGAAACTGTTTACGTTTCTAATCAGCTCGTTACGCATCAGTGCATGGTTCGCTACATGAATTGCAGTACCCCTGGTGGTGATACCGATACCCTCGATTGAGATTATATTAGTATAACACCCAGCCGATTCATTTGGTAATGTTGCAGGCATACGTTCGTAACCCTGACGCGAGTCCTGGAAGAAGACTTCTACTTTACCTGCAAGCTTGTTCTTTTCTGACCAAGCGTTCTTCCAGCTACGGGCCATTACATTATCCATCGTAACCAACCCAGAAACTGCCGCCACAGTGGTATCAATCCACCCAGTTAAAGTATGTCCTTGCCAATAGAGATGGGCTCGACCTATATTAGCAAGCTCGTTAACAAATGACCACACGTCTGTTTGAAAGTCGAGAATGGTATCGCACGCTATACGGTCTTCAGTTCCACCATAGCCATCTGGCACCTGTGTAGAACAGAACTGCGCCCAGGCGTAAAAGAACTCAAGGTCTAAGCGTGCCGGATCAAGACCCTCGTAATGTTTGATTACCCAGGGATGCTCTGGAGTACCATCACCATCAATAACGGGTTGTGCAAATGCATCGTATGTAACCCAGGCACGGTTGCGGGAGTATTTAATAGACCAACTTGGTGGAGTGCCGTCGTAAACATGCACAAGTTTATCTTCTCGTATTACTTTAACATCAAGACGGCCACTTAATCGTGCTGTTGCAATAGCACGTATACCCATTAGTGCTTTGCCAGGTCGTGTGAAAGCAACTTCGACAACCTCACGGAACGATCTAAGACATACTTCATTTATATGCCTGGTAAGAGGACCAGTTTTATTTGTGAATTTAAGATCATATTGTTTTCCTCTTTCCACATTATCCCACAAATCACTGACTGTATGTGCCATAAACAATGGATGGGTGACTTTAAGTTGGTTATTATGGTCATAAACTTCATGCCACTCTCCATCAGGATGTTCTCGAATATGAACTTGAACTCTACAAAAACCTAATTTAATTTTACCATCTCTTCCGTGTCTATAGAGACCACTTGGCCATAGTATAGTATACTCCAGATCATCGAAGAAATCGTTAGGGGTAGTAACGATCACTGGAACATCTTTCTCAAGTTTTATGTTGTTTTGTTCGTGCTCGAGCTTCGTTTTCTCAAAACCAGTCATATAGGTCTGGTTTATTGTTCCTAAACGCTCTTGAATTTCCACGCTGGTAAAGTTCGAAACTGGTTGGTCATTAAGAAAAATTTGCTTTACACCATCAACCTCAACAACACCTTTCATAGGTCCATCACCATGCTCGACAATCATATACAAGACTTCACGGTTACTGACAACATCTGTCCACTTGGCAACAATGTTTCCGTGGTGTATATTTTTACCATAAGCACGTGGACGAGCAATGCCTTCTTGTTGGGTACTATGTGGATTCCAACTACGACTTTGACTATCAGCGGTAGGTCCGGCATCAACCTCAGGAACGTCCGACCCAAATAGCACACCCCCTAAGTAAGCTATCCCATAGGATATAGCAAAAACTTGTACAGCCCACCAAGCAAAGGCTAATAATGCTGGTATGAAAGCTAATGGTATCAAATACATAATTTCCTAAATACGTACAGCATTGGGGTCGAGTCCTATCTCAGCACCCCAGTGAACAGCATTCCCCTTCGTGCGACAATCTTCGAACAACCCGGTACACACCACATCATCGCCATCATATTGACACCTTGGACCTTTGAATAGTGACGGCGTCGCCAACGGACACACTTTACTACTATACGACCACAATGGAATACGTTGCGTTAACGCGTTGGGTATACCGAGTGAGAATATGACCCACTGGAAGTCGCTCCCTGCAGTCAATATGTCGTACGTACGCTCGAGTGCTTTGACAGGCGAATTGAAGTACTTCTCGCATGTCCTGATGAGCTTCACCGTTCCGTTTTCACCGCCCTTAGTTGCGTTAACAATATCCTCTAAAGTACCAGTTTCGTCCTGTGCTATCTGTAATTGTATACGTGGTATACTCCCATCTCCAACGAGAGGTATTCGGCCAACGTCGAAGTTACCTTTGGGGAACTTCGTCCCGCCGTATACGACTGTTTCAGTGTTACGTGCTATCCGTTGAGTAGCTTGTGTAGGCACTACGATCTCCACGAGCCATAACCATCCCCCCATATCGCCATAAGGGTCAATAATATCTCTGTGCATGAGAGGTGGAATGTTAGACCAAATCGAATAAATATCACCAGATAGACTACTTTGAGCCGCAATAAGTCCGGCAAGATTATAGACCAAGACTAAATCAATAGCTCCCGTAAGAGCAGACTGTGCTTCTATTAAACCCGCTAATTCCTGTAACAATGTCAGGTGAAGGTTTCCTGTTGCTCCTGATTGTGCTTCAATAAGTCCAGCCAGTTCTTGTAATGATTTGAGATTTCCTGTTATCCCTGATTGGGCTTCTATTGTGCCATCTAAAAGATGTAGTACAGTAGGATGCTCTGCCCAACTCGGCGTGTTGATTGGTGTTAGGTCAAAATCATCAGCATAATCCAAATCATCATCTCTAAGAGGCCAATATGCTACAAGACCTGTTGTATAATCCCCTGGGGGTTCGCCTGCTGCTAAGTGCGGAAGTATGTTCGCCTCAAAGTAATCGGCCTTGTCACTATCAGTAGCTCCAGGATAAGCTGACAAATCATAAATAGCTACTTCTGCAATCATACCTGACATATAATTTCTCGGCACGAGCGCATTTAACACCCCAATAGATGATAAATCAAGACCTGTTGGTGTTACTTCAAGAGTAGCAGTTCCTTTTGAACCACCATCAAGAAGTATTCGTCTATCAGTTGGTGATGCAAAAATTCCACAAGCATGTTGCCAAGTATTTACTGTATATCCTACTGTTGTTTCTGCGGAGGAACTAACACCAACAGCATGAGATTGAGCTAAAACAGTATTACCTCCTGCCGAAGAGCGTATCACTATTCTTTGATAATGCTCGTCACTATCACTTGCACCCATACAAAATAGGCTTCCTCCTTGTTCTATATCATTACTATTAAACCGAGCAACCATAGCTGATGGAAGACTTGTAAATACGGCTTGGTTTAATCCTAAATATTCTTCTTGTATATCGTCAAATAACCTGGCCATTTTATTATCCTCAATCCAGAGTCACATCTATTTCACCGACAGGGAATCTTAACAATATACCAGCAGCATTAACAGTTCTTGGAGTAGTAAGTGAACCGTGTGCCTTCATCGTTCCACCAGAAGCAGCATTCATAATTATGAAGTGTGTTAGAGGCGTGGCACCTGTTGACCAAGCAGCAGTTGATCCTGGAAATTCCTGAATCTCATCATTCTGTATAGCTCCAGCAGCTGCTTCTGCCCAGTCACCAGGTATTGATTCGATACGGGTATAACCACCAGTATCTATTGTAGGCTCTGTTCCACCAGAATTATCATCGGTGGGGTCTTCGGTCTTGAGGCCGATATAGACTGTCTCGGCAAACAACAAATTCAAGCAATCTAATTCAAAATCATTACTAAAACTTCCCATTATTAACTCCTTTCTAAGGCACTGTACTTGATGATGTCTGTCTCAACATCAGACTTATTCTCCAAAGGTCTCCCCGGCCATCCAATCTACAACCGGGCTTACTAACAAACACAACTTCATATTGCGTTTTGTCCTGCTTATTCAGCCAATAAAAAGGCACATCCTTGTTGTTCTCGTAGAATGTCATTATTTCCTGTTTGTTCGCTTCCGGCATGCAGGGCATCTCGAAGCTAAACGTCCTTGGGTCAAAGGTGAACAACTTATTGAGCGATGGGTAACCGGATGCCACGTTTGCAATCAGGACCGCTTGATCTGATGGCTCGTCGCTAAATGTTTGACTCGGCTTACGGTCTATATCCGGGAACGTGTTCACACGTTAACTCCTTACCTTATTTGCTTTATACTCCTCCGCAACGGTCCATGTGTTTGTATTTTCTGCATAAAGACATTTATAATCCTCTCATCTCCAAGCATGTATTCTTCTGCTTCACTAATCTCATACGTCTCCGGCACATTGTTAACATTTATTATAACTCCACCGCCACCTCTGCCGCCTCTCATCTCGACAGGGATCGAGCGTCCACCGCTTAATGGTACGAAAGCCTCCGGCACCTCACCTGCTCTTACTAAGGTTGGACGAGTAAAAACTCCACCTTCTTGTGCTGGTATTGGCAAACCCATAATGCCATAAGCCAATGGTTCGGCCAGTTGTTTGTACATGATTATTTTAACAATATCACGAAATAGGCTTCGAGCCATGTCTTCCATTGCATCCCAGAACTTTTTACCTTCAAACATCATCTGGTCCAGAGCATTCGTAAATGAGCCTGCCATAGACAAAGCGATATCCTCTGCGATTCGTTTACGCCTTTCAGCTGATTCTTCTGCTAATTTCTCTGCTGCAATAATTGGTGCCCGCATCGCATGATATGCAGTTTCTTCTTGCTTGAGCCACATCTCTGTCCACACCTTTTCAATTTCTTTCGCTGCAGCATCTTCTGCCTCAATTCTTTTCAAAGAAGCGTCAACGGATGCCTTAGTACTTTCCCTCGTCTTTTCTAAAAAAGCATCCGCAAATTGTTTGGCCCGTTGCTGCTCTTCAGCGTGTAATTTTGCTTTTAATCTTCCCTGTTCTTGTAATATTTTTGCATATTCTTCCGCCGCCAGAACAAGAGGTGATTTTCGAGCTAAAGCAGCTAAACCTTCAACTGGAGGTACTTTTTCCTCCCGAGCTCCCGGAATACCACCCAGACCCGGGACACCACCGCCAAAAGGAGCTGGCCGACCAACTTCTGGCCATATCTCTTTTGAAAGCTCAAGTAAGTCCTTCATGATTATGAGTGACCGGATGGGTCGTGATAGGTAATCGACCAATTTTGCACAACCAATAAAGGCACTTTCCACCATCTCTTCGTTGGCAGATACGACGGCAGTAAATTTATCGGCAAGCTCCATGATGCGGGGAGCCAGCTTAATGGTAAGCTCCCTGACTAATCCGGTCACTGCTGCACGAGCCCTTGTCATGGCATCATTGGCCGCCTCGATTTTGGCGGCGTCCAAACGCGTAAAAGTAAGATTTAATCTTTCGGCCTCTTTTTGAAATTCTCGCAATCCCTCACTGCCCACTGCAAACATAGTAACTAATTGTGCACCTGCTCGGCCAAAAAGAAAATATGCAGCAGCAGCTTTTTCAGCCTGTGTTTCTAACCGGTTGATCCTATCGGCAGCAATACCCATAGCCTCTGCCGGACTTAAACGTATAATCGAGCGATTTATTTAACGATTCCGTACTTACACCACTTATCGAAGCAGCGTGTTGTAAGCCTACAAGGTCTTCAGTTGCTATTCCAAGTCGATCTGAAAGTTTTGCTATTACATCAATAGCATCCATCTGGCGCTTTACCATGTAGGCCAAACCAGCAGCGGCGGCCACAGTCATAACCGCTCCGACTTTAGCCATACGCTTCATGGCTTGGCCGGTCTTGTCCAAGCCGCGGCGAAAACCGGCCATCTCACCTTTGGCCTTATTCTGTGCTGAGAATACCGCTACTATTTCTCGCTTCTGCTTTGCCATTGTCTTAACCTATGCTTAAAATTATCGGACCACGCCCTATCAAGGCCAGGAAAGCCCCTGGCTGCCTCCAAGAGCGATGGCTGCTCATCGACGAATGCTTTTTACCACCAGCCCGGTTAATCGAGCCCTAACATCACACTTTCAGCCCTAATATCACGACATCAATTATTGCATCAACAGCACCGGCCTCTACTATCAGTTTCAGGTTTTCATTATCCATAGTCGAAATCCCTGCTGCAGTCGGACACGCCCACAACATAAAGCCGCCAGGCTCCAGCTGCATCGTCT
>JABUBO010000785.1_pt1 | contig 10476 bp, 9 predicted proteins | sample 7240361 | NCBI WGS metagenome assembly JABUBO01 (sample SAMN07256346, study PRJNA390944) | subsurface metagenome | isolation source: Methane hydrate marine sediment | place: Pacific Ocean: Eastern North Pacific, ODP site
ATCACCAAGCTCCTCCTGATACCGGATGGTGTTTTTAGTCTCCTTCTCGCGGCTAAATACCAGCTCTAGCTTATCCATCAGTCGCCTCCTTCATTATTTTGTAACTTTGGCTGTAACCTCATTCCCTTGTCTCTTCCTCCCCTTATCCTTCTTTTGGTCTGGGTCAGGATGACACTTTTGACATACCCACTCCCCGGTTACCCTCTGCACCAGTCAATATCGCAGGGGTGTCACAAGCATGCTTGTGACACTTGTGCCTAAGTCACAAGTGTTTTCCTTTGTTGTTACTTATATATATGTAGTTATATTTTTTCCAAACATTGCTGTAAATAAAGGTGATGCTTGTGACAGTGTGCCTAACTCCCAAAAATGCTTGTGACACCTGTGACACCCCCTCTTTAGATGTCCATATCGATTTCGGTAGGTTGCAACTTAATGCCCACCCACCAGCGAAGTATCTCACCCTTATCTCGGTGTTGTTTGACGGTAAGGCTCAGCCCGGGTACTTGCCTCAAGTCTTTTCCAAATTGAGCCTCGCCGCTTATTTGAACCTTTTTTTCGCCGCAGAATTGCACATAGGCTTGGTAGAGCTCGCTTTTGAGTATTTCAAAACCCATCCCACTGAGGCACCGCTCAGCGACAAATGCCTTTGGCGGGTCAGAGGCGGTAGTATATTGTTTGGCTCTGTCATCAAAAGTGCCCTTATAGCTGAAATCGCCATTGGCAAGTAGCCGCTCTAGTCCTTCCAATGCCAGATTTAATAGCCCGGATAGCTCCTGGGGTGTTAGTATTTTCTCTATAATATCCTTAACCTCGTTTTTGCCCTGGAATTTATTCGGCAAATCTAAGGGGAGTATTCGTCGCCATACTGCGAGAGTATCCTCCTCTATCACCGGAGGTTTATTGCTGGCAAAGACCAACCTCGCAAAATTATCAAATGTGATTGAGTCCCGGTGCTTTCTTGGTGCTTCTATTGGGTCTTGTCCAGAAAGCTGCTTCAGCATGCCAATCCCACTAAGCCATTTATTTGATAGGTCACCTTGAATATTTAGTAACTTACCCTCAAGGCTGGCAACAGCGAAGGGATACCCCTCAATACTGTGCAGTGATACAGAGCAAAAATTATCATGTCCGATAAAGCGCCTTAGTAATATAAATAGCTGGCTTTTGCCATTAGAACCCTCGCCTAGCAGGATGAGCACCACTGGTATGGAATAGTCAGGGATTAGGGCATAACCAAAGAACTCAAATATTATCTTAATGTCGTCCTCTCGCAGTATCTCATGTAGGAACTTCGAGATTTTAGGGCACCGAGCACTTGGGTCGTAACTGATTGGTATCCGAATGGTAGATAAGACTTCTGGGGTATGAGGTCTTAATGCTTTGGTGTTAATATCAAATAAGCCATTCTCGAAGTTGATGATATATTTTTCGGTATTAAACTTGTCCCTTTCACTGAAGGTTCTTCGGGCTATGTGGTCCCTGATTTCGTTAACTAAGTGAGTCGTCATTAACGGTGCCTCTACTCTCCTTTCGCATTCTTGCCTAATTACTTTTTCCCCAATAGAGGTATAAACACCATTCAGATAAACCAAGATGTCATCCTTGACGATCCCATAGATAGTTTTGAATACAAACCCTTCCATAAGGTCATCAATAAGCCCCTTCACGTTAACCTTGGCGTTGCCCTTTTTGTCCCATATGATGTAGATGCCGTGTATCTCTTGAGATGCCAGCTTTTTCGCCATCCCCGCCGGGGATTTAACGTCCAGTTTCTTTGCCGGGCAATCCTTTGGGCAGTCAAACCCCAGTTCCTGTTCTATGAAGGTACAGGTATGAGGGCCGATTTCTTTGTCGGCTGCCTTTTTAGCCTCATCAATTTTTTGGCCGGTTTCCTTCTCGGTATATCTAAGGTAAGGCTTTGATAACTCATGTATTTTTTCACTTCCCAAGTCACCAAAAACAGCCAGGACATGAACCATACTCCACCAATGGGGTTCGGGGAGAGTCGCAGCGTCCTTTCGACAATACTTGAGAAAGGCGCAGGTTCCCAGCAGCTTTTCCACTGCTATTTTATTGAGCTTGTCAGGTTCTTCATCTTGGGTAAGAAACATCTCCTTCAATTTTTTGAGCCAGTCACATTTCTCATCCCCAACGCAAAAAGTAGAAACGGTCGGTTTACTCTTTATCAAGGAGCAAAAGGAGCCGCGGTACTTCTCTGCCGACCTTACTGCCTGCTCTAGTAATGGCTCATTATAACTGGGGGGCTTATTTTTGGTGTCCCATTCCTGAAGCAGCCAGAAAACTTCTTCAGGTTTGTAAACCTGGATTAGGTAATATCTAGCCAAAGCAAAGGCAGCTGCGTCTCTTTGTTTCTCATCAACCCCCTGCAATATAACTTCAAGACAGGGAGGATATATTAGCCGTCGTTTCCTTTCTACCTTTTTTGGTTCTAATGGTTTTTCCTTCGGCAGTGTCTGCAGCACACGGTCAATAGATTCCTGGGGGACAAACTTTATCCGCTCGAGGGCCACCTCGAGCTTTACCTCCTTCATGTCGCCGGACAAGAAGGGTCGGGTGTGGCCGAAACAGGGAAGGTTGATATACGAGCCGGGGTGCTTCGTGCCGTCGGAGTCGTCAGGCTGGTGGTAGTCCTGCTTGGGGAAAACCTCAGCCTTAATATTCAGCTTATCGAGGAGGTGTTTCAGCACTCTGCGAATCTCTGTGGCTTTAAATCTCTCGAGGGCGAAGCAGTAAATGTGGAAACCCTTTGATTTTGACGCAGCGATATAGGCGGGGACGAAGTTTTTGGTCAGCTCGTTCCGGATTGCCTTGGCTTTGTTAAAGTCCTTTTCGTCCAAGTCAATAGCCGCAAAATGGCAAGTGCTGTCGTCAAGCAGAAAATAGATCCCCAGGTTGACTTCGCCTTTGAGATGCTTCTCGTAGTGCTTCAGGGTAACCGGCTCATAAGCGCATTTGTTAACAACGCCATGGGAGTCGGTTCGCCCCCTGAAGAAGGATGCAAAACCCTCAATAGTGTCTCTGTCGACCTCTATCATGCCAGACTCTCCCTAAAGTCGAGGCCTATCCTGAGAGCTGGCCAGCTAAATCGGGGGCGTGCTTGACCTTCGCCTTGTCCTGGAGTAACATTATCTATAGAGCTAGGCACGGCTCGCTCCTACCACCAAAGTCTTGGTTTCGACGCCAAGGCTTTGGTGCTTTAGTTACACCTCTGTTGAGTATAGTAGTCGTTTGCACTTCCGCATAGAATAAACAAAGTCAGCCACATTACCTGTTGCTGACCCACATGTGAATTGACGTACCAATTCAGGTCTATCCGACCTATCAAGGAAGATGAAGTCGTTGCGCTGCTTGTTTGAACGATCTATGCCTCTAAGCTCTAGCCCCTTCGATAACAGCCAGGCACTGACGTATAAATCACTCGTGCGATATGTGCCGTCCGTTCCCATTTTTACATCCTCCATTCCCGCCCTCTTGGCGAGTACTCGCCGGTTTGTTTTTTCTATTGCCTAGCAGTTTGCCCCATAGCCGCCGCAAAAGAGGTGATGGCTCGCCAACAGTTGGTCGCCAATTAAACACAACTTTGAGGTCTTCGTCTTTGGGTTTCATTCCTGCCCTTGTTTGATACGTAGCGCGATATCTTGCAGAATAATGTCGAGGCTTTTCGCGACATCAGCCAGCTTCGTACCTGGTTTGATCAAAGTAAATGTGAGTGCGTTCGGGAGGCCCTCGATTTGACCAACAAAACCTTCTTTGCGAATTTCTCTGGGGAAATACGTGACACCGGTTCGTGGATCGACTTTGATTGTAATTTTGGCCATCGTCTTGGAAATTCCTTTACTTTCTAAAGAAAATCCTATAACATAAAAAGCAGTTATAACAATACATATAAGCTGCATATAACCTACATAAAGCGAAAAGGATTAAATTTTAGGAATTATGCCTAGACGTCCAGACCCGTCGTGGACGATGGAAAAAGCCATATGGGACTTATATGGCAAGCTGGGGGACAAGCCTGCAGCAATCCAGCGGGACCTTGAGAAGCTGTGCCGCCGCGACATGCCTTTAGAAGGTGAACTTCTTCCTGACCCCCGGACTATCACAAAAACCATTAAGAAATTGCAGACTCTTAGCCTAAAAGTGTTGGCCACCTTACCTCCGCATGTCTGGGAGATGCGAAAAGACTATAAAGAAATCCAGCCCGAGCTGGAGAAATTAGCTAGGGCAGGAGGTAATATTGGTCCGTCAATCTTTGAACAAGACCTCAAGGCGCATACCGAAAGTGTATTGAACTTTCTTGATACATATGCTAGGCAATTAAAGGTACCCTATGAACCTGAGGACCTTTTTATAGGAGATCGCCTAGTATCCTTTCCTCCCATATTGGAAATAGAACCCTCATTTGCAGCAGTGGAAGGACACTACAAGCACACGAAATTGGGGGAGGACGTAAGTAAGTATAAACAAGCGATGGACGCATACCGAAGCGCCGGCTTAAAACTTAAGGGAGCTATTCTGACCAAGGACTGTCTGATTCGGGAGGCAAGGGTATCGTTAGAACTGCTAAGGAAAGTGGTGAGAATAAAGCTCGCACCAGTGAGGCTCGAACTCTACTTGGAAGGGATCGAGACAGACCAAGAGACCATCCTTGAGAGGGTTTCAGAGGTATTAAAGTTAAGGTCTTCAGGCCAAAGTGGCGAGCCCCTTCAACAATTCCTCGAGTTTGTGGGTAGATATAAAGACAATATGGAGGAGGAAGGTAAAGTAATTATTGAATTGCTGGAGACACTACAGAAAAATTATGAAATAATGAAAAGGTTAGAGAAGGCTATCATTAGAGACGTCAAGGAGGAGAAACTAAAGGGAATACTGCCACCCGGTACCAAGTGCAAGTTTTGTCCTCCGGCAATCATGGAAGAAGCGGATAGCACGATTAGGGGAGGTGTTTTGTGACAGTACGATTTATTCTTACCGACTATGTTAGCCATGCCTTGGCACATGCCGTTTATGACAAACTGAAGGATGGCACTTTTGCCGGACGAATCCCCCCCTGTCCGGGGGTAGTAGCTTTCGGTACCGCTTTACACGAGTGTGAAGCTGAATTACGCTCTACTTTAGAGGACTGGATTCTGGTTGGCCTCAAACTGGGTCATTCTTTGCCAGTCATTGAGGGCATCGACCTTAACAAGGAGCCTAAACGTGAGCCAGTGGAGGCCGTGTAAGCGTCGGGACTTTATTCGCCGCCTCAGGAAAATTGGCTTTGAGGGGCCATACACTGGAACACGACACCAGTTTATGGTCTATAAACAGCATCGTTTAGCAATTCCTGCTCAGGCCGAATATTCAGTACCTCAGCTACGAATGGTGCTACGGGAGGTGGAGCAAATCATAGATCGTCAGATATCCGCTGAGGAGTGGGGCCGCAACAGATAGCGATAGGCTGGGCTGCCTTCCTGCCCTAGCAATCTGCCTAGCTTGATGCTCCACAAGTGGGGATTATTACCCTACATATAGGACACATATGGAGGTATTCTAATGCCTAGGGGTAAAATACCATCGTGGGCGATGAAGACAGCTATATGGGACTTAGTTAGCAAACTGGGCCCGAAGCCTGAGGCAATTCTGCGGGATCTTGAAAAGCTGTGCCACCGCGACATGCCTTTAGAAGGTGAAGCTCCTCCTGATTCTCGAACCGTCAAGAGTGTGATCCAAGAGCTACAAAACCTTAAGCTAGAGGTGTTAGCTACTCTGCCTAGACGAATCTGGCAATTGCGAGGGGACTACCACACTATTAGGGCTGAATTAGAGAACCTCGTGGCAGGCGGAACATTAGAAGATTTACCAAGTGTAGCGGGAAAGTTAAAAATTCAACTCCGCACACCGTCTCCAGAAACGGTTTTAATCGCTGACTTTGGCGGGCCTGGGAAACATAGGATTCACCTCAAGCAAGATACGATTAAAGTAATCCAGGAGAATTTAGGCTATGGTATCAGCATGTTTAAGGCTATAAGGGGAAGTAGCTCCGCTGATAGCGGTGAAATCAATCTAGAGGTTTCGACCTATGGAGATTTGAAACTTCGTTGTCTTGTTAAAGGAAAGGATTATTCGCTGTCCAAGAAGCTGATTTCATCTCTTTCTGAGACAGCACAGCAAAAATTCGATATCTGGAAGAAGCGTGGCGGCCAGTATCTGGCAATGTGCTCTGAAATTTACCGGGAGATCCATACCGAGGCAAGCTATTCGACTGGTCAGTCAATATACGAGTTTGGGTCTCAGGTTTTCTCAAAGCTAGGACCCCCGCCTCTAACTCCTCTCTTTGGTGACCTCGTTTATCAGCTTTGTATCCTATATCGTCGTAGCCGTGGCCAGTATGGGCTACCCGATAGAAGGTTGTATAAAATCAAACGTCGTGGACTCTTTTTTTCCGCGCTTTACTTGGGCCAACTGCATCTGGCAAACGCTCCACTTTCGCCTCCTCCTCCGCCACCTCTTCCACCACTTCCCTCTTTCCTGCCACCTCTTCCTCGTCCACCACCTCCGCCTAACTTTCTGGAGACGTGGATTGACCTCCACCGCAATATGATTGTGAAGCGGAGTGCCTCATCAGTTATCGCAGAATTGCTAGTGCTTCACCAAGACCTGCGCGGAATTGAGGCAGCGATTAAACAAGAGTTAGATGACGTCATCCGTGGTAAACAGCCATAGAAGCTTTCATCTACCTCTTAGCCAGCTTTCCTGCTTAGCAAGCTGGCTGGCTTGACTCTTACTCAAGGCTGGGGGCTAACCCCCCACTTGGATAGGTATACAGAAGGGAACGCTATTGTTTACTTCCAATTCTGAACATCTTGGTGTAGAGGATTCAATCTATAAGTTCGGATTACCAACTTGCTATCGCCTTAAACCCAGCTCAAGGGGGGAGTATTAGTTGCATTGTATCGACTCTAGCAGCGTTGGATAGACACAATACGCCACTCCCCTCCCCAAGATCGCAACTATGTACCGCAGCCCAGAAGTTCATGGTATACTCTAGTTGATGGGCTCCATTACTTCGGCAAAGCTAAAGCAAACGGAATACTTTTGTTCGATTTGTGTCCCAACAATGACGAAGGTTGCGACATAGCACACACTTCATCTGGGATAGGCAATACGCCCTCTAGTGTTGCTGAACTACCATCTACAAAGACCTTAATCTTCAAGGCCTCTAAAGTCATCTTTCTGTCAGCATGTCCAAATTCTAGTAGGTTTTGGCTGGCTACTCGGCAGAATTCTTCTAATCTTTCCAAATCAACATTGCTGTCCCTCGCCTGTTTTAGGTTCTTCTCTAACTCGCCAATTCGCTGTCTCAACTCGACCCTTTCACGGTTAATCTTCTCATTCTCTTTAATAACGGTTTCCTCTGGAAAGCCTTTCAATGCCCACTGCAATAGTCTTTCCTGTTCCCTATCCAACGTTCTCAGCCTTCTGGTAATTTGATTTATTTCACCATCTAAGAAATCCTCTTTATTCGCCTTACTTCTCAATTCCTCTAGCCCAGCCAGAATAGTCCTTGGATTCCTAAGAGCCCTAGCAACTCCATTCCATACTGCTTCATCTAATCGGCCAGCATTTACAGTTTTGCTAGTGCAGCGTTTATCATTTAACAGCTTGATACGCCCACTACAGCGATAATATGGCTTACCGTGCATTGGTACGCCATAAAGCTTACGTCCACACTGTTTGCAGAATATCCTACCTGTGAGTAGGTAATCCAGTTTTTGATTACGTGGTGATAATTCTCGATTCCTATCCAATTGCCTCTGGATTGTTTGCCATTCCTCTGGGGTAAAGACGACACGGTCTACAGCATTGGGGATTTCGATGTAGTCCCCTTGGGGACAAGATATTCGTTTCTTGCCCTGAGTCTTTGTCTTGTAGGCGTAGCTTCTCCCAACATATACAGGATTACGCATAATACGCCCAATGGTACCTCGGCTCCACCTGCTACCACCCTTTGGTGCTGGAATGTTCCTAGCCATTAAACGCCTGCAGACTTCATTAAGAAACACACCTTCCTCAATAATCCAAATACCAATCATTCTAACGGTATCTAGAGAGCTATTGGCTACATTGATACCACGCTCTTTGTCATAGTCATAGCCGTATAATACTCCTCTACCGGTAGGCAGCTTACCGCTTTTAATCCGCTCCCGCTTCCCCCGCATGGTGCGTTCTTTAATCTTCTCTGCTTCCAGTTTGGCAGCATAGCCTTTAATGTGCACTATCATCTTACCCATGTCTGAGCTATCTACTTCCTCGGTGACTAATACTAGTTCAACGCCATTACGCTCTAACTCTTCTTGAAAAATGATAAAATGCACCGGGTCACGGGATAGACGGTCTAGGGTATAAGCAATAACCGCATCTACTTCTTTATCCCTCACCCACTGCCTGACATCATTTAGCTTGGGACGGTCTAGTGTCAATCCTGAGTAAGCCTCTCTAATGGTGTAGTCCTCGCTCGTCTCGTAGCCAAGCTCGTCAGCTTTCTTAAGGCAGGCTTCCTGTTGGCTATTTAATGACGTGCCTTCCCTCTGCTGGTCTTCAGTTGATACCCGACAGTAGATTGCAGCTTTCATGGTCTGCCTCCCTCCTTTTTCACCTTGCCTTTGACCTGATTAAAACTCTTATGCCCTCAGGGTGTTGTCTCATATCAAATCCTCTCAAAGGTATAAACCACACCCTCAATGCCATTAAAATGGGCGATTACCTGAAAGGACTTAACAAACTCTCCAACTGACAATTCGTTCTTTCTGGCTTCTCTCTCGACTACCTCGTAAGGGAATGTCACTTCTAAAGTCTTAGCACCGGGTTGTGCCATTCTCAGGCGATATGGTCTTCGGTAAGCATCCTCAACTTGTAGCTTCATAGCTAGTATAATAGCATATTGAGGGGGGGCTTGTCAAGGGGCAGAAGATCAAAGGGGAGAACTTCCAGGAAGGGATTTTACTTGGGTGGGGAGTGCTAAACAGTTTGTCGGCAAAATGTCGGCAAAAATGGAAGACTGTTTTGCTACGGTTCGGGGTACTTTAGCGACTCCGATGGGTTAATCCTTAAACAGCCCTCTTGGCAAGGGTGGATGCGGTAGTAGAGCGAGAATGGTAGGTCTGCGAAAAGGAAAGTTTTAGGCCGTCAGAGTCTGGCGTGCTTTAGCCACTTTACTTCGTTTATCCTTGGCCGGCTCCTTAGGTGGTGAAGCCTCTTGCTCCAGCAGCTCGTCAATGTCTATATACCTCTCCTGGGCAAGGCGGTTCAACATGCCACTAAGCTTGAGAACTCCCTTGACAAACTCCTCGCCATCCTTAAAGTTTAGCCACTCGTCGAAGGCACTAAGAAGGTCCTCGTCACGGGCTGTTACTATCCGCTCCCGTCTTTTGGCCATTATCTGGATTACGCTGCGCTTTTCCTCGGGGTGCCCGGTAATAATGTTGAGGAACTCACGGCAGAGGGGTTGAAGCTCATCCATATCGTCCCCCCATTGGAGCTCATTCACCATTGCCAGCTGCGAGCCCAGCGTTCCTGCCCAATCCTCATAGCCGTAATTACCGAAGAATGTTCTTACCACATCCTCAGTGTACTTTCGGCACGGGATATACCACGGGAGGATGGCCAAATAGTGCTGCCTCAGTGTCTCATCTGCACTTCTTCTTCTGGCTGCCTCTTCCTGGCGTTCCTTTTCTTCCCGCTCGAGGCGTTCCCTCTCCAGCTTAGCATCCTCTTCCAGGACTGGATCTAGCTCCTCACGTTTTTGATTGGCTAGATTAGCTAGCGAGTCCAACTCATCAAGTTTCTCCGCCTTTTTTACTGTGTCTTTGAGAAACCTCAGACCGTCAATAGCCAGCTGTCCCTTCTTTCTTAGCTCGCGGGTTTCCCAATGTCTGTCTTCAATCTTGCCGAGCGTCTCACCAATGTCCCAGATGAGCTCGTTTCTGGTGGTGATCAGGCGGAACTCGTCCACGAGGGAGAGCTTAACTGGTGTCTCTTCTACCTTGCTTTCTTTCTTCTCCTCGGGCCAGTATTTCCTGACCGTTGCCCGGTCCAGCTTAAGTTCCCTCCCCGCAGCCGACTTGGAATAGCCCCGACCGGCGAATTGAGCTATCTTAGCAATCAGGTCTTGGTTTATTATTCTCGGCATTTTCATCACCGCCTATAACGCTTTTTCTTTTTAACGCTGGGAGTCCGTTTAAGCCTTAATTTTCTGCTTGGTTGAAGACCAGCGTATCAACCCCCAAAAATAATGGTTTCAGGGGGGCTAAGCGGGCATTACCCGGCATAAAACCTTAATCAGCACCGAAAATATTGACATCCGACAGCTAGCCCATTACTGCTTTATCTCGAGATTTTCTGCGCTGTTTCACCATCTATATTCTACCAGTTTTTTTACTATTCTTCACCTCTGATGTCACCTGAGTGATAATT
>JABUBO010000786.1_pt1 | contig 10472 bp, 10 predicted proteins | sample 7240361 | NCBI WGS metagenome assembly JABUBO01 (sample SAMN07256346, study PRJNA390944) | subsurface metagenome | isolation source: Methane hydrate marine sediment | place: Pacific Ocean: Eastern North Pacific, ODP site
TTCATTCCAATAAGGTAATTTAGAAATGCAAACAAAATAAATAATAAAGGGAATAAAATAGATGAAATTATTAAAGAATTAAGAAAGAATCCGGGATCTACAGCAGCTACAAGGAAATAAATTCTGAAATTAATTAAAATAAATAGAAAAATTTCGATTAAAAATGAGATTATAATCAAACATGTTTTAAAAAAATTTGAAGCTTTTCTCTTAAATCTACTAAAATATAATCTATACAGGGAACTTAAGAGAGCAATTAAGAAGATTAATGCATTTATGAAAAAATATGAATAAGATATAATGAAAGGATCTGAAGTAAAAACAATATATGCACTAAATATAAAAGGAAAAAATAAATAAAGAATAAGGAAAAAGCTAGAAATGATAAGAAAATCTTGAACAATCGAAATATTTCTTTTATCAAGTAATTTAATCCTTGCAAAAATTTCTAGAATAAAATATAAAACTATACAAAAAATAATTAGTTGTTCATTCCAATTTAATTGTAAAATTCTGAAACAAAAAGAAGCTAAAATTATAACAGTATTAGTCATATAAAGGATTCTATTATATTTTTTATCAGAAAAGCCAGCCCTTTCTTCTAAATAAAACAGTATATTAATAAAAACGAGTGATAAAAATGCAAGAATTGGAAAATCCAAAAATAATAGTAGTGAAAATATACTGGTGATTAATGTTAATGAAAGAATAAAATTGATTTTTTGACGATTTTTATGTCTAATTTGTACCTTTTTTCTCCTTTCTTCACTTGCCAGTTCTAAATGGTGTGTATAATGAAAATATACATATAACTCAACTTTAAGAAAGATTATAATCAGGCATAAGATAACTAATGATATATTAAATAAATCTAAACTAGTAAGTGGCGGCATTAATGGACTAAATAGCATATGCAAAAAGATTAATAGAATTGATATACAGAAAAAAAGACCAATATTAGAACTAACTAATTTTTGTTTAAATTCAATTAATTCATTTAAAAACTTTATATCTTCCTTTATTGCATTAGTAATTCTAAAACGAACATTTCTTGTAAATAGAAGCGTAATTCCATAAAAAAATACATTTAGAATAAATAAATAAAACCAGGATAGTTGAGTATAAGATATAAACGCTAAAAATACAATTTGGATTATGTAACTAATTATAAATATGAAATTGTGTAAATTGGTAAATATTGAAGTTATACCAACTATGTGTTTAAATCTTTTTTCTACATCATCAAATAAATCAACTGGCTTAAAGTAAAAATAAAACCAAATGATATTATAAATTACCATAAAAGCAATTAAAGGAAAAAGTCCAAATTTTCCAGTCTGCCATTGAGAAGTAATAAATTCAACTATTGGCGTTAAAACAACAGCAGCAAATGTGACAAAATAAGAAATATGAATCCTAGCAACTAAATTATTTTCTATGTTCTTAAAAAATGGTTTATCCCGATATCTATCAAAACCTATATAAAAGAAAAATAATGAAAAAGTGAGGGCTAAAAGTGAAAAAGCGATTGCAAAATGAAAATCTGATTGTCCCGTAATTTGAATTGTTATAAAATCTGTAATATAATAGGTTAATAAAGCACAAGCTATTGGAGCAATAATTAAATAAAAACAAAACCACCAAACTTTCCAAATAAACTCTGTTGCTCTCCTAATTCTCTCTTCAGAATCATTTGATGATTTTGAACTCATATTTTTGGTAAAACACCTAATTAGAATTTAAATTCTTAAACAAAATTTACGGTTGGAGGACTCCTATTAGAATTTAATTTTTATTAGAGAATAATTATATCATTATACCAAAAATACTTTTTCTTTTCTTTACTATATTGATGATTCTGAGACCAATTTTTGTCACAGAAAATAATTAAATTTTTCAATTTTTTAAAAAAAAGCTATGGAATCTTATTAGTCTATAATATTGTAGAATTTTTCAAGTGGCAAATGTAAATTGAGCGAATGTTATTTCCTCTTTACTTATTTTTAACACATTTATAAAAAGGACCAAAAAAATACTTAATGTTTTAATTAGCAATCCGTGAGCGTATTTTAAATTTCTTGAACCCTGGGGCAGGTATTTGCTAAAATTTTCTGAAACATTAATCTCTATGTGGTTTTAAATAACTTAAATTTGAAATTTAAAAAATTAAGGATCTAAAAATTGAATCCCAAAAGATTCCAAAAGATTAGATACCAGATGAAAAATAATCCCGCAAGAGTGATTAATGTATAATGAAGCCTACCCCAAATGCTCCAATAAGGTTTATTCTCCAGATTTCCTTTACCCCACCAGGCTAGCACCGAAAAAATCGTTGTCGCTGCCGTAAAGGCGCAAGATATAATCGGGAGAATTAACACTACTGTCAAAATTGGGTAAAATGTAATTCCGAGTGCTGTTTGATTTAACATTATCACAAACATCAAAACAACAAATAACGCATTCAGCAAACTTTCTCCACCGGCAACCCAACGAGCCCTTCGAAAATTGGGAGGTGCGCGTTCTTTTCGTCGTAATCGATTGCGAATAACCCCAATTGGCCATATAATTAGTGCTGACAAGAAAATTATGGCACAGAACACGAATAAGGAATTTTGAAAAATACTAGATTCATACCATTGCAATTTGTCGAATAGAATAGGTCCTCCAATTATATACACATGGGTAACATGCCCTTGATCGTCTTCAATGAACGCAAGCATATAATATTGATTAGTAACTTCACGAAACAATAAAGGTTCGACCTCAACGAATGTAAATTCTAATATTTGAATGGTTCCATTCGGATTTGCAGTGATTTTAATTATATAATTATCATAATCTAAAATAAGGGCAGCTTTATCAAATGAGACATACGGTCTTCGATTAGATAGATAATTACCTGTGAAGCGATGGACGCGCTCTTCAAAACCGAGGAGTGGTTGCACTATAGAATAAGAAGGAGCGGGAAAATATCGGTCTAAAAAGGTAGATAAAAATTCGGAATATGCTGCATACCCATTATAACTGTTGTAAGATACAAAAAATCCTAAATTGTGCTCTGGGAGCAAAGCAAGAGAACTATGGAACAAGATCGTATCGCCATCATGAGATATGATGGATTGATTATTGAAATTTGTTTCATAAAAGCCATAACACATTCCAGGTAATTGCGGATGGACAGTAAAGTGCTGAGAATGCATTTCTTGGGCTGTTTCAACTTGTAAGATACGATTTCCATCATAAATACCATTATTTAGATGAGCGATCATGAATTTCGCCATATCGGTGGCTGTTGCACTTAGAGAACCTACTGGGAAAACAGTTATAATTTCAAAGGGTTGGTCTATAAAAACATTATCTATGTAGTGATACCCTTTAGACATCTTAGGAGATAAATCGTTTGGTAATGGTTGTCGGAAAGTGCTATGTTCCATTCCCAAAGGGTTTAGGATTTCATCCTCGACATATTGTTCAAAAGATTTTCCAGAAACTTGCTCCACAATATAACCCGCCAATGTTATACCAAAATTGGAATACGAAGGCACTTTACCCGGTGGGCGGACTTGTTTTGGCATTTCTCTAGTTAACAATTCATCTAAAGATTCCAAAGCATCAGCGCTGTTTAAAATTGTGGGAGTAAAAGTATCTTCAAATCCTGCAGTGTGTGTAAGTAAATGATCGAGAGTTATCGCTTCTGAGAATTTTTCAGGTATTTGAAAAGTAGTTAATTCCTATTAATGTCTGTATGTAAATCTAAGGTGCCTTGCTCAACAAGTTGCATCACAGCAGTTGCTACAAACAATTTGGAAATTGAGCCCACTCTGAAAAGTGTTTCATTTGCTATTACAGGAATACTATTCTCGACATCTGAAAAACCATATCCATTGGTGAAAAATATTTCTCCATCTTTGACGATAGAAAGTGTCATCCCCGCTATCTTCCATTTTTCTAACTGGTTGGAGATAAAATCATCTAAAAAGGTTTTTAGCTCTTCTAAATCTGTCAAACCTTGGGATTGGGAAGCATTTGGTGGAGGTGAGTGGATATAATCCATCCTTTCGGGGGTCAAATTCTGTAAACCCTTCATGGACATTATTATGAAGATAACGGTTAGAAGACATGGTATAATTTTGCCAGATTTAAATTGGTTTTTTAGAGAGAGCTTTTTTTCAATCATGGAATACACGATGGGATTTTTTTAATTTCTAAAAATTTTCGATTGGATTTTTTCATAGGTGATAATTAATAGTAATGTAGGAGAAGGATGTAAATAAAACTTTATCAAATGACTTCAAACCTAAAATGATTAATTTTACTATAAAATAATATTTTAAATAATGAAAAGATTTCATAAATAAGTTACAATTTCATTTTTTTGTATTTAAATATTTACTTTTTTGTTAAAGTATCTCTATTGTTTTTGCCTTAGGGAAACTAAAGAAATTAATCTTTATTTTGAAAATATTTAAAGTATGGTTTAAAATAATAATAATGATTATGTTTGGATCTTTCCCAACTCGCTTTAAACCTTTTTTAGAAGATTTCCTAAGCATTTCTCTTGAACAAGTGTAAAAGAACGCGAAACTATAAGGTGTCAACAAAAATATAAAATTTGTGATAAGTTCAATTATAGATATTCCCTTTGATTATGAATTATTTGGTGTATTAGTATGTATGACAGTCCTTCATGAATTACGTGGTAAAATTGATAGAATAAGAGCATTTCAAGAGGTATATCGGGTTTTTAAATCTGATGATCTCTTTTTTATAACAGAAGTGGACCGAAAATCTTAATTTCTCAATTCTAGACTAGTTGCATTTACTTTCCACTCTAGAAAATTTTATGAAAATCAAGTAAGTAAATATGGTTTTAGCGTTATTAAAACTCACAAGCGAGGACATATTATTGAATCCATAGCAAAAAAAGCAATTAAATCTAATGAATAAAACATAAACAAATTAATAAAATATATATAAATTTTTGAATATTAACTATTTACATGAATAGTGAGAAGATGTCAGCAAATGAAATCCAAGGGGATGCAATGAGTATTTGTAATCAATCTCTTTCAGAATGTAATGATTGTGGTCTTAGCGAAGTTTTAATGTGTAAGTATGAAGTTAAGGATACAATCATCTTTTTGATACCCTTTCTTATTGCTTTCATTCCTGCCATTATTGGAATTATTTTGTTGGGCAATAGCTTGTGGCTCATTGCATACTTCGGATTTTTGATATTCTTTTTTATTATATGGGAAAACCGGATACTATGTAGTCATTGCCCATACTATGCTGAAGAAGGGAAAACTCTCCGTTGCCACGCGAACTATGGCTTACCTAAAACTTGGAGCTATCACCCAGAACCGTTGAGTCACTCCGAACAAATTCAATTCCTAATAGGAGTAATAATAATAGTTGGATTTCCTATGCCTTTCTTGATCATTGGAGAACAATATTTGATGTTGACAATCTCAGTAGTAGGGGTAATACTCTGGTTATGTGTTTTACAATTAAGGACCTGTAAAAAATGCATAAATTTTTCTTGTCCCCTAAATCGCATTCCTAAGAAAATAGTAGACGAATACCTCAAGCATAACAAGGTTATGAGAAACGCGTGGGAGAAAACAGGGTATAGAATTGCAGATTAATCTACTTTAATTGGATGTGCAAAATTCCTGTAAGAAATGATTTTGAAACCAATTTTTTTGACAAAAAAATTAATTTTTTCAATTTCTTAAAAAAATCTATGGAATCTTATCACTCTATAATATTATAGAATTAAAGAAAATAGTTATTTCAATTAATAAACATTGATTTTTTTTTCATAACAGTAATATTTATATTAAATTGACTTGTTGGTTTCATAAAAACAGATGCTGTTTTTTATTTTCTGAATACACATAAAAGATGCCAATAAAAGTAAAATTGTATGGAGATTTAAGAGAAAAGGCGCCTCAACATAATTCCAATGCAGGTGCTCCAAGCACATTGAATCTTGAAGATAATGAGCTAAAATTTGTATTTGATATTCTAAAGAAGCTCAACATAGAAGAAACAGAAATTAGTCATATATTTGTAAATCATAAATACAGCAAACCACGGAAAGAAATCAAAAATGGAGATAGAGTTGGTTTATTCCCAAAGAATATGGGATTAATTTTTGTGGAAATAATTCACAGTAATTCACATTTTAATTCTGAAAAATAATTGATAATCCTAATTAATATTATTATAGCATAAATTATAAAATAACTTTAAAAAAATATAGGAATAAATTGATAATTATATTTGAGGGTTGAAGAAAATAAGACTTAAATTATTAGAATTTATATGCTGTCCAGATTGCCATAGTGAATTATCTTTAACAGAAAAGATAACGGAAGAATTAATTCAAGAAGGACATCTTTACTGCAATAAATGCAAAGATTATTATCCAATTATAGATGGCATTCCTATTCTCTTTAAAGAAAAATATTTAACTGGAAGTGGAATTAAAGAATCTTTTGAGAAATCAGGCACTTATTGGACTGATTTAAATGCAAAACTTTATGAAAATTTTAGAGCAAAGTTAGTAGCACGTCTTTTTGGAGGCAACATTTTTACATATGATTATGTCAGAGATGCAATAGAACCAACTGAAACCTTCTTGATATCCAAAAGGGTGATAATATTTTAGATATTGCCTGTGGCACAGGACTATTAACAAGACCTTTAGCAAGGAGAGTCGGCGATAGTGGTTATGTAGTTGGTCTGGATATTTCATTTGATATGTTAAGATATGCTAAAAAATATGCTGAAAGAGATAGTCTATATAATATTGATTTAATAAAAGGAGACGCTGAGTATTTACCATATAAAAATGATTATTTTGATGGGGTAGCTTCATCTGGACTATTCCCTGACGATCTAAATCTAAGTAAAACATTAGATGAAATGTATAGAGTTTTGAAAAAAGGTGGGAAACTCTCGCTTGGTGCTGGTGTTCAATGTAAATACCAAGGTCCCAAAATCAGATTAGTAAGAAAAATCCTAGAAATATTAACCAAAATGTTTAACATGAGAATTAAATAGATTAAACAAGATGAATTAGTTAGATTAGTCGAAACTGCTGGATTTAAGAATGTTCAATATAAGCATCTTGATGGAATTTTATGTATTGTAAAAGGTAAGAAATAATATGGCTTAAAACAAATTTAAATATTTATAATAGATCTTAAATCATAGATTCTCAAATTATAGATTTGAAATGCTGAATAACAAAGAATCGAGAAATTACATTTTATCTTTAATTTTAGCGATTTTTTTATTATTCTCATTTATTTCCATCCAGAAAGCAATAGATTATCAAGAAATTAACGAAAATACACAATTTGATTTGTTTAATCATAAAAATAATCTAATATATTCTGGTTATAGGAATCTTCCCCATAAAATACATATTAATAATAATTGGACTGAAACAAAATCTACATACGATTGGTGTTCCGGATCAGGAACTTGGAGCGACCCTTACATTATCGAAAATGTGATTATAAACGCCGGTAATTCAGGAAGTTGTATATTAATTGAAAATTCGAATGTTTGTTTTAAAATCAAAAACTGTATTTTAAAAAATTCAGAATGGGCAAACTCTCATGCAGGAATCAAATTAGTTAATACAAAGAATGGGCAACTTATTGATAATGATTGTTCTAATAATGATGGCTATGGAATATCTTTATTGAAAAGTGATAATAACACTATTTCAAATAATATTGCTAATTTCAATAACGGTAATTCAATATATTTGGAGGATTGTGATAATAATACCATCTCCGAAAATACATTAAATTATAACGGGCGTGGAATGTTCTTATGGAAGATAAATAATAATAAAATCTCAAGAAATATTGTAAATTACAATAGAGAAGGAATGGTTTTAAGTGATGGCAATAAAAATTATATCTCTGAGAACACCGTGAGTTACAATGAAGAAGGTGGAATACGTATTTCTTTTTGTGATTATAGCACAATCACAAGAAATAATGCAACTAATAATGAACATTCTGGTATATCTACAACTAATGGAGACAATAATGTCGTTTCAAATAACACCTTTAATATGAATAACGATGGGATTGTAATCGGGTGGTGTCAAAATAACACTATTTCAAGAAATACGGCTAGTAAAAATAAGAGATATGGAATATTATTATATGAACAGGCTTATCATAATAGTATCTCAAATAATTCAATGTATGAGTGTAGCGTAGGAATCTTTGCGGAGATCGACCTAATTTCTGGAAATAATATTGATAATTCAAATTTAATAAATGGAAAGCCCTTATATTTTTATACCAATGAAAAATCTTTAGGATCCAATAATTTCACTAACGCAGGGCAAATAATTCTAATTAAATGTAATGATTCATTAATATCAAACTTAGAATTATCCAAAGGATCAGAAGGAATTTCCTTATATCATTGTAAAAATATCTTGATCTCAAATAATAGTGTATCAAACAATATTTTTTGTGGGATATTTATAAAACATAGTAATAATAATACAATTTTGGATAACACTATAAAAGACAATTACTATGGAATATGTTTATGGTTTAGTAATTATAATAATATATCTGGGAATATATTGATAAATAATCTTTTTGGTATAGATGAATCTGATAGTTCGGGGAATATAATAGAAAATAACCAATTTATTCCTACAATACCAGGATATAATGTTTGCATTCTAATCGCTGCAATTTTCGTTATTTTAATAATCATCATTATTAAAACACGTTTTAAATTTGATTCCAAATTAATTTTTATTTAATAATGGAATCTAATTAATTATTTGCCATATAAAATGATTATATAAGTATTAAGAATTAATATCTCTTATTATTCTAGTTCTTATTATTGTATAGATACAAATGATCAGTACAACACACATAGTTATAATAACTGATAAATTAAACACAAACATTTGAAAGTAGAATGTTCCATCATATCTATAAATATAAGGTATATATGAAATCAACATAAAAATTCCATTAATTAATATCATTGGGGTAAAAATAACTCCTATTAAAGCCAAAATAAATATAAATAACATTTGTTTTTGATTTAGAGTAAATCCAAACCATGTAGCTTTTTTGCTGGTTTTGTTCCTATCTGAATTTTTTTCAACCATGCAATTAACTCCTTTCTGTAATCTTTAAATAAATTATTCTTTAAATATACTTCTTTCTATCCTTACTTTAATTATATTACTATTTAAATATTTAAATCATCGCTAGAATAATAGTAATTAATTCTTCAGATGAGATATACATCGCTGAGAATACTAACCATCCCGATAAAGATCTTCAGAGTAATTTTTTTTTTAAATATAATAGTTTAGGTGTTTCACAAAGAAAGCTCCAACACTTATGGAGTAATAATTTTTGCTAAAAATTATCTACAGTCACTCAAATTTTAATACTAAATATTAAACATTCTATAAGGTACACCGAAGAAGATTTCACCCCCAATGATACTCTTAATTTTATTCCGAGTAGTAATTGTATCATAATAAATAAGTAATTTTCCCTTTCTATCACATGGTTTATTTATTTCAACCCAAACAAATCCAGGACTTGTATTTTCAATGGATGTAATAATATCCTGATGTTCTTCAATTGTTTTTCTCACAGTCTCAATACTTGGAAGTTCTTCACAGGAAGGCACTAAATTATTAGCATAAATCATATAAGGCCCATAGAACAGAATAATAAACGATATACTTCCAAATACAATTAAAAATATTGTTAGGGTATAAAAAAGCGTTGTTTTTTTCTTCCCTTTGAAGATTTATTATTTTGAAAAATAGGATTTAAATGTGATTTCTTTGAAGAATCTTCAGACATATAACTCCTTCCTAGGTTAAAATTTTCGAAAAAGCCATAAAATAGAAGATGGATTGAATAGTACCAATATTTAAGTAATACAACAATAAAAATTTACTCAATTATTCTTTTTTACTTTCACTTTCTCATAAATGGTAAGAAAATTCAGATGATATATAAGTGCTTTTAAGAATTCTTTCCGTTCAAGTTTAATTACTCCCAAAGTAAAGTATAATAACCCAAAATTTGGTTCTATTTTTGTTGCTTCTAAAATAGATTTTAAATTAAAAGAGAAATACACTTTTGGGATCGATTTAATTTGATTAATTTAATATTAAGACTTAAATAAATTAAATTATTTTCTTTTGATAAAAATAATTTGGAAATTAATATTCCTTTGTGTATTTATTTTAAATTTAATCCTATAGAAAATTGGGGTGTTTTTTGTTCTACTTTTCTATTTAATGATTTAAAAATCTAAATTATGATTAAAAGTAGGAAGAGATATACTAGTTAAAAAAAATGGTGATATGAAATAAAGGAATTTCGATTTGTCGTTCATTTTCTTACCGTCTCTCGCTATCCTGCCAAGGAGATTATGCT
>JABUBO010000787.1_pt1 | contig 10468 bp, 7 predicted proteins | sample 7240361 | NCBI WGS metagenome assembly JABUBO01 (sample SAMN07256346, study PRJNA390944) | subsurface metagenome | isolation source: Methane hydrate marine sediment | place: Pacific Ocean: Eastern North Pacific, ODP site
TTCCCCGTGAAAGGAAGAGAAATTGAGGCAAGATTTTAATTACTCCAGTATTCAATGTCAGGTGGAAACACCTGACATCATGTAACGAATATGATGCTCGTTTTTAAGTATCTGTTTTTACATACGATCTTAGCGCACCGAACTAACGGTTTAATGCGCTTGTAGGCTCGATAATTAACCTGAACACTACAATATTATTTTACAAATTGAAATAAAACTCTAAATTGCTAGAGCACTCCCTAAATAATATGGCCAGATTATCAAAGCAAGAACCGCTTTCCAGAATGAAAGTTTAGCAAGCGCAATAGTAAATAACCAACCAATATACCAAATAGGTCCAACTATACTGGCTGTTTCGACATTTGTTCGCCGATCTTTTGTTTCATCTTTCATAGTAACTCTCCTTAATTGATAATTATCTTACGTCTAACATATATTCTACCGCAAATTACAGTATATTATTTATATCTGCAAACCAAGAGACCCTAAGGGTTTTTTGCCACAGGCATCCATTCGGAAAAAACCCTTAGGGTCTCACGTTTCGAATTTGTGCTTTATAGAAACTTTTGGATATAAATTTTAACCCAGTTAATTTAAGTTTTTTGTAAATTTTATAGATTGATCAATAGCTACTTACAAAATAATTAAAATGATTTTGTGAATTAACGGGGTTAAATCCGTAAATTAGGCAGATTAAAATGCCTCCGTCCCTGGGACAAAACAAACATACAAGCTTTAAAAATAAACCTAACTCCCATGAAACAATTTAGCACCTTAATAATAGCAATGATTTTTTGCTATTCTCTTCAGGCACAGGTTGAACTGAACTATTACCTGCCTGATGATGTCACATACAATCCTGTTATTCCTGTTCCTGAATCGGTTACCGGACACCAGGTGGGTGAATGGCATGTTACCCATGACAAACTGGTTAACTACATGAAAGCAATTGCTGCGGCTTCTGACCGTGCAATCCTTCAGGTATATGGCCACAGCTATGAAAACCGTTCATTATTGCATTTGATTTTTACTTCCCCCGAAAACCATAAAAAGCTGAAAGAGTTAAAGACTCAGCATCAGCTTCTTGCAGATCCAGCCCGGTCGAAAAGCCTTAATATAGAAAGCATGCCTGTAGTAGTTACGCTTGGTTACGGTGTTCATGGAAATGAATCAAGCGCCGCTAATTCTTCATTGCTTACAGCCTATTACCTTGCTGCTGCTGAGGGACCGGAAATTGAAAAAATGCTTGCAAACAGCATCATCCTGGTTGATCCCTGCCTGAATCCGGATGGATTTACCAGGCATTCAACATGGGTTAACATGTTTAAAAGTAAAAACCTTGTCACCGATCCAAATGCCCGGGGATTTAGTGAAGTTTGGCCCGGCGGCAGAACAAACCATTACTGGTTTGATCTGAACCGCGATTGGTTGCTCCTTGCCCATCCTGAAAGCCGGGGACGGATAAAAAAATTTCATGAGTGGAAACCTAATGTTGTTACGGATCATCATGAAATGAGTGCAAATTCCACTTTCTTTTTCCAGCCCGGCATCCCAACCCGAAATAACCCTCTAACGCCTGAATCAACCACAATACTAACCCGGAAAATTGCAAAATACCATGCAAAAGCTCTTGATCAAATCGGGTCTCTTTATTATTCCGAAGAAAGATTTGACGACTTTTACTATGGCAAAGGCTCATCTTATCCGGACGTCAATGCAGGTATTGGGATACTGTTTGAACAGGCTGGTATCAGAGGACATGCAAGGGAAACAAACAGCGGGATCAGAACATTTCCCTTTGCTATCAGAAACCAGTTTACGGTTACCTTATCTTCGTTAAAAGCTGCCCTGGATATGAAAAATGAGCTTCTGGAACACCAGAGGAGCTTCTATATAACAGCACTGGAAGAAGCCGATAAGGAACCCGTTAAAGCTTACCTGTTTGGTGATCCTTTTGACCAGAGTAAATTATTTCATTTTATTGAAATACTTCAACAACACATGATTAAGGTGTGCCAAATATCAAGAGACTCAAGGATTCAGGGTAAAAACTTTGAAAAAGAACACTCTTATGTAGTTCCTTTAAGACAAAGTCAGTACCGTATTATTCAGGCATTATTCCAGAAAGTAACAAATTACCGCGATAGCTCTTTTTATGATGTATCAACCTGGACACTGCCTCTTTCCTTCAACATTCCTTATGCTGAAATAAGACAGGTTAAAGAACTAAGCGGGCTTCGGGGAGATGAAGTAACCAGAAACAAATTATACCAGGGTAAAGTAATAGGAAATGTTAGCGGCTATGCCTACCTTTTCAGGTGGGATGAGTACTACACTCCTAAAGCTCTCTATACGATTTTTTCAAAAGGGTTAAGGGCAAAGGTGGCTACCAGGGAATTTACTTATTCGGATGAAAACCTGAGAGAGGATTTTTCGTACGGTACCATTATGATCCCCGTCCGGAATCAGGACCTGAATGAAGAAGAAATCTACCAATTACTGATTAAAATTTCCCAGGAATGTGGAATAGACATATATTCCATACAGACCGGATTAACCACTAAAGGGATTGACCTGGGCAGCGGTAGCTTTTCCGCCCTTGAAAAACCGGAAATTCTGATGTTGACCGGTAATGGTGTAAGCAGCCGTGATGCCGGGGAGATATGGCATTTATTCGACCAGCGGTACAATGTTCCCATAACCATGGCGGATATAAACCGTATTAACAGCATTAATCTGAATCGTTACAATACACTGGTATTGGCGGGTGGATCCTATAGCCGGATTAGTAAAACGGGGATTGAAAAAATGAAACGTTGGCTTCAGAACGGTGGAACCATCATTGGTTACAAAGGAGCCAACCAATGGTTATCCCAAAACCAATTAGCTGCTCTTAAGTATAAAAAGTCTCCTCCGCCCGATACTACACAAAATTACCGGTACATCGACCGAAATAAAAATTACAGCACCCAATATATTCCTGGTGGAATATTTGAAGTTAAACTTGACCTGACCCATCCAATAGCATACGGATATCACAAGAATATAATTCCTGTTTTCAAAAGCGGGACAAGTCTTGTGGAGCGAAACAAAAATCCTTACGCAACTCCTGCATCATATACCGACTCTCCGTTATTAAGCGGCTATATTTCCGGAAAAAACCTTAACTTGATGAAAAATTCACCTTTTATAATGATTAACTCTGCCGGTCGGGGGAAAGTTATATCTATCCTTGACAACACCAATTTCAGGGGAGTATGGTACGGAACAAATAAGCTCTTTACAAACGCGGTTTTCTTTGGCTCCATTATTCGATAAATAACTTATTGGAATCCGCCTGGTGGAAATCTGCTAAACGGTTTACTCGGTCCAGCAAAGCGACAATCACAACCCATTCGTGAGGTTTGCCTGCCTGCCGGAGAGGCAGGGCTACGCCAAACGTTCATTATTTTATAATCAAACTCCGATGGAGTTTTTGTTCACTCCTTAAACTCATCTGCTACAATAATCCAAGGCCGATGGCCTTGTTACTTTGGAATAGTCCAGAACATCATCGGTGTTCGATTATTGTAGAAAAAAAGATGTCGAAAAAATACCGGTCCAACTACATTCTTTCATCATGGAGACATCGCTCCGTGGACCGGAATGGGAAAAAAGTCAGTAAAATGCTGTCAGGTGTTTCCACCTGATAGAGAAATTTTCATTCGTCAAGGTCTGACTTGGAGTCGTACGACGAGTTAAAAACGACTCGGAGAGTCGTTCTACAGTCTTCTTTGCACAGCCTCACTTTCAAGCTCACGGATGGCACCTGAGGCGATCCACCGGGCAGCTTTGGAATCAATAAGCTGGATTTCTCTGGCAGTCTCGATAGCAATTCTGTTCAGGTTTGTATTCCTTTTCCCGATATTCCTTAGTGCCCAGTTTACAGCTTTCTTAACGAAGTTCCGCTCATCAGTGGCTTCACGCTTAATAACCGGTAATAACCCGATGAATTTTTTATCTTCAGTTTCCTTGTCATGCCACGCCAGGCAGGCTAACAATGCGAAAGCAGTTCTTTTTACGAATTCCTCCTCCCGTTCAGACCAGTCGATGATTTTCTTCCAGCAAAGTGGAGTTTTCTCGAAAAGGTTCATACACACCTGGTCGCAGACATCCCAGGAGTTTATGTCTTTAACCCAATCCTCCATTTGCTGTTCTGTCAATTTCTCAGGATCACCGACCAACGCGGCTACAATCCTCGCTTCAGGTATCCCTGTTTTCCACAATTCAAGTTCAAGATTGTGATCCTTTCCTGTTTCTTTTGCTATTTTTCGCATGTCGGGGACTGACACTCCCAATCTTCGATCAGCTGTCATCCCGAACTTCGCCATCCCTTCGACATTAGCAGGTTTGGCTTTGTCCCTTAGTTTTTTCAGTATATCTTCAACAGAAACCATTTTTAACTCCTCCTTAGTTTATATGTTTCAGTCGTACCCTAGCTCGGAATCGGAGTACGATTAAATTATAAATCTGAAATTCGTTTAACCAATTCCTTTTTTAACAAATAATAATATGACAAAAGGCTACCATTATAGAGAATACCAAAGACACCATAGGCTGAAGGAGAAAGGTTTTGTACATCACGCGAACTTTTTAAATCAACAAAACGATAATCGATTCCAAGTTCTTCGGCTGTATCAGCAACCATAGCAACGGCATCATCAATGTAAGGACATTGATCCGAACGAAACACTGTCAGACCATTTCCGTGTTTTTTAATATTTTTATCCCAGTTTTTCGTAAAAGAAGGAGAAGGATAATCACCAAATTTTTTTACCATTAAATTAAAAGAAGGAGGAGCCTGATCAACTGTTTCAAATCCATGCTTAATAAGGAATTTTTTCCCTACCAGCCAGTTTCCTTCACTGGTTGTCATAGCCACTCCTTGTTTTCCTCCCTTTTCCGCATCTTTAATACATTCATTCAGCAGAATTGTTGCCAGCCCTTTTCCCTTACTTCGTCCCACCACCCAAATGCAGTGTATGAAGATATATCCTTCGGCGTTTACCGGACGCCAGGCATATTCACCGGGTATGTACTCAATAAATCCCCTTTCCGGAAGCTTTAACATTTTGATTTTCAATCCCTCATTAAACCGGCCCTTTAACCAATTCAACTTTCTCCGGTAACCCTCCGCGTTTTTCTTACTCATGTAGCAGTAAAAACCTGTTTCAGTAACATTCCCCTCATTTACCTCAATTACCTGGAAATCTTTTTTCATATTCTGTTTGTAGCGGTTTTACAGGAACGCAGATATCCACAATATGCATTCCCGAATTATTTCCTTGTCAGATGCAACCGATCCTTTTCAACTCAGACTCACATTGGCCGGGATACTCAAACTTTACAGTCCGGATACCCAGTCTGGATGCAGGCTCCAGATTCGCTGGAGTATCATCTATAAAGATCGTCTCCTCTGCGATTAAATGGTAATAGTCGAGCAGATATCGGTAGATCTCCGGCTCCGGCTTGACCATATGGATGCGACAAGAAATGACTTTGCCATCGAACACTCCCCAGAACGAGTATTTTTGTTCAAGATAGTCGATTGATGCTACATGCATATTGGATAGAGCAAAAATCCTGTTACCCTTTCTCTTCAGAGAGCGAATTAATTCTATTGTCTCCGGAATCGGGACCAGCGATAAAAGTACTTGCTGCATAAGCGTGTAGATTTTCGACTCGGGAAGACCCGTTCGTACAGCGGCCCGTTTAATTGCTTCATCTCTGGAAAGAGTTCCCCTATCCAGTTCAGCCCACTCATGGTGACCGAAGATTTCATCCATTGCCTTTTGTCGAGCGTTGCTGTCATTAAAGACACTTGCGACAATTGCCTCTGGTTGCCAAGTAAAAACCACGCCGCCGAGATCAAATACGACATTCAAGGAACATTCTTCTTCTTTCATTTAACGGGGCATTTGTAGATTTAATGTATTGTGTAACCTAATTATTATCAACGAACTGTATTGAAAGCATGCTTAAGTCAGGCAGTCATATGCAACGTCTTAGTTCATTGGTGTCATTTCCAATTCTGTAATTCGATAATATTTCCTTCAGGATCAGCAACGTAAATAAACGTCAGGAGTCCAACGCCGGGGAATTCCCGTGAAACCACCTTCCCCAATTGCTTCCCCCCATGATCCAATACCTCTCGCAATGCCTTACCCACATCATCTACCTCAAATGCAATGTGACCAAAGCCTTCGCGATTTGCTTTGGTTTCGGGTTTGCATATTGACTGGTCGTACTGGAATATCTCTAATGACGGACCGTTTTTACCAAATCCTGGGAAGCGAAGATGAATACCTGATAACCGAGCGTAATTGATCCCGGTTCCTTCCTCTAACCAATCGCCTGACAGATGCTTCTCCGGAGGCACTCGCACACACCCGAAGACCTTCTCATAAAACCTGGCAAGTTTCTGCCAGTCTCGTGCAACAATGTTCGTATGTTTATATTTCGCTTTCATCTTTCTTTGGCTTTCGTTTCACTTTCAATAACAACTCAATAGAATCAACGTCTGACGATGTTTTTACTCTAATCCAAAGCCAACGACCATCACGTAACTGCTCAGTATTCTTAAATAGTGATCTCACCTCGGAGTTTAGTTTATCGGAAACTTAAAGGCTGCTTCTTATTACATCTAATCGAACTTTTGCATTTTTTTCGGTAACAAAGACTTGCATAAGCCTTTCACAGGCATATTTACTGCAATATGCACAATTAATAATAGCCTTTTCTTTTCCGCATTTTATCAAAATTTAAATTGAATCGATACTAAAAAGAGCGGAGCTTGCCACAAAGAGATCGGCGCTCCCGAATCCGGGATTACTGCATTGATTTGCAAGTTCTGACGCCCCGGGACAATGATCTCAAACCCGGTATTTGAACTGGTGGTCAAACTCCGCAGTCCCAATATAAAAAGAAATTATTAATAATACAATAAAATTGTGTTACTTTTTTTCTATCCAATCCGCTTAGCGGTTCTCAACCGCTTAGCGGATTCATATTTCATTCTTCCATTATGTATTGTAAATGCAAACAATCCTCCAAAACTTAAGATCAGGGAAAATATCAATCCTGCAAAAGATGGCCAGTTCTTCACTGAGACGGAGAAATTTTCTAATTCATCTGAAGTAGGCGAAAAATCGAAATTTTTGCCAAGTTCACGCAGTACTTCCTTATACGGACGATATTCCGCTGCTTCGATTTTTGCCTCATGCTGAGCATATAACTCTAAAAGCTCTCTGTCACAAACCTCCACATAATGAGGGACGACAAAAGCCCGGACTCCCAGTCAATCAGCGTTCCGTAACAGTCAAAACTCAGACATCTGTAACGTTCAAAGTCCATCCCAATGTATTCATTGGTTGTAGAAATATTCTACTGCTAATATCCGGATAATACTCCAAATTTTCAACAAAATTTGGAATACAGATAGCAATCAAGTTTGTTTACAAATAAATGATTATTCGTTAATCTGAAAAAGAACCTCGTAGAGGTTCCATTATTGTAGATAATACAGACAGTTCTTAGACGCGCCGAAACTGCCATAGCTGATCAGGGGGTCATTCACTGCTTTCGGCGCAAATAGCCGGTAGTAAAAAGATCTTTTGCCCCTTCCGGTCCAAGGAGCGATTTCTCCCTGATGATTTATGGTAGTTGGACCGGTTTTCTATTATGCATCTTCATTCTACAATAATGTGACCCATCCAGGGTCAGATTGAAAGATATTTAAGTTTTAATCTAATTTGTAAGAAAGCTAATAATTCTTTTTATAGAAAAACTGTAAAACTACACTGTTTCCCTCCCCTCATTATAGAATCTTCTAATTTTACTTTCACCGGTCTTTCTAAAACAGTTTCAAAATTTTCTTTCAACCATCCTCGTGAACAATTACAATAAGTATCTGATAAGATAGGTTGACTATCTTGAATTATCGGGCAAAAACATTTACTGTAAAAAACTCGTACAAAATTCTCTTCTTTTTGGATATTTTCTTCTCCTACCCATGTTTTCATTTTTATCAGCCAGCCATCTAATTGTCCCTTAAATTTTAAAGCTTCCTTTTTAGTACGATTTCTCGCACATGCCCGGCCACATTCTTCCATTAACTTAGTCTTTGTCTCTTTATCCAAATGGTTATCCATGTTCTTCATTAGATTTGAAATCCAATTATGAACAAATTTCAGTTTTTGTTTCATTTGTGTTTCCTGCTTTTAATCTTTAAATCATAGTTAAAACCTGAAAAATTAAAATCCTCATATTCATTAACTTGTAACATGCTTGCCCGACTGGGACAGGCGGGCAACCCGTGCCATTGGCATCCCTTCGGGAGAACCCGCAACTTGAATTAATTATTATATTATTCTCCTGCAAATATCTGCATAATACCTTTATTTTTCAACAAAATATGTTCTATATATAATACTTTTATCAATTGTACTAAAAGGCAGCACTGACTAATCCATTTTTCCAACTCCGGAGCTGTCAATAAAGTAAAATTTAATAGAATCGATTTGTCTCGCTCAGAGGTTGAACGTATAGGTATATTTCAACATCACTGTTCGGTTGCTGGTAAATGGAAGAACAGGGTACTTCCCGTACCGGTTGGTATTAAACCCTTCGTTGTAAACAAGATAGAGGTCGTTGCCTTCACGTGGATTATAGCGAAGCCGGATATTGGTGACAACTGCGTCGATAACACTGTTATACTGGATAAACGCGGTGGCTGAAAACCTGGTGTTCAGCATGTACAGGACACGCAATCCTCCTATGTGGGCAGTAAAATGCTGATCACGGTTAGGAAAAGTAACCTGATTAAACTGGTAGGAACCACCAAGTTCAAGGGAGGAGGAGGCGTTCCATCGTGGAGTTAAACCAAGCGTAACGCGCCAGCCATCATAGAATGAACCGGCATCAAGGTCGACTTTTGTGTAAATAAGTTTGCCCGAGGGAGTGCTGAAGTCTCCTTTTAGCCCATAGTATGAGTACTTACCCTCCGGGACTTCGGCGTCATCTGATAACGAAAAGGGTTCAGGAACATTTTCATAGAATAATCTGGTAGTAATTCTGCCCTTATACCCTGACCTGGTTTCAAATTCATATCCCGGGCCGAGATAAGCCGATTCAGGTTCTCCATCGGTATTACATAAAACCAGGAGTTGATCTAAAAATATCTGGTGGCGGAAAATTGCAGATCTCTCTTCAGGAAACCATCCATACCACAATACATTATAGAAACAGGTAAAATTTCCGCGTATTTGAAAACCTATTCCGGGGTTGAAGTCAGAACCAGAATAAGCAAAGATTGAATTATAGCCTAATCCTTTAATTGTTCGCCGTTCCCAATTCACATACAACCGGGAAGGATTAAGTGAAAATGGATTGTTTTCTTGTTCTGCTTCGAAGGTCTGTGCCCATTTGAGTGTAAAATAGTCATTCCTGAAGAGGCGGAAAATCCCATCCAGTCCATAAGCTGTATTATATCTGCCATCTGTACCTATCCTTGTTGTAGCAATACCTCCAACATACGAATATGGATTAAAGACTTGCCGGCGTATGCGGTATACACCAAAATTTTCCGCGGGAAGCTCCTCAGTTGGAGCAGTCTGCATATTAAAAGCCCCTATATCCCAGGGTCCTACCCTGCCTACCAAACGTGCTCCTCCATAGATCCTGACAGGTTTCCCTTCATGAAGACCAATACGGCGGCTGTAGAAAAGGCGATTCGTTCCGCCAAAGCTGAAATCGAAATTACTGGAGCGTTCCTGAAAGAACAGCCTTTTTTCAGGAAAGAATAATGAGAAACGTGTCAGGTTAACCTGTTGTTCATCGGCTTCAACCTGGGCAAAATCCGTATTCAGGGTCACATCGAGCGTGAGGTTATTTGTTAGTCCATACTTAACATCTAATCCCACCTCACGCTCAAAATCATCAAAGCGTTTATAGGCTGTTTCTTCTTCGTTAAGTTCGTGATAGCGCCCAAATCCACCAAGCACATAAGGAGCAATATAAAGAGGTTTACGGTTGTAAATACCTTCAAACACAACCTCCCGGGCTTGCGAAACTTTAAACTTGCTCCAAAATCCCCAATCTGGCGGGATCGCAGGAAAAATCACGAATTCATTCTTGCGGGCTATCAATCTCCAGCTTATGATGCCCATTACAACCCGGCCGTTATTGTCCTGAAAGCGGAGGCTGGAAAAAGGAATACGCATTTTGGTAAACCATCCCTCCCCGTTACGAACAGCAGCCACATCCCAGAATGTATTCCAGCTGAAGTTTAAGGGAGGAGAAGTAACGGCGGGATTTTGCTGGGCGTCATTAAAAACCGCGGCATCCCAACGCAGACCGGCCGGTGTTGTGAAAAAAGCCAAAGCATTCTCTTTGTCGTTAAATGAATCGATTACAATGCCAAACCACTCAC
>JABUBO010000788.1_pt1 | contig 10459 bp, 7 predicted proteins | sample 7240361 | NCBI WGS metagenome assembly JABUBO01 (sample SAMN07256346, study PRJNA390944) | subsurface metagenome | isolation source: Methane hydrate marine sediment | place: Pacific Ocean: Eastern North Pacific, ODP site
AGCCACGTATTACGTGCGATGGGCGTACCCTTCACCGCCGCTCACGGCTCAATTCGGTTCAGCTTAAGCAGGTACAACACCGAAGAGCAGGTCGATTACACAATCGAAAAAATGCCACAAATCGTAAACCAGCTCCGCAAACTATCGCCTTTTGTAGCTAAGTAGGTGGTTGATTTTGACTTTCCAGGATAAATACAATTTGCTCCAGCAAATCCTCAAAAAATTGCACAAGGTGGTTATTGCATATTCCGGCGGTGTTGACAGCACTTTCCTCTTAAAGGCGGCTGTTGATACACTCGGCTCTGAAAACGTGCTGGCATGTATCGGCATCAGCTCATCCTTAGGCAAATCGCAATACAACCGAGCCATTGAATGCGCCAGGATAATAGGGGCTCGCATTGAGGAGGTTGAAGTACAAGAAGTTTTCGACACTAAGTACTCCGCAAATAATCCTGACCGCTGTTTCCACTGCAAATCACATCTCTACACGCTTCTGCAAAACATCGCCAGGGAGAAGGGATTTGACAATGTCGTTTGCGGCTGCAATTTCGACGATATGGATGATTTCCGACCCGGCAATAAAGCAGCCAAAACCTATGGTGTCCAGTCCCCGCTGATGGAAGCCCAAATGACCAAAGACGACATCCGCAATATGAGCAGAAAACTCAATTTGCCCACAGCGGATATACCTGCTTCACCATGCCTTGCTTCCAGAGTCATCTACGGCCTGGAAGTTACAGAACAACGGCTAAAGCAAGTTGAAGAAGCCGAAGATTTCTTAAGAAAATTAGGCTTTGTTGAATTTCGCGTGCGTCATCACGATACGATTGCTCGAATTGAAGTCCAGCCGGAGGATATGGAGAAGGTTACCACAGAGCCGGAATGTTATAAGATAATCGAGAAACTAAAATCCCTCGGATTCAAATACATAACCGTTGACCTGCAGGGTTTCCGCTCAGGCTCGCTCAATGAGTTGCTTACAAAGGATGAGAAACAGTGAGTAGAGAGTGGTGAGTAGTGAGTGGAATAAGTGAACTAAAGTGACACGTAAGTGTCATTCTGAGCGAAGCGAAGAATCTGGCCAACGAAAAAGAGATTCTTCACTGCGCTGCGCTGCGTTCAGAATGACAGCAAAGCTGTCACTTTAGGCACTTTTCTGATAACCAATTAACCACTCAATAATTAGCCAATTAACAAGCGTGTGAAATACTTTGGAGATTAATTATGATAGGTCAATTGTCCAATCCGTGGTGGGTTTTTGTCGTGTTGGGTATCTGTGCGGGTGTCATTAGTGGCACTCTGGGACTGGGTAGCGGGACCGTACTTGTACCCATGCTTGTCCTTGTTTGGAGTTTTGAGCAGAAGTCAGCCCAGGGAACAGCCTTGGCGGTAATGGTACCTATGGCGCTGGTTGGGGCGCTGCGGTACTGGAAGAATCCTGAAATTGAGATGAATGCGGCTATTATCGCGTTGATTGTATTAGGTGCTTTGGCTGGTGTCTTGGTTGGGACGGAACTGGCTTCTCGGCTGCCGAGCCATACACTGCGGAAGGTATTCGCAATTTTCTTAGCGATAGTAGCCGTAAAAATGTTTACTGCCTCGCCAAGACCAAAACAACAAGACCCCGGTAACAGTCTGACAAATCAGAAAACGGTGAAATTAGTTGAGAGCGGAGGTACAAAGAATGAAGCAGGAAGACAGTAACGGGACTGTGCGTATTTTTAGTGCCAGAGCTTGTGCAGCACCCTTGGAAAAAAAAGAAAAGTCTAATACTACTCTGCGAAGCAGGGCTTCGCTGCGAAGCACGAGAGCAATTTAGCCATCAGCAGTTCTCGTTCTGGTGTTCACCCAGCCCCTCGGAGGGGCGGGCTTCACCACAACTGGGATATGGAACGGCGATACACTGACGTACACTGACGAGGACACTGACGTCCGTGTTAGTCCGTGTCAGTCTTTTAGTCAGTGTTTGGGCGCCGATACATATAGACAGAATCGATAGAAATACTTATAATCCATCAAAAAGAACAGAACCTTGCCTGCCGGCAGGCAGGGACAGAGAATAGAAGACAGAAGTTTGAAGGTTGCGGTTGCGAGGCTCGTGTCGGTTGCGTTTATCGTAACCAGTACGCAACCGAAAGACGTTAAACGAAACGAGTATCGCAACCGTTGAACGAAACATTCTGACTTCTGACATCTGCCATAAGGAGGACTTATTATGGAAAAGAAATTTCAAGGGGTATATGCCGTACTTTGCACGCCCTTTACTCAGCCTTGCCTGCCGGCAGGCAGGGATGATAAGCATGCCCTGAGCGTAGTCGAAGGGATAGATGAGATGACGCTCAGGAAACACCTCAGATTTCTTCTGGACGAAGGAAAAGTGCATGGGATTATTCCCACCGGAAGCACGGGCGAATTCGCTGCTCTGACCGAAGAAGAACGTTTGAGCGTAGCAGAGATTACCATTGACGAAGTAAAAGGGAAAGTCCCGGTCGTTGTGGGTACCGCCTCGGTTTCTACCCGCAAAACCATAGAATATTCACAGTTTGCCCAGAATGCAGGGGCTGATGGTGTTATGGTTGTACCCCCATACTACTGTCATCCGAATGATAAAGAGATATTCTCTCATTATAAAGCCCTGTCGGAGAACATAGATATCCCTATCGTTATATACAATAATCCGAGTACATCAGGTGTTGATATGCAACCATCTCTGGTTGCTCGCCTGGCAGAGTTTGACCGGATTTCCTACATTAAAGAGAGTTCCGGCGACATGACACGAGTGGCCCAGCTTATGCGATTATGCGGTGACAAAATAAACATATTCTGTGGTTGTGATACCCTTGCCATGGAAATGTTCGCCATTGGTGTAACAGGTTGGATCGCACCGGCAGCCAATATGCTCCCCCAGCTTTGTGTAGAGTTGTTCGAGCTGGCGGCCGTACAAAAAGACATGGACAAAGCCAAAAAGCTATATTTCAGGCTTCTGCCGCTGCTCACTATGTTTGAATCAACCGGCCAATATGTTCAATTAACCAAGGCAGGGATGGATATTCTGGGCAGGCCCGTTGGTATTCCCCGTTTGCCGTTACAGCCGCCGACTGAGCAAGCCAGGCAAAAGCTTAATGAGATTTTAGATAGTCTGCTTGCAGAGAATGGTGATTAGTGATTAGTGAGTAGTCAATTAACCAATTAACTACTCACCAATTAACCAAGGGACAGGAGATTTAATGTCGGTTAAATTATGGTAAGAATGGCTGAAGTCGTTGATGCCCCGGAGATGATGGACGTCAGCCAGGCTCATATAGATGGATGTGGCCTGCTCAGTGAAACAGGTTTGGAATTTGCTGAGACCCTAACGGCAAAAGGAGCAAAAGTATCAATCCCCACGACACTGAATATGGGGCCGCTCGACCTTCAGAACTGGAGACAATTTGGAGTAGATGAGGATTTCGCCGCCAAAGCTATCAGACAGGCAAAGGCCTATACAGATATGGGGTGTATCCCCACCTGGACTTGTGCACCTTATCAAAGTTATTTAACGCCGAGGTTCGGCCAGCAAATTGCCTGGGGTGAATCCAACGCTATCTGCTACGCCAATTCAGTCCTCGGGGCCAGAACCAACAGATACGGAGATTTTATAGATATTTGTGCGGCCATAACGGGCAGGGTCCCTAAGTGCGGCCTACATCTAAAACAAAACCGCAAAGGACAAATTCTGTTGCGGCTGGTTGATATCGACCCTGCCATATTGCAAAACAATATTTTTTTTGCAACATTGGGCCATCTCGTAGGCTCTCTAACTGAGGATAAAATTCCAGTCATCGAAGGCCTTCCCGTCGAGGCTTCAAGCGACCAACTGAAGGCTTTGTGTGCCGCCGCTGCTTCCTCCGGTGCGGTGGCACTTTTTCACGCTATCGGTGTCACGCCGGAAGCAAATACGTTGGAGGAAGCTTTCCAGGGCGAGGAACCAGAGCGAGTCGTCGATATTCATATTTCTGATTTGCAGAAAGCCAGGTCTGACTTGTCCACTGCCCAGGAAGGGGCCGCTCTCGATTTGGTCGTGTTGGGCTGTCCTCATTTTTCCTTCGACGAGTTTCGTGAATTGGCTGAGCTTATACGAGACAGAAAACAAATGACAGAAAACAGAAGACAGATTCTGACCTCTGACCTCTGTCCTCTGACTTCTGACGTCAGGTTTATTGTTATTTCCTCCCAAACATCATACTCCCTGCTGCAAAGAAGTAACTTTCTCGATGCGCTAACTGACTTTGGGATAGAAATCACCCTGGACACCTGTATTTTTCACACCCCGATGGCTTCTCAGGATACAAAGGTTATTATGACCAATTCAGGAAAGTGCGCATACTATGCGCCGGGCGAACTTGGCGTCCAAGTTGCCTTTGGGAGCACGGCAGAGTGTGTTGACTCCGCCGTCAATGGGCATGTATGTCGAAAGGAAACATCGTGGAAAGAATCCTGAATGGAAAACCTATAGTTGCAGGTTCAGCCGAAGGCATAGCTTTAGTTTCCAAAGAGCCTCTGAGTTTCTGGGGAGGTTTATGTCCGCGTACCGGTGAAATTATTGACCGGCGTCATGAGCGTTCAGGAGTGGTTGTTACCGGCCGGGTGTTCGTTTTCCCACAGGGCAGAGGCTCCAGCACATCCAGCGCTACATTTATGGAAAGCATCAAGGCCGGTGTCGCTCCCGCAGCCATCATTAACCTTAAGGTGGACCCAATTTTAGCACTGGGTAGTATAGTCTCGGACGAATTGTACCATCAAGCTGTGCCCATCGTGGTCCTGGCAGAAAAAGACTTTTTCTCCATCAGAGAAAACGACCATCTCACTATTGAACCTGATGGGACGGTAAAGATTAGTACAAAATCCTAAAAAAAGATGGAAATGTTTAACAAACAGGAGTTGCTTGTTAGAACTATAAAAAGCCGAAGAATTAATACGAGAAAATAGAATGATCTATTTCAAAAGCAAAACGGCAATCAAACGTTTTTTAATTGAATCTTATATCATCACTATCTTGCTTGTGGTACTGGCTGGGCCTGTTTGGGCGGAAAAGACATCAGACCCATCCCTTCTTACCTTAGAGAGGATTTTCAGCTCCGATGAGTTTAAGGCCGAGAAATTTGGGCCTACACGCTGGCTGGAAGACGGCACAGGATATACAACGCTGGAAGATTCAAAGTCCCGGGAAAGTGGGAAAGACATTGTTCGATATGACCCCGAAAGTGAAACTTGCGAAGTATTGGTATCAGCGGACCACCTTATACCTCCGGGGCAATCCGAGCCGCTGGATATTAATGATTACTCCTGGTCATCAGACGGGAATAAGCTTCTTATATTCACAAATACAAAGCGCGTCTGGCGAAAAAATACCCGTGGGGATTATTGGGTCCTGGATCTCGCCAGTCGGGATTTACGCAAACTGGGAGGCAATGCAAAAGAGTCGAGTCTGATGTTCGCGAAGTTTTCACCGGATGGCCGTTACGTCGCGTATGTCTGCCAAAGAAACCTGTACGTTCAGTATCTTAAGAACTATCGCGTCAAACAATTGACAAAGGATGGCTCAACCACCATTATTAACGGCACATCCGATTGGGTCTATGAGGAAGAGTTCGGTCTGCGGAACGGTTTTCGCTGGAGTCCTGACAGCAAATTGATTGCCTATTGGCAGTTCGATACTTCGGAGGTGAAAGAATTTTCCCTGCTCAATAATACGGACTCTCTTTATCCTCAACTAACGACGTTCAAATACCCTAAGGTGGGTCAGGTGAATTCGGCGTGTCGTGTTGGGGTGGTGAGCATTCGTGGAGGCAAATCCCAATGGTTCAAAGTTCCCGGTGACCCCCGCAATAACTACATTCCAAAGATGCAATGGGCCGCTAACTCGAAGGAGGTGGTTCTTCAGCAGCTCAATCGTTTGCAGAACACTAACAAGGTCATGTTTGGCAAAGTTCGTACCGGATGGTTTGGCGATATTCACACAGGTCCTGTCAGGACGGTTCTGACGGAACAAGACGAAGCTTGGGTTGACGTTAGGAACGACCTGAAATGGCTGGATGACGGCAGCAGCTTTACCTGGGTAAGTGAGCGTGACGGCTGGCGGCATCTGTATCTGGTTTCACGTTCCGGCCAGACGCTAACTCTCCTGACTCCGGGCCAATTCGATGTCATAAGTGTTCAGAGCATCGACGAAAAAAGAGGCTGGGTGTACTATATCGCTTCACCTGATAATCCGACTCAACGCTATCTATATCGGTCTGCTCTGGACGGCAGCGGTAAGGTCGAACGGGTAACTCCAATAAACCAGAAAGGCTCTCATAAATACCAGATATCATCGGACTCAAAATGGGCCTTTCACACCTACTCGTCTTTCGATACCCCACCAATTATTGAGCTGGTCCGTTTACCAGGGCACAAGACCGTAAGGACACTGGCAGACAACTCCGAGCTGCGGGCCAATTTGAGCAAACTTAAGAAACACCCGACTGAATTTTTTCGCATCGATATTGGTGACGGTGTACTTCTGGACGGCTGGTGTATGAAACCGCCTGATTTTGAGCCGACAAAGCAATATCCATTATTCTTCTATGTCTATGGTGAGCCTGCCGGTCAAACGGTCGTGGATAGATGGTCAGAAAAAAGATATCTGTGGCATCTCATGCTTACTCAGCAGGGATACGTGGTAATGAGCGTGGACAACCGAGGCACTTCGGCGCCCAGGGGCCGTGCGTGGCGTAAGTGCATCTATCGCCGGATTGGCATTCTTGCCTCTGCCGACCAGGCTGCTGCGACGCGAGCTATCATTAAGAGTCGGCCTTACATCGACCCAGCCAGAATAGGTATATGGGGCTGGAGTGGTGGCGGCTCTATGAGTCTCAATGCCATCTTCAGGTATCCCGACCTTTATCATACCGCTATGGCAATTGCGTTTATAAGCAACCAGCGATTTTACGACACGATTTACCAGGAGCGATACATGGGCCTGCCGGACGACAACGAGCAGGGCTACAAGAACGGTTCGCCCATAACTTATGCGCACCAGCTCAAGGGGAATCTTCTTATCGTCCACGGCACCGGCGATGATAACTGTCACTATCAGAATTGCGAAGCCCTTATTAATGAGCTGATTAAGCACAACAAACATTTTTCAATGATGTCGTATCCGAACCGAACTCACTCGATAAAAGAGGGCGAAAATACAAGACGCCACCTCTACGAATTACTTACAAAATATTTAAATGAAAACTTGCCCGCCGGCCCCGGGCTTATCCAAAATGCGGATTATAGTGGTGAGTGGTAATTGGTGAGTGGTGAGTGGAAACCAATTAACCAATTAACCAATACACTGGTTACTTGATTGGTCATAGACAGTTTACTTGGTTAAGAGGTGAGTCGTGAGTGGCGAGCATTCAACTCACCTATTAACAAATTAACCACTCACCAATTAACCAATCCATCGGGATTTTATAGGAGTAATTAAAACAATGGAATTAGAAAAAAATGTTATTCAAGACGTTATTGCAAATCTGAGTTTTCAGACTAAAGCCTTCATTGGCGGTAGAACTCTCAGCGCTCTTTCCGGGAAGACCTTTTCCACGGAGAATCCTGCGACCGGACAGCCTTTAGCAGACATCGCCGAATGTGATGAAAAGGATGTTGCAATAGCTGTTCAGTGTGCCAGGAAGGCTTTCGAGGATGGTTCCTGGTCCCGTATGAGCCCGGCAGACAGAAAGCGGATACTTTTCAAATTTGCCGACCTTATCGAAAAGCATGAGGCTGAATTAGCTGTTACGGAGTCCCTGGAGGCGGGCAAGCCAATTACGGATTGTGTTACCATTGATATCCCGGAAACTGTCGGCTGCATACGCTGGCATGCCGAAGCCGCAGACAAGATTTACGACCAAATCTCTCAAACGGGACCAGATAATATTGGCATGATTGTACGCGAACCAATTGGTGTTGTTGGAGCGGTCATACCCTGGAATTTCCCTGCGTTGATGATGGCCTGGAAGATTGGACCTGCCTTGGCAACCGGTAACAGCGTTATCGTCAAGCCTGCGGAATTGACTTCTTTAAGTGCGTTGCGTATTGCCGAACTTTCGGCCCAGGCCGGTATTCCTGATGGCGTTTTTAATGTCGTCCCTGGATTCGGCGAAACCGCAGGCCGGGCCATCGGCAGACACATGGATATTGACGCCGTTACATTTACAGGCTCAACGGAAGTTGGACGAATGTTCCTCCAGTATGCCGCAGAATCAAATCTTAAGCGGATTGTGTTGGAATGCGGCGGCAAAAGTCCTCAGGTCGTAATGGGCGATGTCGCTGACCTCGATGCCGTAGCTTCCAACGCGGTAAACTGCATTTTCTGGAATATGGGTGAAAACTGCACCGCAGGCTCAAGACTGATTGTCCACAAGTCCATTAAGGACACACTTCTCGAAAAAATCATTGCCTTGACCGCGGAATGGAAGGTGGGTAACCCGCTTGACCCAGCCACAAAAATCGGGTCAATGATCGAGAAACCACACATGGAAAAGGTGCTTTCCTACATTGAAGCAGGTAAGGCTGAAGGTGCTAAATTAATTCTGGGTGGCAACCGGGTGTTAGCTGAAACCGGTGGCTATTTTGTTGAGCCAACCATCTTCGATAATGTAACAAATGACATGAAAATTGCACGGGAAGAAATCTTCGGGCCGGTGCTGGCTGCGATTACCTTTGAGGATGAAGCCGAAGCCGTTGCCCTTGCCAACGACACGCCTTATGGCCTGGCTGCCTCTGTTTACACCGATAATGTCAATGCTGCTCACCGTCTTTCGCGTGCACTCAGAGCTGGAACCGTATCCGTAAACTGCTATTCGGAAGGCGATATAACTACTCCTTTCGGAGGCTACAAGGAATCCGGTTTCGGGGGCCGTGACAATGGGATTCACGCACATGAGCAGTACACTGAGATAAAGACAATTTGGATGCAGCTCTAATGCGGATATCCGCCACGGGCGGACTTCTGACAGGCGTGACTAAATTACTCCCTGCCCCATAGCCTTGATGAAATCACGATGTGTGTTACTGCATCATTTGATACTGCTATACCTGCTGAATATCCAATTCTACCGCTGAGACAGAGGCCGGCGGAAAGGTCCAGCACCCATTCTTGGGCAGGTCCTTTTTCACAGGAACTATCCGGTCGGATTGGGTTTGTATAACCTCGAATTCAGGATTTGCAGCTAATTCGAAAATACGACCTGTTCTTATCTTAATCCCATTTATTACCAGTTTAGCTGTGGTGGAGCGATCTCTGTTAGTATTGACTACATGCAGATATATCCGGTCTGAGCTTCGGCTGGCTGTTACATCAAGACCATCCGGCACTGTGCTGACATCGACCGCCTTGTCCCCGGTATGATGCCGGTAGAGACTCATAACAAGGGCAACCGGCATCATGTATGATTTTCCGCCTGGTACGGGAATCATCACGGCATTGACTTGCCATCTGGTGCCACAGAAATCTGCTAATGTGGCGATCTTGAGCTTGTCACCGTGCCTTTCGTGGACATTCAACAGCCGTGCATTTGCAACGCCCGCCGCCCATGTAGAAAGGACCTCGCACCGGTTACGGCCCGGTAAGGCAAAATGGCATTCAGTCAGAGCTAAGTGGACCGGGTAGTCCGCTACCTCTTCACGCATCCTTTTTATCCGAGCTTCATGAACCTTGCAGGCATTCATTAGCCGTTCCCACGTCCACGCCGGATTCTTGCGGTACTCAATTCCCCGCAGCGGCGAATTGCGAAGATTTCTATCAGGATTGAACATGTGATGAAAAGCAATGTACTGGAGATGCTCACCTGCCATCTCAAGCATCCGGCGAGCCCATCCGCTGTCACCCCAGCCGATTAGAGCGATGTGAGGGTCTTCTTTTCGCATGGCTTTGGCGAAAGCGATGGTCTTCTTTGCGGCCGTTTCGCAGTCGAACGCATTGCGGTCATACGAGGTCTCATTGCCTATCTGCCAAAGACGGACGTTATAGGGTTCTCTGAAGCCATGTTTGATTCGCTCTTTGCTGTCGGCGGCATTGCAATATCTTACCCATTCAGCCGCTTCCTCAGGCCCTGCCCAACGGATGTCACCTTTAGGGGAACGCTGCCAGTTCTTTCTGCCGTCCGACTCGAAGTTCACACAGATGAGCGGCTCGGCGCCTGTCCGGCGACAGAAATCCACAAGCTCATGGGTGCCGACCTGATTGGTCTCCACTCCGCCCCAACACAAGTTGAGCATCGGTTTTCGCTGGTCCCGCGGACCCACGGCCTCCTTCCATCGATAATAAGAAATGAAGCATCCGCCCCACCGGATAAGGGAAGGCGACAGCTTCCTGGTAATCTCTACCACATCTTCTCGCCAGCAGTCCCGTTTGAAATCCCATGCAGCCGCCACAGACCCATCCGTC
>JABUBO010000789.1_pt1 | contig 10458 bp, 11 predicted proteins | sample 7240361 | NCBI WGS metagenome assembly JABUBO01 (sample SAMN07256346, study PRJNA390944) | subsurface metagenome | isolation source: Methane hydrate marine sediment | place: Pacific Ocean: Eastern North Pacific, ODP site
GGAATTGTAATGATGACTTAAACCAAAAAGAATCCCTGAAATAGAAGAATAAAAAATTAGCTTGAATTTATGCTTTTTTAAAAATGTTTTATCCAATAGAAACAAAACCCACTTTTGAAAAATAAGAGTTTCAAGAAGAGGGGCAAGTAATAGAATTGAAATAAAAAATGAGATTGAAGTTTCATCTCCATAATCTACTGGACCACTTACAGAAAAAAAATCCTCCAAATAATTCCATAGCGACTTTAATCCAAAATCAATAAAAAGCATTGAAAAATAGAGGCTTACATAATATTTTATTTTTCCAAATAAGGTTTGAATCATTAACTCTGGGGTGCATTAAAAAATAAAGGGCGGTATTAAACTACCTTTTCTTAGTACGCTTTTTCAAAACAACATAGGTCACAACGAAGAGGACAATATTTCTAAGATCACATTTCGTTAAATGAAATTTTTTAGTCAAATTCAATTAGTCTCTAGCTAAATAAGAAATGATTCATTAGTTCATACAAAATAATCCCTAAAATAGCCCCGATAATTAATTTTACTGTGTACCTCTTTTTACTCATTGCGTTGTTATTTAATTAAACCAATCACATGCCTGCATAAACACCATAGGATACATGAGGAATTCCTAGTTGTAAATAAGAAACTATTCTTCCTAGATAATTGAAAAAAGAATACGTTTCAACATTTTACAATTTATTTGAATCCTGCATAAAGTCCCGCCTTAAAATGATCCCAATCCGCAAAAATTTCTAAAAAGAAAAAAGGCGATAAGTACAACTATTACAGAAATGATTAGTTCTTCTCTACCTATTTTATTCCCTTTAGAATAGTAAAAAAGTCCGATTGTTTTTTTGTTTTTCATAGGGGCAGTGTTACAAAAGACAGGCAACTCCATAAATGTATCATTTAAATTTTAGATTTCAAAAAAACAATCCCGTCAATATCTATCCAGTGAGTTTGTATTATCCTTCTAGATTGCTATCTTTAAGTCAACCTAGCTTAAAACTTACCTACTTATGAAAATCCTCGAACTTAAACGTATTGGGGTTAAGAATCTGAATTCTCAAAAATCAAAATTGATTCGTGCTTGCTGTCCACGTAACATCTTAGTTAGATTGGCACCCATAGTCCTGACCACTTAACGTTTCAATTTTATTGTCCTACTCAATTAAAGTGCTCTAAGTCTTCCCCAAAATTATGTTTGACACCGATAAATGGAAAGAAATTTTCCAAACCATCCAAAAAAATAAGTTGCGTACTTTTTTATCTGGCTTTACCATCACGCTAGGTATTTTTATTTTTGTTGTTTTATTTGGTCTGGGCAATAGACTAAAAAATTCTTTTCTCAGTTTTTTTAAGGATAATGCAGCAAATGTTTTCTATGTGATTCCTTCCAAAACCAGCATACCCTTCAAAGGATTTAAAAGCGGTCGTTTAATTGAGTTAACCAACAAAGACTTGGAAGAAATCAAATTCTTTTTTTCTCCTTTTCTAGAATTCTCTACTCCCAGAATCAGTCGACAAAAAACGGTAAAATTTAAAAATAACTTTAACAATTACACGGCACGTGGTGTAGGTCCTGACCATCAAATCAGTGAAAAAACAATTCTTATGGAAGGGCGTTACATTAACCCCAGTGATATTGATCAAAAAACAAGAAATGTTGTAATTGGCAGGTTGGTAAAAAAGGATCTTTTTTTGAATGAAGACCCAATGGGCAACTATTTAAATATTGGAGGTATCGCATACAAAGTAGTTGGTGTTTTTCAAGATGATGGTGGAGACAACGAAGAACGCATTGTTTACATTCCCTACTCTACACTACAACTTACCGAAAAAATAACGATAAAATAGACTACATCCTATTGGGGTTTAATAGAATTTTAGGCCATTCAGGCTCCTTGGTCTTTGAAAAAAAACTTTATGATTATTTAAAAAAGAAAAAGAATATTGCTCCAAAAGATACCCAGGAAATCTACATCCAAAACACTACAGATAACATCAAAAGAAATGAACAATTTGCAGGAGTACTCCAACTCATTGTCACTTTTGTAGGTTTGGAAACTTTGATCTCAGGAATAATAGGAATCTCTAACATTATGGTATTTGTAGTAAAAGAGAGAACTAAAGAAATTGGAATTAGAAAAGCCTTAGGTGCTTCCCCTCTATCAATCATTCAAATGATTTTATACGAATCAATTTTTATTACAAGCATCTCAGGATATGTGGGACTTTCACTAGGAGTTTTTGTCCTCAATAACATTGGAACCTAATTAGAAGATTACCTCATTACCGATCCTTATGTTAGCATAAACACAGGGATATTTGCTACTGTTATTCTCATTGTTTTTGGAGCTATTGCAGGCTACGTTCCCGCACGAAGGGATGCTCGAATAAAACCCATAGTAGCTATTAGAGATGTGTAAAAATTTTAATACACTTGATTCTCTAAAAAGAGGAATAATTACTCCATCAAAACCTTATGAAAAAGCTTTGCTAAAAAGGTAGCCAGTTGGTCGCTGGTGAGTTTGATATCTGAAGTATGGGTAGCCAAAAATAATTCTGGAGGGGCACCAACCAACATAAAACTGAGTAGTAGAAACTCGTATTTTTCGGTAAAGGATTTGACCTTCAAATCGGACTTTAAATCTCGATTTAAGTTTTTGACAATGGTTTTAATAATTGCACTTTGGTAGGAACTTTGTCGAATATGAGCTTGATTTAAAACATGGAATTGAATCATTTGAGGGCTACTGATCAGGTTAAAATAGCCTTTAAAAGTTCCATACAGGTAGTCGTAAACCGTTTTACTTTCTCTACGGGTGTGTTGAATGGCAACTTTTACCTTTTGGTTGAGCTCGTCAATTAAAGCATCGAAAAGGGTCTGAGTATCGGGGAAGTAATTGTAAAAAGTACCACGAGCAATATCGCATTTTTCTACAATGTCTGCCACTGTAGTTTTTTCAAACCCTCTTACAGAAAAAAGGTTTAGGGCTTCATCAAGAATCCGTTCACGTATTTGTTTTTTTTGGGTTTCACGTTTACCAAGAATTAATTCCGTTTCTTTCATATTCACAGACGCTCAAATACTCCCGCAATTCCTTGACCTCCTCCCACACAGGCAGTCACCATTCCGTAGCGTTGGTTTCTCAATTTCATTTCCTCCAGGAGTTGAATGCTTAGTTTTGCTCCCGTACAACCCAGCGGGTGCCCTAATGCCAATGCCCCTCCGTTTACGTTTACGGTTTCTGGATTTATTCCTGCTTCTTGAATTACTGCTAGAGCCTGAGCAGCAAAAGCCTCGTTGAGTTCTGTTTGCTCGATCTCAGAAAGTTTAAGTCCGGCTTGTTTCAAGGCCTTTGTAATGGCTACACAAGGACCTATTCCCATGTACAAAGGATCCACCCCTCCTACTGCACAGGCTGCCAATCGCGCTATGGGCTCTAAATTTAAAGCCTTAACCACATTTTCACTTACAATCAAAGTAAAAGCTACTCCGTCTGAAGTTTGCGAAGCATTTCCAGCAGTAACAACTCCTCCCTTTTTAAAAACGGGTCTTAGTTTTGCCAAACCTTCTAGGGTTGTATCGCGTCGTACTCCTTCATCCATGGCAACCACATGACTTGAAGTAATCTTCTTACCGTCTTTTACAAATACATCTTCTACTTCGACGGGAACAATTTGATCCTCAAATTTACCCGCATCAATAGCTGCTGCAGCTTTTCGATGTGAATCAAAGGCAAATTGATCTGCTGCTTCTCGGCTGATTCCATACTTGGCCGATACAGCTTCTGCAGTATGCCCCATGCTTAGGTGGTAATTTATGTTTTCCATGTTGGCTTTGAAACTAGGAGAAAGTTTGTAACCTGTCATCGGGAGCATGCTCATACTTTCAATTCCTCCTGCAATGTAAATCTCGCCAAATCCTGCTTTGATCTTCGCTACTGCCTGACCAATGGCTTCCAAACCTGAAGCACAATAACGATTAATGGTGACCCCAGGAACTTCTATCCCCAAGGCACGGGCAGAAATCAACCGTCCGATCTGTAGCCCTTGCTCTCCCTCCGGATTGGCACAGCCTACAATAACGTCATCCACCGTTTTGGGATCAACTTCTGGAACCGTGGTCATTAAATGTTTGATGATATCAACTGCTAAATCGTCAGAGCGATAATTCTTAAACCCTCCTTTTTTAGCTTTTCCAATGGCAGAACGATAGCCTTTAACAATGTATGCCTCCATAATTTAGTTTCTTAAGGGTTTGTTATTCATTAATAAATATTGGATCCGATCCAAGGTTTTTTGGTTTCCTAAAAGACTCATAAAACCTTCTCTTTCAATCTCTAAAAGATATTGCTCACTTACTTGTTGGGGTGCTGTCAAATCACCGCCACACATGACATACGCAATTTTTCGGGCAATCTCTACGTCATAATCCGACATGTATTCTCCCATTCTAAATTCGTTGATAGCAGAATACAGGATTCCCATTCCCGACCTACCCAAAACTTGAATGTCCTCTCTCACGGACGGTGGGATGTAATTTTTTGATAACTCAAGTACTTTGTCCTTTGCTCTACCGATATTCATGGGAGTATTGACACAGACCTCGTCTCTATCTTTTTTAAGATAATTTAAATCATAAGCTTCATAGGCCGATGTCGAAACCGCAGCAGTAGCAATGGATTTGAAATAATTGATTAGTGTGGGAGATTGTACATCGCCCTCAAAGAAATCATCGGAGGCGCGCAATGCAAACTCCTTGGTTCCTCCTCCGCCGGGCAAAAGTCCTACTCCTACCTCAACCAAACCAATGTAGGATTCGGCGGCGTAAATCCCAGCATCGCAATGCATGGCAATTTCGCAACCACCACCAAATACATACCCTTGCGTTGCCACCACCACCGGTATTTTTGAGGTTCGGATTCGCATATTGATCTGCTGAAAATCGTCCACAAATCGCTCCAAAACATCGAACTGTTTTTGCATGGCAAACATTCCAATATTCATTAGGTTGGCACCTACAGAAAACTGCTTAGCATTGTTTCCAATCACCAAGCCTTTCCAATCGCCTTCTTCTGCCAATTCAATCACTTCCAGCAAGGCTTTCCCAACTCCTTCACCTATGGAATTACTCTTGCCCGTAAATTCCAAGCAGAGGACTCCATCACCAATGTCATGAACAACTGCCTCACTGTTTTTAACTAAAGGGGTTTGAGATCGGTAACTATCCAATAAAATAAAGGCTTCCGTTCCAGGTACTGCCTCGTATTTTTTGGATTCCATGTTGTAGTATTTTTTTTGTCCTGCTTCAAATTTGTAAAACTGTAAATTTCCTGCTGATTTCATTTCAGCTATCCAATCGGGAAGCGCTGCCCCCACCTTTTCAATCAATTGAATCCCTAAGTCAAAGCCAATCAAATCCCAATATTCAAAAGGACCGTAATCCCAAAAATAACCCGTACGCATAGCATCATCTACTGGATAATATTGATCTGAAATTTCTGGAACACGAGCCGCTGAATAGCCAAATAATTGTCCAAAATACTCCGCGAAAAACTGCTGCTCTTTCGTCTCACCTTCCACAAGGTATTGGAGTCTTTTGTTCATCAACTCCATCCCTTTTGCTGTTTTTACCACTTCCATTTTAGGACGTAAGGCCGGTTCATAGGTCAACGTTTTTAAATTGAGTGCATTGATGATGGTTTTCCCCTTTTCGTCTTTTTGATTGGTTTTTTCGTAAAATCCTTTCGCTGTTTTGTTTACTAAAAATTTATTCTCCAAAAGGAAATTCATAAACTTGGGTTGGGGGCGTTTTTTAAGCTTGTCAATGTAATCGTCATGCTCCACATTGTCTGCTACAAATCGACTTACATTATCTCCCGTATCAAGTCCTACAAGATCTTGTAATCGGAAGGTGGCGGTATTGGGACGACCTATCAGTGAACCTGTCATGGCATCTACCTCTTCGATTCGGAATTGATATTTTTCTGTCAATAAAGTCATTTCAGACCCTGACATAACTCCAATACGGTTTCCAATAAATGCGGGTGTGTCTTTACATAAAACGGTTTGTTTTCCTAGAGTTACTTTACCAAACTCCATAAAGAAGTCAACAACTTGGGGTTGAGTTTCGGCTATGGGAATAACTTCTAGCAATCTTAAATAGCGTGCTGGATTGAAAAAGTGAGTGCCACAAAAACACGCTTTAAAATCTTCTGAGCGACCCCCAGCTAATAACTGAATGGGGATACTTGAAGTATTTGAACTGACCAAACTTCCCGACTTTCGGTACTGATCCACCTTTTCAAAAATCTGTTTTTTTATGTTTAAATTTTCAACGACAACCTCGATGATCCAATCGGCCGCTGCAATTTTCTCAAAGTCATCCTCAAAATTTCCGGTTTGAATTCGCGACGCAAACGATTTGTGGTACAAAGGCGCAGGTTTGGATTTGATCGTTTTTTGTAGAGCCGAGTTTACCAATTTGTTGCGATGCATTTGTCTCCTTCAAGCTTGGGGGTTACGATATCTAACATGAGTACCTCCATGCCTACGTTTGCCAAATGGCAAGCAATTCCAGAACCCATTACCCCGGATCCCAAAACGGCTACTTTTTTCAATCGATAATTCATACTTTGGATTTTGATTCAATAAATTTAATTAAAAAAATGACACGGTGTCATTTTTTCTTTTTACTTTTAATAAAAAAACAGCATGAGTGTAGAGCATATGATTTCTCAATTCGAAAAAAAAGCAGGAAATTCAGCACCCATAGGGGGTACCATTAAGTTTAAAGTTGACGGTCATGGTATTTTAATTGACGGTACAGGAGATACAAATATAGTTAGCGCATCCAATGGTGAAGCCGATTGTACGATCAGTCTGACAGCTGAAGTTCTGGAAAAACTCAGAGACGGTACTATCAATCCTATGATGGCCGTAATGGGAGGACAAATAAAAATTACTGGCGATATGGGGCTGGCCATGAAGGTTCAATCCTTGATGGGATAAATCTCAATTAAGGTAAAATTCATAGACCAAAACAGCTAGGACAACTCCTTTAATAAAAGCAATCCAAAGCATCGGATAAATGCCCATGCGATCCGCGAGATTTTCAGCAATTCCTTTATGCCATTTGTAAAGATTCATTTCAGTTCAATTCGGTTCTAAAGATTACAATTCATGTCTTCCCCACAACATTGGGGAGATTTGATCTTTCCCTCACAACTTCTGCAAATAGAAATTTGAACTTCACTTCCGTCGTCAAGAGATAAATGATCGTTTTCAAGGGGTTGGTCACATGTTGCACAGCTTGCATTAACCGCCATACCACAAGATGCACATTCGTAAGTAGCCATAATCTAGTTGTTTATTTTACACCTAATTTAATTATTTTTTATGATACGGAGAAGTGTCTTACTTAAAAAATAGAGCAGCACAAACCAAGGAGCACCATGAAGGAATAAATCAAAAACATCCATCGCAGCCATTCCTTCGCCACCTCCTAAAACCCAACGCACTTTTCCAAACAAATGGGGCTCTGGAGTAAAAGGTGCCAAACCTAAAGTCAAACATAGGAGTATTGATAAAAATAAATTGGAATTGAAAAACTTTTTCATTTTGAAGCAGTTAAGGCAATTGAGGGCCATGCCACAATCTCTTGGGTAAATTTATCTCTAGGCATTTGTGCATTTACTAATTTTAAATGAGCGGTTAAGGTATTCGCTAGCTCCTTTACCTTTTCCATTTCTGAGGTAACTAAATTTTGGTTTTCTCCAATATCGTTTTTAAGATTGTAAAGTTCGAAAGTTTTGTTGACATGAAAATAAATCAACTTCCAGTCGCCCTTACGAACAGCACTGTAACTCCCAATACCTGGGCCTTCAGGACCCCATTCGTTTGGATAATGCCAAAATAAGGAACGCTCTTGGGGAGCGGTTTCAGACTGCTGAAATAAAGAGGTAAAACTTCTTCCGTCAACCTTTTGAGGAATATCATTTGCTTCAATTTGAGCCATTTCCAACAGAGATGGAAAAAAATCTTCAATAATTAAGGGCGTTGCATTGGTTGAACCCGCTAGGGACTTTCTGGGCCAATAAGCCAACATGGGTACGCGAATACCTCCTTCATAAATCGATCCCTTTCCACTTTTCAACGGGAGGTTATGACTGTGCTTTTCACCGCCCCGTGCAACCGCACTCAAGCCCCCATTATCAGACATAAATAAAATAATGGTGTTGTCTTCCAGTTGATTTACCTCCAAATAATTGAGAACATCTCCTAAGGCTGCATCCATACTTTCAATCATAGAAGCATATCGTGCCTCAGGTTCTGCCAATCCAAGATCACGATACGGTTTAATAAAACGATCATTTGCCATTAAAGGCGTATGAATACCATACAGTGAAAAATACAAGAAAAAAGGCTGCTTATTTTTTACGGGTTTGTCCAGTGCATGAACCACTTCTTGGGTAAGGGCTTCGGTTAGAAAAATATCTTGTCCATGGTATTTTTCTAAACCGGGAACTGCCCAAACTTCTTTTCCTGGTTTACCGTTGCCAAAGTTTTCACGACCTAAATAACTTTCCGGTGCACCTGCTGCATGACCGGCAATATTGACCGCAAAACCCAGATTTAATGGATCAGAAGAAGGGTACCCCAATGCCCCCAAATGAGCTTTCCCCGCATGAATAGTATGGTATCCGTTTTCTGCTAATATCTTCGGGAGAGGCTTTGCATAGGCTGCATTTGGAGTGGATGAATCCAAACCAATCCCATTGTAATTCCAATCGGGAAACTCCAAAGTTGGATGATTCAGTTCCATGGGCTGCTTTTGATCGGGTCTTAACGTCCAATTCGTAACTCGGTGTCGTGCTGCATTCATACCTGTCATCAAACTCACTCGTGTTGGAGAGCAAACAGGGGTAGCATATGCATTGGTGAATTTCACTCCTTTTTGGGCAAGGCGCTCCATGTTGGGAGTCTTGTAGGTTTTATTAAACTCGGTGGGTTGATTCCAAAAAGGAACTGAGGTGTCTTGCCAGCCCATATCATCTACAAAAAACAAAACAATATTTGGTGGTGTTGATTCTGATTTTTGGGTTTGGCAACTCCAAAGAAAAAACAAAAACAGGATAAGAGAAAACAAGCGTTGCATATCAATCAATTTAATTCAGGTGCTTTGAAAAGCCCCATATTAGAAAGTACAACTTGCGCCTTGGCATCGGTAATGGTAAATCGGATTCCCTCAACGACTTGGGTTGGAAAGCGAACCAAACGTTTATTCCCAATGGTAGTGCCTTTGTATGCTTGTTTCCAAACCCCTTTTTCTAAAACTTCAAGCGAAAAAGATTTTATGCGTTGCCCCATGGGAAGGTACTCTTGAATCATAAAAGTATTTACAGATTTGGGAGCTTCCAAATACAGTGTAATTGTGGGCATTTTATCACTGAACTTTGAAACCCAGTACGTCTCCAGATCGTTATCAATAAGGGCTGATTCTGAAAAATTCATTGCTGTAGAACTGGTTTTGAGACGCTGTTCTTTGACATAATTTTTAGAAAATGTTTTCTTTAAAAAAGCAGCAAGTGCATTCAAATTAGCGACTTCGTTTTCGTGAACCAACCCTCGAGTATCTACAGGTAGATTCAACAAAAGGGAACTATTTAACCCTACAGAATTGTAATAAATATCCACCAATTTAGAAAGGGATTTAACTTGATCGTCTTGTTCTGGGTGGTAGTACCAACCGGGCCGGATGGAGACATCGGTCTCAGTAGGGATCCAATGCGTTCCTTGCTCCTGACCCGAAGCAAACTTTTGAAAATCGGGCATGCCTCCATACACACTGTCACGGTAAATGGGTGACCAAGTGGTTTCATTGGCATAACCCTTTTCATTTCCAACCCAACGAATGTCTGGGCCCGCATCACTAAAAATAACTGCTTGAGGCTGAAGACTTCTGACCAGTTTTACGGTAGTGGGCCAGTCGTAATATGATTTTTTGTAAACCCTCCGTTCTTCATTTGCTCCGCCGTAATAACCGTCTCCTCCATTGGCACCGTCAAACCAAACCTCAAAGATTTCCCCATATTCTGACAACAATTCTCTAAGCTGATTGCGGAAATAGGTAATGTATTCTGGTGTACCGTAATCGGGATGATTCCGATCCCAAGGAGACAAATAAATTCCTAATTTTAAATCGTATTCTTTGCAGGCTTCAGCTAATTCTCGAATCAAATCTCCTTTACCCTCTCTCCAAGGAGAATTTTTAACCGAATGCTCTGTAAATTCACTTGGCCATAAACAGAACCCATCGTGGTGTTTAGCCGTAATGATAATGCCTTTCATGCCCGCCTCCTTGGCAACACGAGTTTATTTACTTTGAATACCCCGAAAAACGCGGACAGATTGCCTTGAGAATGGGAGATTGGAAAGGGGTAAAAG
>JABUBO010000791.1_pt1 | contig 10451 bp, 14 predicted proteins | sample 7240361 | NCBI WGS metagenome assembly JABUBO01 (sample SAMN07256346, study PRJNA390944) | subsurface metagenome | isolation source: Methane hydrate marine sediment | place: Pacific Ocean: Eastern North Pacific, ODP site
CTTGTGGAGTGGTTTTAGCTTCAAAACTGTCGGGACTAAAACCATAAATTTTTGTAATGATGTCGTATTTTTCCTGCCAGATTTTTCGTGGCAGTTTTATGTGTAGGTCTGCATTTTGAATCGGTTGAGGCAGATATTTCTGGTGGCTATCCTCATAAGCAAACATCCATATTTGTTTGGCAGACAATTTGCCGCTTTTCCAAAGTGCCAAAACGGCTTTGCCTGTTTCCTCGTGTCTTAGATGACGCGTGTATTCTCCCCAAAAACTGTGTGTAATAACAAGGTCAAACTTATTTGAGGGCAGCAAGGTAAGAATCACGTTCTGAACTATGATATTGGAAAGTGGCCACTGTTCAGGTTCGTCGTCAAGATTGCCCATCATTCCATCGGCGTTCAGGTGCTCCACAGCTTGGAAAAACCTGGGTGCTCTATCGCCGTCGCTTTTTCTACAGAGTGATACCACCGTCCATTTGCTTTCCGGATGCATCAATATTGTGCCGCCTGTCCATAAAGTTTCGTCATCTGGATGAGCTACGATGACAGCACAATTTCTGAAACACCGTATTTGTTGATATGCCTTTGACTGAACCATGCCATAAGTTCCTGAAGAAAATTATGTCCGGCCGCCGGCGTGGCACTTAGCCGTGCGGGTCCTGCATTTCTTTGAGCATGTCAAGGAGCTTGTCGATTCTATAAAGGTCCCGTTCTTGCTCAATACCGAAAAGCAAGATAGAAGATAAAGTGAGGACCCGGATGTATCTGTTCATCCGTGCTGGGGTTGGTGGTTTTTTCCATAAGATGATATAGTCGGCTTTGTTTCGCGTATGTCGCAGACAGAGGTATGGTATGAAAACACCGATGAAAGCGATGAGACAAAGCAATATAGGATAAATCTTCATTGTCACTACCCTTTCAAAGTGAATCCGCCCGGCCGCTGACGTGGCAGTTATCCGTGCGGGTTCTGCATTTCATTAAGCATGTTACGCAGTAGGTTGATCCTTTGGTTGTCCGGTCCTTCATTGTTGGTTATCCAGTTGTTGCTCCAGGTGAGAATGGAGATGTACATGTTGATACGTTTTTCAGTGCCTGGCCGATGACCGTGGGTGATCTGGTCGGCACGGATTCGGGCGTATGCCCTGATGATGGAGGGGAGACAGAAAACCAAGAACAGTATGGCGATAAGGAGAGCTATGATTAAAAGTTTCATGGTCGATGTCCTTTCAAATATTGTCATCATTTGATTTATCTTCGTCTCGGGATAGATGGTTCTTCATCCAGTGGCGATTCCTCACCACGTCTTGACTTTCCCTGGAATTCTTTTTCAGCCTCGTACAGTCGGCATAGCTTTTGCAAGGTTTCTATCGTCAATCTCTGTGACTCTACAGCAACTTCGTACACACGGGACATGTTTTTCGAGTTTTCGATTTCTGCCCTCTGCAACTCTATTGCAGCCTCAAGCTCAGCTATCCTTACCGGCAAAACATTCTCTGCCCTCTCCTTTGCCCACAGTAACTCTAGCGCATCCTCAAGCTCATCTATTCTGACCAGCAAATCGGTGGTTAAAGCCACCATTGCAGAATTAATTGTATCCTCATGATCATCTATCCTTAACATCAAAGCCTTCTCTGCCCTCTCTTCGGCCCCCTGTGACTCAAGCACAATCTCAAGCTCAGCTATCCTGGCACGCAAAGCCTCGTTTTGCTCCGGCATAGCTCTGAGTTTGGATAGCTCGCTCTCCAACTTCGCAATATTTGTTCTTAATTTTACCCTCTGAGACTCCAGTGAAGACTCAAGCTCAGCTATCCTGGCCAGTAAAACCTTGTCTGGCTTTGGCATAGCTTTGAGTTTGCGTATATCCCTCTCCAACTTCACAATCTCTTCTCTTAATTCTTTGTGACTCTTCAAGTATTCCGAGTCGGTGTCGTAGAGAGATTTACCGTTTAATTTGTCTATTTCTGTTTCATAGCAGCCTGCACACGCAATCGAAACAACCAACAGTAAACACAGTAATCTTTTCATAATTAGTTCTCCTTATCAGGGGCAAAAGCCCCAGCCTTCTATCTTTCAAGTATTTTTTCAGCGTTCTCGTTACCAATTATATTGAGCCATTGATGAACTTTTGAGCGTTTCCAGTTACGCGGATAATCCGTTCGATAGACACGGTAGCCCTGTCTCTCGCATATCCAAAAATCGAACAAGACAGCGTGCTTTAAACAAAGACCCTCGGACGGAATGAACTCACCGCCACACGGCACGAACCGGTTAGTTCTCAAAGCACACTTCATAGTCTATTGCTTTTCTTCCTGCTGAGAATTTTTGCTCCAGCCGGCTTTGGCTTCGTCGATAAATTCCAGCACCCTGAACCGCTCATCCTTCATACTTTTAAGCCAGCGACTAAGTCCTCAGTTCTGCTGCAGCAATTCAGGGTCTCCAGACCAGAGTGAACCCTCCGCTTAAACCGGCGAGAAAAACATAAAGGCTAACGGCCATCAATATGATTCCCAGAATAGGAACAATGCTAAGCATAAATGCCTCGTGCAGCCACCGATATCGGATTCGATTGAACATTGTCTATTGTTCCTTTTCCTGCCGGTGGTCTTTACTCCAGCCGGCTTTGGCTTCGTCGATAAAATCAAGCACTTTATCGCGTTCCTCTTGCCAGGTCTTGAGCCAGTGACTGACGTCGGCTTGTCTTACACTCAAGGCAATAAGCCATAAAAATATAATCATAAATAGAACGGCATTGACCATATTAATTATCTCCTTTCTCCGGCCGGTCCAGCCGGCCGCTGACGAAACGCTTAGCCCTACGGTTTTTGGATTTTGTTGAGCTTGACACGGAGTCGTTTGATTCTCCGATCGTCCGGTTCTTCATTGTTGGTGATCCATTCGTTGCTCCAGGTGAGAACGCGAATACACCTGTTGATACATTTTTTGGTGGGTGTTTTTTTACCGTAGAGCATTTTATCGGCAGCGATTCGAGCGATTGTTCTGATGGTGAAGGGAACACAGAAGACCCAGAACAGTAATGAGATAGCGATAGCAATTATTAAAATCTTCATGGTCGATATCCTTTCGGAGAAAATGTGAATGTTACTGACCGTCATTGCGGTCTGTATTTTTGGATGTGGCGATTTATCGTTTTGGCCATCCTCCATAATGCCTCCCTCTATAATCTCCCCTAAAACCCGTTGCATCACACTCCACCCATTGCTCTACAATCTGTTCTCCTTCAATTCGATAGATGCTTATTTCAGTAAACGCCATAGCGTTCATTTTATCTCTCTCCCCTACCGTATATGCTCTCGGCTTCACCATGACTGTTAACTCCATCCGTACAATCACCTTGTTGTCTTTTGCTATTATATCATGTATCGTACGCTTCCTATCTTTCAGCGCTTCATTTTGTTTTACCAGATTTGCCTTACATATCGCCCGATCTACCGGCTTGCGATTTCGCGGCCCGTAAAGCACGAACCGGTCCGCTATTCGTTTTTTCCATTCCTCCCAATTTCCTTTGTCACTCGCTTCTATCGCCATCATCACGATTGTCTTATTTTCTTCCTCACTGGTCATCTCCTCAGACCTGGTCCCTGCGACAGCCCCGAGCGCAGCCAGGCCGATCATCATTACCATCTCAACTTTTTTCATGTCACTACCCTTTCAAATATCGTTATCATTTGATTTATCTTCGTCTCGGGACAATTGAAAATAATCGGGCCACGACCTACTGAAGTCGTGGCCCCTGAGTACATAACTCAGTCGTCTTCCGGCTCATCGCCGTTATGACGTTTCTTCTTGCTCTGCTTTGGCTTTGCAGGCTTCTTTGGTTTTGATTTAGCCTTTGCCATTGTATCACCTCCTTTCGGCTGATTTGTTTATTTTTTCCTTAACAACGTAATCCAATAGCCCATGCCTATAATCCTCGCAGTGCAACCTCATTAAAACCACCAGACAATACCTCCTGCAAAAGCAGAAGCATCGCCGGTCATTTGATATTCACCGAACAGAGAAGCAGATTCTGCCAGTTCAATCATGGCGCCGAAGTATCCGCCAAATTCTGATTCTTGCTCGATATCGACTGAGCCGGAATCCCAATTAGCTCTTACGTCCAGGTCACCATCAACAAAATGCAGGAACGGCCCTCCGTAAATACTAAAGGCTTCTTGTGTATAGGTCGGACCAAAAGCGATCTGAATATCGAAAAGCTGAACATCAACGCTTGCAGACGTATAGCCCTGAATAGGCACTTCAGAAGTAGCACTATCTTCGGAACTTAGACTCACCATTTGAAACAGTCCGCCCCAGGTAACTTGCTTATCTTTTGCAACGGTGAACTTTGAACCGAAACCCCAGGAAAATTCAGTGGAACCATTGAAGTCATCGGTGGAACATTTGGAGAAACCGAGTAGGACATAAAGCTCACAGTCATCAGATAGACCATAGCCAAGATTGGCTAAATAAGTTTTCCAATCAATGTCGGTAGCAGTATAGGATAATCCATAACCACTAATTTCAAGATCCATCTCACTGCTGGCAAAGGAAAACCCCAGGCTATTCTGCTTTTGTTTCAGTCCTGCCCTGGGAGGACCCAACGGTGTCAGGGCCCAAGCAGACGAGCTCAACAAACCAGCCACAACAACAATACTTAACAGATACAATACAGTTTTCATAATAGGTTCCTTTCAAAAAAAACCCGGGTTAAAAAAAACAAAGTAAAAAAAATTCCCATGCCTTGCCTTGCGTTGAGTTTAAGTTAGCCTATCCCCAACCACTTCTCTTGGCCAATTCCTGGAATGCAATAGCCCCAGCCGAATTTCTCTTCGAGTCAAATTCCTCTTCTCGAAGTTCTGCTTGCACAATGGCTGCAAGGTCCTGATCATCCAGCAATTCCAGGCCAACTTTTGGATCCTCCTTTGATCCTTCCTCATTCATTTTTTCTTCAACCATAATTAGGCTCCTTAAAAAAAAGGTTAATAAAAAGTGACATTGCGGCGTTTATCTTCGCCGCAACAACGTAATCCAATAGCCCAGGCCCAGCAGCACGAACCAAAACACTGCCAGACTTATTACAAACTTTACCATTCGTCACTCTTCCAACTCATCCTCGAGCAGCCGCTTCGCCGCCTTCAGATGTTCTCTTGCTCCGTCCTCATCGTTATCATCCACAGCCACATAGACTGCATTGAGTTCCGTCTGCAATACTTGAATCAGATCTTTGATCTCCATTGTGTTATCCTTCGTAATTGACCTATTGAAAATATTCTTGGTCGTTAAGGTTTTGTGGGTGATTTTGACATGATTTCTCATTATTGTATTGGGTTAAAAGCGTTTGGCCGATTTGCTTCCACTGTGAACCGGAGAGACCTTTTTTTTGCTCGTCAGCAGATATGAACAAGCTTTGAGGATAACGCTTTGGAGCATATCTTGTAGAAAGAGCTCTAACTTTACCACCACTGAACATCAGAATGCACGTACAGTAGTTGAGTCTTCGGAATTGTCTGATGGCAATCTTCGCTTCGTCAATAAGTTTTTCACGGTTCATAGTTCGGGACCTCAGTCGATTAAGTACCGGACGTGTTGTCCAATCCCTTTTTTACGCATGATATCGAAGTAAATATTTATGGCTGAGCTGAGATGGCCGCGGATGCTTTCGAGGTTGGAAAGGACTTTGGGATATTCTTCTTCCTGCACGTGGACCAAAGTTTGCCCGGCGAGCTCCTCGATGCGCCGAATGTGATTTGTCAATGTCACGGTATCTCCTTAACAAAGCGGTTAGAGAAAAAAGCGGCGGACTGCTAAGGAATAACGTAAAGGCTTTCCTTTTTGCCATTTTAATACCTCCATGAAATTAAAAAAGTGGTTATTAGTAAGCGGGCTAAAACCCACCAAATCCGCTTTTGTTGTTCCCGATTTTTGTTTAAGCTCCAAATTTTTTGTCAATCTTAAACGATAAGTTTACTCATCTTATCCAAAAACGGCTAATCACATTGTTTTATCCCATCCAACTGACGTACTAAAAATTCAGCCAGCAACAATGTACGTTGCAGGATGCTGATTCGCTGAACTGCTTCCTGGGGTGTATATAGTTGCTTCGAAATTGGGCCGAGCCCACACACAACTCTCGTAGATTCGGGTACAAGACCGGCAATGGTTGGCCATACAGATGATTCCTGGTCGAGGGGGATGTCCCATTTGTCAGCAACTTCTTTTAGGTCTCTTGCGAGTTTCTGATTTCTACGGCTAAGCTTCATAGGAAGGCGGTCTGAAAGCATTTCGAGTTCCCATTTAGCTTCACCTTTACCCAAAATGTCCCGCATCTCATTTTCTACCGCTTCAGCAAGTCGTTGCTCTGGGTAGCTAAGTAGTAGAGTAACAACTATCCGATGAGGTAAAAGCATAGGAAAGCTTGTCGTCTTTATATTTGAAGCAGCCACCGCAATGCGTTCTTTTCTGGAGGACAGTTTCGATAGTTTCTCAATCTTAGCACATACCCAATGGAGAGCTTCGGGGCTTTTATTAGCTTTTCCAATGCGTCTTGGGTAAGTTTCTACGCGTAAACCGTATTTCCGTTGTCCCCGACGCTGGGTAACAATTTTATTTCCTGGATTTCCGGCTCTCAAAACTAAAACTTGTTTTGCTCTAAAAGCTGACACACGTATTATTTCCGCGCTATAGTCACAGTCATGCCCCTCATCAGTATAATAAAGGACTCCGAGAGGTAAATTTCTAAGTCGACGAATATGCTTAAGGCCCCTTAGGACAAATTCTGCCATTACAAGTGGTGCCCGAGAAAGGCCTATTCCCTCACCATATAACCACTCAGGATCTCGGTGAAAGCCTTGTCTTGGGACTTCACGCCCTAAGGGTACATCCAAATGGCCAATTAATAGTGTTCCATCGTCAAAACCTGCGTTTGTTTGCCAGGTTTTGACAAATGGGTTGTCTGTAAATTCTTTTACTGGTTTGAGTCCAATACTTTCCAGACTGTTGCTCAATTTACTCAAAGATTCCCGAATACCGACAGGGTCATAAGTCCGACTGCTGATGTTGGTCCAAGCTGCTATTTGACGCTCTATTTGGTCTCGCCGTTGACTTAAAAAATTAAGTATCAAAGAGCCAGGGTCTGCATTTTTGAATTTGAGCTGTTGTGGTCTTGGGATACCAAAGTACCTTGCACTGGCAGATTCGACCAATCGATTAATAACACCTTTAAAATCCAAGCCCTGATGTTCGGCACCGACAAGGTATGAGCCATGCTCGCCTAAACTTGGTAAGCTGTTAACCTCCAGAATAAAAAAGTTTCCTTTTTTGTCCAGACGCATATCCACCCTCGCAAAGTCATAACAACCGAGAGCCTCAAAGGCTTTCCGAGCAATGTTTTGTGCTTTTGCAATCTGTTTTTTACTGATTGAAACCGGACAATTGTAGCCGATTTTTCGCGCAGACTGACGTGTTTTATCTTCATAGGTGTAAATTGGTGGACCATTCCTGCCGAAAATCAATTCGACCGGAGTCAAAGCTTCTGCTGGATTATTGCCTATCAGGCCAACATTAATTTCGCGTCCCTTGATATACTGCTCTAAAAGAGCAGGCTGCTGGAATTCCTTTTCAATAACTTGAATGGCTTGCTGTAACTCCTCTTCATTGTTGACGATTCTTACGCCAAAGGATACCGATTCGTTTTTGGGCTTGACAATTAAAGGGTAACTCATATCACAAGTCATATTCTCCCAAGAATCCACTACTGTGAAATCCGGTGTCGGCAGACAATGCTGCCTGAATATTGTTTTCGCTACTACTTTATCAAGAGCCATGCCGTGAGCAAGCGGTCCCGAACCTACATAAGGTATGCCAACCATCTCCAAAATACTTGGTACATGCGTGTAACGAGCATGCCCTTGAATTCCATACGAAAGATTGAAAACCAAGCCCGGATGCTCACCTTTTAAAACGCGCGGCATGAACTCTTCGAGTTTGTTGATAAGGTCTTTGTCCCCTTCGATTGCCTTTACCTTGTGCCCACCGGCTTTTAGGGCATTGGCAATTCGTTTAATGGTATTCTGGCCTATTCTTTCCTTGTTGGGAATCCCAAACAGGTTTATTACATTCTGAAAATCGTGGTTGTAAACTATGGCAATTTTCATACTGTCTTGCTGCCTGCATGAAACTTATGGTACTTCTTTGCGCAAATAATACCCTTATGTCTCAGATGTCGTTAATATGGTTACACAAAATATGATTCATCATAGCCATCATCATCTTGTTCCTCGTCGAAACGTTTGCTATCTTCCGATTCATCAATAAAACCTTCTCTGACAAAAATACCTTTCTCAAACAAACTGGCACAAGTAACACAATATCGAGCCCATGGAATTGCTCTTAGCCGCTCCTTTGGAATCGGCTCATTGTTGCCTTCACAAATTCCGTATGTTTCATCTTCTATACGTTCCAGTGCGGCGTCGATTTCCGAGATAAGTTTTCTTTCGCTATCCATCAGTCCCAATGTATTTTCTATCTCGTAATTATCACTGCCAACGTCAGCCATATGGATTGGCAAATTTGATAAGTCACTTCGTTGCCTATGAAGAGTTTCGTCTTCCATGCAGGTCATATTGCCCAAGACCTCGTTTCTCTTGGCCAGCAATATAGCCTTTAACTTCCGTATTTCGGCTGGCATCAAGTTGGTTTTGCTTTTTTGTTCTTTTTCCATAGTAAGCCCAGCGGATACAAATATATATTACAATCTCCGGAGTATCGCATCTTATAAGATACTTTACTGACAGATATCATCGTCCAAGGAACGCACATAAGCTCTTGACAAAGACCCTCCTGAGTGGTTTTACACTTGTATCGATCTCATCGGCTGTCATGCCTATCATGGCAAAAGAGAAAAAGCCAAAAACAAATCCTGCTACCGCACATGCCAGACGGCGGACTTTCAATTGATCTATCCTTGGAGATAGGTATTTTGAGATCTTCTGTTCAATTTCTCCCAGATAACGTAAATATGGTTCTTCCAGTTCATCCAGTGTATCAGACTGAAGCTTTAGTAATAACTTGCCCTGGAAAAGCAAAAGAAACTCTTCCTTGGAATCAATATAAAACTCATAATGGACATTCAATAAATGTTCCAGCATCGCTTCCAGGGTCTCTGGGGCAGAATCATATGAGCGGATACACTCGATGAGATGGTTAACCGCGTCTTCTACCAGTATGATGACAATTTCTTCTTTATCTGCAAAATGCTGATAGAGAGTTCCCTTGCCCAGGTCAGCTTTTTCCGTGATATCCTCGACGGTAGCCGCATCAACGCTCTTTTCGCTGAAGATATCGAGGGCAGCTTTTTTCAACTTCTTCCGGGTTCTTCTGGCCCTTTTCTGTGACCTGTTTTTTTCGGTTTTTTTTGCTTTGGTTGCCATAATTCTGACTATTTAGTCAAAACTGACCAAATGTTCAAGAAAAAATTTGACTTTTTCAGAAAAATTGTTATTTTTCTTTAGCTCGACTAAACCGTAGGTTAGAAGGAAATAATTGGCAGGATGAATAAAAGTAGAACATTAAATTCAGATAGAACCGAGCTGCATCTTAAAAGAGGCAACTGCCTTGGTAAATACCGCCTGAAAAAGTGTCTCGGTACAGGTGGAATCTGCGAGATCTGGGAGGCAAGAGACCGCGTAGAAGGTACATGGGTCGCCTTAAAAATACCTCTGGCAGATATAAATGGCAGGCGTAATAATGAGGCTTTATTACGGGAAGTCCGTGCAGTTTCCAAGTTGCGTCATCACAATATACTCTCAGTCAAAAATGCTGACATTATTGATGGTCACGCAGTACTTGCTACCGAATTATCCGCAGGTACTTTAGCCAATTGTTCCAAGCCGATGTTTGTCAGAAGAATTATGTCAATTATTGTTCAAGTACTCGAAGGTCTGACCTACGCGCACCATAATCGAATAGTGCACTGTGATGTTACACCAAGCAACATATTTCTATTTCCGGACAAACGGGCCAAACTTGGAGATTTTGGAATATCCCTGAAACTAAAAGGACGCATGAAAACTGTTGACGATTTTGGTACCCCTGGATATGTCGCTCCCGAACAGGCTTATGGCTATCCTACCTATCGTAGCGACTGTTTTGCCGTCAGCCTGATCCTCTATGAATATATTACAGGAATATTGCCCCGGTGGCCCTTCGACTGGCCACCTCGCGGTTATCAGCGTCTAAGGGAAAGAACCAATTTGGCATTTGTAAAATTTATTAGAAAATCCCTGTCGGTTCACCCACAAAAACGCTTTGCAAATGCCGGAAAAATGCTCACGGCCATGCTTGAGTCAATACCTGAAACCTGCCAAGAAGTTATAAGAACGGTAGAGAAAAAAGAAAATGACTGGCGTAAAGTTCGACGCGAGGTTTTCCTTAGGCGATACGGCAGGATTTTCTAATAA
>JABUBO010000792.1_pt1 | contig 10446 bp, 9 predicted proteins | sample 7240361 | NCBI WGS metagenome assembly JABUBO01 (sample SAMN07256346, study PRJNA390944) | subsurface metagenome | isolation source: Methane hydrate marine sediment | place: Pacific Ocean: Eastern North Pacific, ODP site
TAATGCCTGTTTCATCAAGATTGTCGACCAAATTTTAATAATCTACAAACATACAAAGATTACCCGGTTAATTCATAAAATCATTACCATTATTCTTTAACAAGAAACTTGAAACATGTAACAATAGTCCGGAATAAGCGCCTAATAAAATAACTTCAAACTGTTTTCTTTAGCCCGTAGCCCGAACGTTTGGTTGGAACGAAGTGGAAACCAAACTTCACGAACAGGTCGTGGGAAGGCATGTGGGAATGAGTAAACCCGGAACCAGAATTAACAATATCGAATGTGCTGATATTAACATTGAAGATTATTTTCGTAGTTTTGGAGTTTTAAAATTCTACTCCGATGATTTTAGATTATATTAACTGGGATGTGAATCCGGAAATTGTCAGAATCGGGAAATTTGCTATTCGTTGGTATGGTTTACTGTTTGCTTCGGCATTCTTTTTTGGCTACCTTATTATGGCTAAATTTTTTAAACTTGAAAAAATACGAACTGAGATTCTCGATAAGTTAACCATATATATGGCTTTGGGAACGATCATCGGAGCCCGTTTAGGACATTGTTTTTTTTACGAACCCTCCTGGTACCTGAGCCACCCGATTGAAATCTTACAAGTCTGGAAGGGTGGCCTGGCCAGCCACGGAGCTGCTATAGGTATTCTTACCGCATTGTATCTCTTCTCAAGAAAAACAAAAAAATCTTTTCTGTGGGTCTTCGACCGGATTGTTGTTATAGTGGCCTTGTCCGGGTTATTTATCCGTATTGGAAACCTTATGAATTCTGAAATATATGGTATCGAAACTAACTTGCCATGGGGCTTTGTCTTCTTGCAAAATGGAGAAACCATACCCAAACATCCCACACAAATCTATGAAGGCCTTTCGTATTTCCTGATTTTTGTTTTATTATATCTCATTTACATGAAAAAGGAGGGAAAAGTAAGGTATGGTCTTTTATCCGGTCTTTTCCTTGTACTCGTTTTTACCGCAAGATTTTTTATCGAATTTGTTAAAGAAAACCAGGTGGATTTTGAAGCAGGAATGACACTCAATATGGGACAATGGTTAAGCATTCCGTTTGTCTTATTGGGGCTTGGCTTATTGGTTTATTTCTTCATAAAAAAGAAAGCTATCCCCGATCATTAGTATATCCAAATCAAATAAGATTATGTACAAGATCGTCTTATTACGACATGGAGAAAGCATCTGGAACAAGGAAAACCGGTTTACCGGATGGACAGACGTTGACCTTACCGATAAGGGAAGAGAGGAAGCTGCTGAAGCCGGGAAGGCACTTAAAAAGGAAGGTTTCGTTTTTGATCTTGCATTTACATCTGTTCTGAAAAGAGCCAACAAAACACTGGAAATCACTCTTAAGGAAATGGGCCTTGAAAATATACCTGTTAAGAGATCATGGCGACTAAACGAGAGACATTATGGTGCTCTCCAGGGCTTAAATAAAGCAGAAACATCTGCAAAACACGGAGAGGAACAGGTTCTTATCTGGCGCAGAAGTTATGATATTGCTCCTCCAGCACTTGAAGAAAAAGATGACAGGTTTCCGGGTAATGATCCATTATATGACGATGTAAATGCAGAAAACCTGCCATTAACCGAATGCCTGAAAGATACTGTCGAAAGATTTTTGCCCTATTGGTTCAACGAAATTGTACCGGCAATTAAAAGCAATAGAAATATTATTATTGCCGCTCACGGTAACAGCCTCAGGGCCCTTGTGAAACACCTGGATAATATTTCCGATGAGGAAATTCTTAAACTAAATATCCCCACCGGACTGCCTCTCATCTATGAATTGGACGACTTTTTAAAACCCGTTAAGAGTTTTTACCTGGGTAATCCTGAAAAAGTTAAAAAAGCAATGGAAGCAGTGGCAAATCAGGGAAAAGCCAGGATTTAAATATAATATATTTAACTTTGTGGCGTTTTTTAACTGCCTAATCTTTCAACAATGGGTGAAGAAAAAATATTAAACCATAAAATATCTGAAGAGCCAGGGAAAAAAAGACCCGTTGGTCTTATCATTATAACCTTTGTCCTGGCTCTTTGTTTGGGTGCCTTGATTTTTCTGTACTTTAATCAAAAGTCTGAAATGATCGAGATGGAAAAGATTTTAACAGAAGAGAAAGATTCGCTGGCTAACGAGCTTTCCAATTTGATGTTTCAATATGACACCCTGAAAACCAATAACGAAAGTTTGAATGCCAAACTGGAGACCGAACAGAACAAGATTAGAAGCTTACTGACTATACAAGCCTCCAATGCACAAAAGATCCGGTTATACAAAAAAGAACTGGCTACCTTACGAAGAGTAATGAAAAGCTACATTGTACAGATTGACTCTTTAAACACAAAAAATATACAACTTACAACCGAAAATATTGAAGTAAGGAAAAAGTTGCAAGAAGTCCAGGAAATCAACGTTGAGCTTTCCCAGATAGAAAAAGATTTAAGTTCCAAAGTGGAAATTGCTTCCGTCATTTTAGCCAAAAATATTCTTCCAACCCCGCTAAATGCAAGAGGTAGGGAAAAATACAAGATAGAAAGAATTGACAAAATCCGTGTTTGCTTTACCCTGCGTGAAAATCCCATTGTTGAAGCCGGTAAAAAAGATGTTTATATGCGAATTGCCAGGCCGGATGAACTAATTCTTGTTGATTCTCCGGATAATTTATTCGAATTTGAAGATGAGCAAATTGTATATTCTTCCATACGAACCGTCGATTACCTGAATCAGGACGTTGATATGTGTATCTACTGGAACAATAACGGTGATTTAATCCACGGAAATTACACTGTTTATCTGTACCTCGAAGGAAATCATATCGGATCTACTACCTTTCTATTGAAATAACCCGCCTTTAAATACCGGTAAGTCAGTAATCCGCTATTGGCTGAGGAGTTAAAGAGCAAAGCACATGGCGCGTAGAGCGTAGCGCAGGGAGGAAGAGGCATAGGGTGTAGAGACAGATTGTATTTTACCAACAATCGTTCAAACAAACTAGATTTCAGAACAAGAATTTTTGATTGATAATTTTTAATAAAATTATTATTAAGAAAAGTGAAAGGATAAACAGGTTTGTTTCACTAAAACACAGCATTATATGTAACTGACCGTATAACCGGGAAAAGGGCTATTTGCTCAAGAGTGCCGGAGCTATATTTTAAGTACCATGGGTTTAACCTGGAATATGCATTATAAATATCAAACTTCCAGTAGGCTGTGCCCCACTTTTTATTCTTCTTTAACTGCAGGCTCAAATCAAGCCTGTGGTACAACGGAAATCGTATGTTATTCCTGTTATCAAGTAATGGGATATCACGAATATCTTTATCTGCCCTCGGTACAATCCTGTCGTAAACAGAGATCCATTTCCCGCTTTGCAATACCCAGTTACAACTCAAACTAAGCTTCTCTCTTGGCCTGTATCCAATTGTCAGGCTAAAGTCATGCCTTTTTATGCCTGGCAATAATTCAAAAGAGAAATCCCCTTCTTCCCCTGTCTCTCTGGTCAATGTCCCGCATTTAACTGTTGCACCACGAACCGGTCTTGATTCAACCGGGTCAATCGAACGAAGCATACCTTATTTTATATTCGGCTACATTAAAAAAATTGTAATTTAAGACATGAATTCCAAACTGGTAAAAATTATTTACGGGAGGATTATTAAATGTAATTGTGAATTCTTTCATAAGCGTATCTTCAGGTTCCAGGTTAGGAGGTGGATTATTCTTATTATAACTATCGTAATACCATTCCGGCATTTTGCCTTTCATGTGTTTCCATGTTAAAGACTTAAATTATTATATATAGTGTAAATAATATCACCAGAATATCCATTTGTAAATTTACTGGTTTTTCTCTTACTCTTTAATGTGCTATTAATTATCTCACTTTCTGTATCTTCTATAATTACATTAAGGAAATCTCGGGCTGGGTTAGGATATATTAAAGCGCTCAATTGCCCGCCAAAACAGTCCAAACAGAGGACAAGATATATGTCTGAGGCTTGTTGATCTCCGCTTGTTACGTCCACTCTTAAAACCATAAAGTCTTCAACCTGCATCATCCTGTCAGTATAAGATGCCTGATGGCCATATGGCCCTTCCCATCCCCAACCGTTGTCATTGATTTGCCATGAAATCTCTTTGATTTGAGTATTTTCCTTGTTAAGGACATAAGGGACTTCCTGTGCAATTGCGTTAAATGCCAGAAACATTGCGATCAAAACATTTGTAAAGGTCAATAAATTTGGTTTCATGATCATATGTTTTAGTTTAAAAAAGTAATTAATATTTTCTTGATACAAATGGATTACCAATTCAAGCGACCGATTTTTAAAGTTTACCATTGCCCGATTATGATATGTTTTAAAAATCATGCTTCAACGAATTCACACTCCTTAATTCCGGAAAACGCGAAAATGTTATCCTGTTTTTCGAATTTGTTTTCAACAATTTATTAACATATACCTAATCCGGGTGTTAATATGTTGTTGACAAGATTTATTAGAAGTTGATATGCAGGATCTTATGCATAGTGTGAATAAATGGAATACTGATTAGATGAATCCAGAGAATAATTGCGGATCGAGGAAAAAAATCAATATGTCAGGCTGATATAAGTTATTTACATCTTAAAACCCGTAATATGTACCCAGGAACAGTTGCGGTGGCATGAGGGAGTAATAGGAATATTTCACAGGGTGAACGACCTAATAATGCGAGCGACAGCGAGCAAATTACACGAACGAAGTGAGTAAATCACAATAAATGACCCCGGTTAATAGTATTTTACGGTACAAGCGGCGAAGTGTATAATATAGAATAATTTTAAATTCCTGTCTTGCTCCCGAATTTCAATTTTTTTTATTAATATTAAAGCCTTACATACTCACCGGGTGACTTTGAGTCACCCGGTGAGTAGAAAAAAAATAATCATGAGAATCGGATTTATCATTGGCCGTATCGGTGGTGTTGACGGGGTTGCCCTTGAAGCTGAAAAATGGATCTCTGTCCTGAAAAGAATGGGACATGAGGTCTTTATCATTTCAGGACAATATACGGAGTGGGTCTTTGATCCCGAACATGATACAATGGTTCCTGAAATGTCATTCTTTTCTCCGGAAAGTTACTGGGGACAGAAGAAAGCCTTCTTTTATCCTGACACCAACATCCAAGAATTGCTAGAACATATCGATCTGTATTCACGAATTATCTCAGAAAAAATCATGACCTGGGCTAATGATAAGAAAATAGACCTTCTGCTCTCAGAAAACTCATCGGCTTTGCCATCGCATCTGGAACTTGGTTTGGGAATTAAAATTGCAGTTGAGAAATTGGGGCTTCCCACAATAACCCATGATCATGATTTTGCATGGGAACGGGGAGATCGTTACTTGTCGCCGCATGAGGAAATTAATCAGTTTGTAAATGATACTTTTCCTCTTCGCCTTCCAAACGTTACCCACGCCGTAATAAACCTGCATGCCCAGGAAACTTTGATGGAAAAATTCGGTCGAAGTTCTGTTGTTGTTCCCAATGTTATGGATTTCGATATGAAATTTGGTGAAAAAACGGCGAAAAACCAGAATCTCAGAAGAGATTTGGGCCTTGAAGAAAATGATCATTTGTTGTTCCAGATTACACGTATTGTTAAAAGAAAAGGCATCGAGGTTGCAATAGATCTGGTTGACAAATTTAAGGACAAAACAATTAAACTTGTAATAACCGGTAGTTATAAAGACGATGCAGGCAGTCTTTATTACAACGAACTTATTAATCAGATTCATGAACTAAAATTAAGCCGGCAGATTATTTTTTCATCTCATCTTATTCATAATAAAGGACTTATGGGCAATGGAACAGAGAGAAATTATTCCCTTTCCGATGCTTACGCTCATGCTGACGCCTGCACCTATTTCAGTACATATGAAGGTTTCGGAAATGCATTTGTTGAGGCTATACTGGCTAAAGTCCCAATATTTGTTAATAATTATAAACCTGTTTACTGGCCGGATATCGGAAGTAAAGGTTTTAAAGCCGTGATGCTTGAGGATAATATACTAACCGATGAGTTTTCTGACTATTAAATCTTAATTTACTCGTAGAACTTTAGTCCGCCCGGCTTACGCCGTTTGGACGGGTCGGCTGACGAGCTTCTTAAACCAGCTATTATCTCTACCCATTAATCCGTCATTAATAGTTCTGATATTATATTATCGGCAATAAATTTACCCTGTTTTGTCAATATCAGGCTCTCATTTTTAATATCGATCATTCCGTATTCCAGTAACCTTTTGGCAAGACTTACGCAATAATCCCTGGCTTCTTTGCTGAATTCCTCCTCAAGATATTTTAAATCAACTCCCCACATGGTTCTGAGCGATGTTAAGATATAGTCATTATATCTCCTTTTAGGGTCTAATATTTCTCTTTCAAAAACCAGACTGTCTGCCTTTAAAGATTGGATATATTTATCATTATCGGCAATGTTCCACTGCCTTGAATGCCCGTTGTATGAGTGTGCCGATGGCCCTAATCCCAGGTATTTTTCTTGCTTCCAGTAATTTGTATTGTGTTTTGAAAAATAACCCTCTTTGCAAAAATTTGAAATTTCGTACGTAATAAAGTGGTTTTTAACCATTTGCTCAAGAAGAACACTATACTGTTCCACATTTTCTTCCTCTTCCAGGGGTGTGATTTCTCCCTTTTCGATCAATTGTGCCATTACCGTACCCGGTTCAATGGTTAAAAAATAAGCCGAGATATGTTGAACATTAAATTCAAACGCCTGCTTAAGATTTTTTTTCCAGTTTTCAACACTCATTCCGGGAATACCGTAAATTAAATCAATGCTGATATTGGAAAAGCCGGCAGATTGAGAAAGTTTAACGGCGTTTATCGCCTGTTTTCGATTATGCCTTCGATTCAGCAACAAAAGATCCTCATCAAAAAAGGATTGAATACCAATACTAATACGATTTACGGGGGTTGCTTTTATTTCACAAACGTAATCCTTATCGATATCATCCGGATTAACTTCAAGGGTTATTTCCGGATTATCTGTAATTTCATGAATCTCTGACAATTTTTTAAAAAGGCTATTTATTTCTTTACCGTTTAAAACCGAGGGTGTCCCACCACCAAAATAAATGGTTTCAATTTTTTCACCTTCCAGATAATTCTTCTGTAATTCAATTTCATGTTTCAGTGCCTTAATAAATTGCGGCTTTCCCTTTAAAGAATTGCTCTTATAAAAATCACAATAGAAACACAATTGTTTACAAAAAGGTATATGAATATATATTCCGGCCATTATCTTAACAAATATAACCAATCACTGCATTTGCTACTGTCCTGGGCTCTGATGATAAAGAGTAAACGTTTTTTTCGTATTGACTGTTATAGGGCGAGATATTCAGTGTTTTTCCGTCTACAACCAGAGTGCTGCTTCCTCCGGGATCAAATCCCATAGCTTTTTGGATTCCAAGCTCAATCAAAATCTCTCTCTGCCATATCAATATGAGTTGCTCCCACCGATTCCCTTATTCTCCCATTAATTGTTAAAACCACCAAATTACCGGAAGGGTCTAAACCTACGGCTATTTTGGGTCCCCGCATATCCGTATAATCCAGTCGTGCTGCCTGCGTTCTGATTGAATTTCGGGTTTCCCATCCTTCTGTTTCCATATTCAGGTTTAACTCTCCATCATCAACCAACAATGGCCCTGCCTCAACAGCGTGCAAAACTTCCTCATATCCTTTTACCTGTATCAGTAATTTTTTATCAATTACTGCAAAACTTTCAGGAAAATTTGATTTATCAAACGATAGGGTTAAACCCACAGGCATAATCTCAACATTTTCCCTTTCTTTCGTTACTATTATCTCTTTTACTACATTGCCTGCCAACCGCAGAATAATCCTTCCATTTCCCTCAATTTCTCGTTGCGGGTATAATAAATCATAGTAACATGGCCGGTCGCCGGGTTTATTGACATTATAATTTTCTTTGGATAGCTCAATGCTTGTATTCCCTTCCGATATAGTAATACCATTGGCTGAGGTTACTCTCTTAATATCCAGTTTTCCATCCTGATAAATCAAAAGCGCTGCCTTATTATATAACGGCGTGGATATGATTTTCCTTTCAGATATTAATAATCCTAAAGGCGAACCAATATAATATTCGGGCAAACCCAATTTTCCAACCAATTCAGGGTTTAGTATATAACCACCATTCCATCCTATTCTTACTTTTTTGTTGTTGTTCTTTTCGAAATCTGAAATGAACTCGGTAACTCTTTTGGTCCCTACCTTGCTTGATAACGTCCGAAATTGCCATTTCCTTTTGGTTTGCGAAATATTTACTTTTGCCATAACACCATTCCATGGAAGTCCATCCTTATACATTCCGCTTATAAATGAGTATTCAATTTCCTTCTTTCCGGCTTTTCCTTTAACCATGTTTTGCAATACATGGTTTATAGGAGAACCTTTTTCCTCGGCATCCTTTTTGATGGTTTCAAATACCTTTTCTTCTCCCAACTTCCGCGTCAATTTCTTAAATAAATCACTTTTCAATACTTCACTAAAATCCCTGGCTGTTTGTATTGGTGTGGGATAGGCCAATGTTGTCCTTACCCCTGCCGGAACGAATTGAATGTACCCACTTTCCTCGGGTATTCCCATAATGTTCGCAGTAATTGGATCTTTTGCTCTCCCAATATGAAAGCGGTCAATGTCTATTATATCCGTCATCACCGCAGCGTTTGTCCTAAGTGAAATAATAAATCCTTTTTTTTCCTTTATCTTTCTTAAAATTTTCAATGGCTTCTCTCCCAGTTGAGCAAAATGAATTCCAACACACCACTGATTTGTCTTTACCACCTGCAATAAACCGTTCTTTAACAACAACTTCAGTTCTTCATCTCTCCCTTCCTTAATATAACTGATTATTTCATTAACACCTGGCCATCTCCATACTGATTTTTCCTGGACAAATAAATACACAGGCTCAATTTTAACGGCATTTTTTTCAATTATATCCTCAGTCAGTTCTTCTTCCAGGCTTAGATTTATACGCGATCTGACTGATTGCAAAGCAAAAAACTCCAATTCATAATTAACCTGCTGTCCTGAAAAAATACCTATTGGTTTATTTTCATGCATTCTTTTAAGTAACTCCTTCCGGTCGTCAATAGCCAGGTTGGAGGAAGATGTCATTTGGGATAAAGCCAAATTCCAGTCAGTGAAAAAATGCCGTTAACCGAATCAATCTTATTGGTTAATTCGGGTCTGATAATATCAAAAAACAACATATTAATTATTCCTGTCAACTCCTGAATTGTGTAGTCCTGATAAGGATAATATTTCTTATTCCTGTGCCTGTATGAAAACGAATGATCATGTCTGATTTTCTCTTCGCCTTTATGATAAAGAAAAATGTTGTCAACGGCATTATAAAACTCAACAATTTTCCCCTCAGGAAAGAATTTATAATCAAGGTAATTTTCCACTATTTCATTCGCAAAAGTGAACGCCATGCCTCTGATTTCCTGTTCCTCAACCCTGAAATAGCTTGGATCAATTAAAGATTTTAACTTCAGCATGAAAGCAAGCCTTCCAAAGCCAGGCAGATAATGTCTTCTTTTTGCCTTTAAAATAAATTGCAAATCTTTATTATTACATTCACAGCTGTTTATGGTTTTATATTTTTCGATTGTTTTTTTTACGCGCTCAAGAGATTTATTATCAGAACTTAACTGTAAATACAGAACATAACAAATTTCCTTAATATTTTCATTTAGCTCTTCAAGACTATACCGCATTTGAACGGCTTTTTTATTGTGCATTATTTCTTCACTAAATCTGTGTGGGAAAAAGACCCTCTCGAAAATATTTTTAACATGGTTTGTGGTTATCTTTTTCCCATCATATTCAATTACTTCCAACCTTTCCTCCTCTGGTAAATGTTCACCAATTACATTAGAATAAACATCCTCAGCATAATGACCTCCGGCTATCGGTCCGGTTACCAATATGGTTAGTTTTAGATTTTTTGTCTCCCTGAATTTGTTAGAGAAATCAGAATATTTCAGCAATTTATCAATCAATTCGAAGCCTACTTCTATGCGTTTTCGGGAAATAATCCTTGTTGGCTGTAAAAAAACAATATTCTCAGCAAGGAAATTTCTTATAGGTTTTGTTCTCCTGTATCCTACAAGAATGGGTCTTGTGTTATTTTCATTAACCAGCTTTCGTTTAAATACATCTTCGGCAGAATATGCTACCAGAGTATCCTTATACCTGCTGAGAATTTTTTCGAACTGGTAAAAGGTGTTTATCTTTTTCCTCTTACTTGTATTTGTGAATTCAAGTGTGTCAACAGCTGTTCCAATTAGTTTTATATTTGCAGGGAG
>JABUBO010000793.1_pt1 | contig 10434 bp, 8 predicted proteins | sample 7240361 | NCBI WGS metagenome assembly JABUBO01 (sample SAMN07256346, study PRJNA390944) | subsurface metagenome | isolation source: Methane hydrate marine sediment | place: Pacific Ocean: Eastern North Pacific, ODP site
CAATAATTATACTATTAAACCAATTTCCTGGTTCTCGACTGATTACCAAAGAGGGGATCATTTCATAAGAAAAAGTTTCTTTAAGTTCTAACAGCTTTTTCAACCTATCATAGGCTATCAGTTTTTCTTTTAATGTAGCGTTTTCCTGATAGGTAATTTCAATTTTTTCTTTTAGCTCTTTATTCTCTTCTTCCACTCTCTTAAATTCGGCTATAGCCTTTAAGTAGTTTTTTGTATTGTCAGCAACTAAAGTTATCCCGCGGTTAATTGGGGAAAAAAGTCTTAATCCGATACTCTCTAACCAATTAAAGTACATTTTGCCATGGTAGTCTATAGTCATTATAAAAATAGTTATAATAATTAATAAAATAAAAATTATTAAAGTATTATTTTGAGAAAAAAATTTTTTCAAATTCCCAATTCCCCAATTAAATTCGTATGTCGTATCTCGTGAATCGTATCTCGTTAAAGAAATAAGATTCGGGCGAGACACCTATCCTACATTGTATCTTATATCTTATAACTGGTAAACTAGCTAACCGGGTAACCGGATAACTAATATCCTAAACGCTATACGCTAATTCAGATTCTTTTGGATGTTCTAATTAGCACTCTTTGGTAAAAATTAAAATCCTCCAAGACCTTTCCTATACCCTTAATAACACAGTATACCGGTTTTGGAGATACAAAAACTGGAATACCTATCTCTTCTTGTAAAAGTTCTGGTAAACCTATTAAAAGCGAACCCCCACCAGTCATAATCGCTCCCTTATCCACAATATCTGAGATCAATTCAGGAGGTGTTTTTTCTAAAGCTATCCTCACTGTATTAGCAATTATTCTTAGGGGTTCAGAAAGGACTTCCCTTAATTCATCTTTAGAAATTTTAATTATTTTAGGAAGACCTGCAACTTTGTCTCTCCCCCTAATCTCATAATCACCATTTTCTCCGTCTGCCTTATTTATGGATAAACCAAGCTTAATTTCTTCAGCAGTTAATTCACCAATATATAAATTATGTGCTTGTTTAACGTATTTACTAATGATTTCATTGATATAATCCCCGGCAACTTGAGTCAATTCGCTTACCACTATCCCTCCTAAAGATATTATGGCTACCTCGGAAGTTCCTCCCCCTACATCTATTACCAAATTTCCCATAGGTTCAAATATAGGAAGCCCTACACCAATAGCTGCTGCTATAGGCTCGTCTATCAGAAACACCCGTCCCGCTCCACATTTGTAAGCAACTTCCGATACTGCCCTTTTTTCCACCTCCGTAACCCCGGAAGGAACACAAATTACAACCGATGGCCTTGCAAAACGATTAGGATTATGGACTTTTTTTAAGGGTCTGACGGTAAATATACCTCGGGGAGTTCTCCCCAGCATCTTTTTCGCTTCCTCCCCTACTGCCAATATCCTATCCCCCCCATCTTTAAAAGCAACAACTGACGGTTCGTATAAGACAATTCCCTTACCCTTGATATGTACAAGGGTGGTAGAAGTGCCTAAATCAATTCCTATATTTTTTGAAAATGATCCAAAAAGAAAATCTAACCACATTTTCTGCCTCTCCTTTTTCATAAACATATTTTAAAATCTTAAAATATGTTTAACTTTATTAGTTCACAAATAAAAATTATATGTTATAATTTTTATTAGTACATCCTACAGCCCATTCGGTCTAATACTATTTTTTTAATCCAGTAATAAGTATTTTAAGGAATTATAAAAATGATTAAATTGATTCTTAGCTTAATTATTTTAATTATAACTTATTTTTTAATATTTACCAATCGTCGTATCAGAACAACCTCTGCCTTTTTTGGGGCAATTTTAGCTATCATTTTAGGTCTAATAACCTTTGACAAAGCTATCACTTATATAGATTTCAATAAATTGGGAATTATCATTGGAATGATGATATTTACTATAATAGCAAAAGAGAGTGGAATATTTCAATATTTAGCTATAAAAACTACCAAATATAGCAAAGGAAATCCCTTAGTTCTTTTAATTTCTCTCTCTTTATTAGCTGCTTTCCTCTCCTCTATATTAGATGAAATTACCACCTTACTCTTTTTGGCAAATATTACTTTGGCTATTACCCATATTTTAGAAATATCCCCTTTACCTTTTCTAATTTCTGAAATTATATTTGCCAACATTGGGGGATTGGCTACTTACATCGGCACCCCGGCTAATATAATGATAGGTTCTGCTGCAAAACTGAATTTCCACGATTTTATTTATCACACAACTCCTATTTCTATAATACTTATTTTATTTAATGTTTTTTATTTTGTTATCCTTTTTAAGAATACTTTCAAAAAAAGTGATATACAAAATGATATTATTCTTCACCTTAATAAAATTGATGAAAGAAAGGCTATCACTAATCTTCCTTTATTTAAAAATTCTTTATTAGTCCTGGGTATCACCATAATAGCATCATTTTTCTCACATCTGATTAATTTAGACCTGGCTATTATCTATTTAATGGGAGCAATAATATTGCTCTTTGTTAGCCACGATAAACCTGACGAAATTTATGCTCAAATTGACTGGAAGATAATTTTCTTTCTAATCGGATTAAATGTCTTAGCCGGTACTTTAAAAGAAAATGGTCTTATTGAAATTGTATCTTCCAAACTTCTAAATTTTGCTAAAGGGGACATAAATCTTTTAAGTTTCACTATATTAGGGGTATCGACTTTCACATCTTCCTTTTTTGATAATATTCCCATTATAGCCCTGGCAATTCCCATAATTGAAAATATTTCTCATCATCTTGGATCTTCTATAACTGTATTATGGTGGGCACTTGCCTTAGGATCAAATATCGGAGCTAATGGTACTCTAATAGGTACGGCTTCTAACTTAATAGTCGCTGACATTGCCGAAAAAAATAAACAACCTATCCCTTTCTGGTATTTTGTTAAAGTAGCTTTCCCCCTGGTTATACTTAATCTTATCATCGCTTCCATTTATTTCTATTTGAGATATCTGGTTTAATTCACCGATTGACCGATTGACCAATTAATATTAGTTAGCCAGTTACTCGGTTGGCCAGTTTACCAGTTAAAATAAATTAGCCAATTAGTTAATTCTCCGATTTGCCGATTGACCAACTAAAGACGAGCTACTTTTTCACCACAAAATTTACATTTTCCATCTTTTCCCAAACCCAAGTTAATAATATTATATCCCGTTCGTTTGATTAAAAGCTTTTTACAATTGCTACAATAAGTAGTGTTGGCTTCCTCATCCCAAATATTTCCTACATATACATATTTTAATTTTTTTTGGGCAATTTCCCGAGCTTTATATAGGGTGGGAATGGGTGTTGCTTCAATGTCCATCTTATAACAGGGGAAATAGCGAGAAAAATGCAAAGGTATGTCTTCACTTAGAGAAGAAATCCAATCCACCATTTCTTTAATTTCTTCTTCACTATCATTTAACCCGGGAATAATTAGATTAGTTATTTCTATGTGGCAATATTCTTTAGAAAGCTTGATATTGTTAAGCACTGGAGAGAGGCTTCCTTTAGAATATTTTTGATAAAAAGGATTTCGGAAAGATTTAAGGTCAATATTCATGGCATCAATAAAAGGTAAAAGTTTAATAAGAGGTTCACGGTTAATAAATCCGTTAGTAACTAAGATATTTTTTAAGTTATTTTTTTTAGCTAGCTTTGCAGTATCTAAAATATATTCATACCAGATTAAAGGTTCAGAATAAGTATAACATATTGCTGGAGAATTATTCTGTAGGGCTAATTGTATTGCCTTTTCGGGGGATAACTCTTCCACTTGAACATCTTTTATATTTGCTTGAGAAATGGTCCAGTTTTGACAGAAAACACAAGCAAAATTGCAGCCTATTGTGCCCAGTGATAAAACCATTGTCCCAGGACAAAAATGATAAAGCGGTTTTTTTTCAATAGGGTCCATTCCGTAAGAGGAAACTTTGGAATAAATTAAAGAATAAAGTTGGTTACCTATATTTTCCCGGGCTCGGCAAAAACCAACCTGGCCTTTTTTTATTAGGCATTCTTTGGGGCAAAGCAGACATTTTATAATCCCTTTATCTTTATCGATTAATTCATAAAACATTGCTTCTTTCATTTAAAAAATCACCCCTTCTTTTAATTCACCAATTATTTCCATCGCTCGTATCTAGTATCTCGTTAGGAAGATAGAAGCCAGAAACCAGAATATAACAGCATATCGTATTGCATATCGTAATTATGAGCATGTAACATATAGCACTTAATGTAAGATTTGGATTTATCCAACTTGCTAAACGCTGTAATACGAGATACGATTCACGAGATACGAATTTAATGGTATCTTTTTACTTCAAAGCGATATAATTTTACTTTTTCACCGGGATATATTCCTGCTTTACGTTTAGCAATATCCATCTGGTACTCCACTGTATCCACACCCTCTAAATCAGGTAATAATAATCCTTTTTTATAGCCACTACTAACGATTACCCCATATTTTTTGGGATCAAGCTGAGAAATATCCTTAACTTCTTCCGGGGCAGACAGAACATCCACTGAAATAGACAAGTCTTTTAATTCAGAAACATTTACAGAAGAAAAGCGAGGGTCATCAACGGCAGCACTAATGGCATTCTTTATAATCTCTTGGGCTATATTTTCCTGAGTGGGTATAAAAGTTCCTATACACCCTCTTAAATTACCTTTTTTTTTAAGAGAAACAAATACCCCTGCCTTTTGATTAATCATCTCTTCGGGAAGACCCAGGGGAGGAGTAATTATTTTTCCCTGTTTTATATAATTTTCAATCGTCTCTCGCGCTAGTCTAACATAAATACTTTCCTCTTTCGCTTTCATAATTTATTACCACCTTTGTAATTAATTAGTCGTTAGTGAATAGTCTTTAGTATACAGTTTTCAGTTTACGGTTTTCAGTTGTCAGTATAAAACTAAAAAGTCAAATCAAAAAGCAAAAAACCATAATTATTATGTAAGAATTCGGAAGCCCGTAGTCAGAAGTCAGAAGAACATACAAACAAATATACTCTCATAACTTAAAATAATTCTAAATACTGGATTCGGGCTCCTGACTCCTGACTTCTATTTTCTTTACGAGATACGATTCACGAGATACGAGATACGAATTGAGTTTTACACTTTTCACTTTCACTTTACATTATTTTAGCATATCCTGGGTAATTGTTCCCCGGTTAACATATCGACTATTCTTTTTCCACCAATAGTGGTATTAAGATAAACTTTTCCTTCCGATTCTTTTACTACCCTACCGATAATTTTTGATTCTTTTCCATATCTATTTTTTCTCATCTTTTTTAATATATTAGGGGCAATTTCCGAGGGGATAAAAGCCACTAATTTTCCTTCATTAGCCAGATATAAGGGGTCGTAACCCAAAATTTCACAAGCTGCCCTTACCTCTTCCTGAATAGGGATGTCGCCTTCGTTTATCTCTACATCCACCTTTGAAGATAGGGCTATCTCGTTTAAGCTGGTAGATAAGCCTCCTCGCGTAGGATCTCTTAGGACATGGATATCTTTACTAACTTCTAACATGTCTACTACCAAAGAAGAAAGAGGAGCAGTATCACTTTTTATATACGTTCCGAATTTCAAGCCTTCTCTCTCCGATAAAACTGCAATTCCGTGACTACCTATGGGGCCATTTAATATAACCACATCTCCGACTTTTGCATTACTTCCGGAAATATTTACTCCTTCTTTCACTATTCCTAAACCTGAGGTATTGATAAATATTTTATCTGCTGCACCTCTATTCACTACTTTAGTATCCCCGGTAACAATATCTACCCGGGCAATTACTGATGCCTTCCTCATATTTAAAACAATCTTCTCTAATAAGCTTAGGGAGAATCCCTCTTCAATAATAAAAGAACAGCTTAAATATAAAGGAGTTGCTCCACACATAGCTAAATCATTGACTGTACCATAAACTGCCAGCTCCCCAATATTCCCTCCTTTGAAAAATAAAGGGTCTACCGTATAAGAATCGGTAGTATAGGCTAATTTTAATCCTTCGATATTTAATACTGCACCATCATCAAGTCTTTCCAAATAAGGATTATTAAAATTAGGCAAAAACAATTTTTTTATCAGATTAAAAGATAATTTCCCTCCACTACCATGGCTCAGCAATACTCTATCTTCTTTCATTGTTAATTTTTCCTTCCTCTTTTAGTCGTTGATGCTTGGTTAGCCAGTTACCCAGTTTAGCGGTTTACCGGTCAGTATTGGTTAGTTAGTTACTTGGTTAGCTGGTTAATTAGTTTAATATTAATTCATTATATATTTTCTTTCAACTAACCAATCAAGTAATCAGCTAACTAAATATCGAGATACGATTCACGAGATGCGAAATACTATTTTCTTCTCGATACGCGATACTAGTTATATTTATAATAGGCAGCGCAGGTGCCTTCACTGGAGACCATACAAGCACCTTTAGGTTCCTCAGGGGTACAAACTTTCTTAAAGAGAGGGCACTCTATAGGGGTAATCATTCCTCTTAACACCTCTCCACAACGACATCCGGTAAATTCTTTAGTCTTTTCCACCAGAACATTAAATTTTCGAGAATTAAACTGTTTATATTCTTCTCTTATTTCTAAACCACTTAGGGGAATTTTACCAATCCCCCTCCATTCAGAATCAACTATTTTAAATACTCTACTTACTTTCTCTAAAGCAATTTTATTACCCTCGGGCTTGACTATCCTTTTATATTGGATTTCTACTTCTGCCCTGCCTTCTTCGATCTGCTCTGCAAGCATAAAAATAGCTTGCAAAATATCTAAAGGTTCAAATCCACTAACAACACAGGGGATACTATATTGAATAGCAATAAAATTATAAGGTCGACTTCCAATAATAGTGCTTACATGGCCAGGGCAAATAAAACCATTAATATTTATTTCCCCACTTTCCAATAAAGCTCGCATCGCTGGAGGGATAACCTTGCCCACACTTAGAACAAAGAAATTGTTAATTTTTTCTTCATCTGCTTTTAATATAGCACTAGCTATAGTGGGAGAGGTAGTTTCAAAACCTACCCCCATAAAGACAATTTTTTTAGAGGGATTATTACGGGCGACTTCTAAAGCATCTAAAGTAGAGTATACAACTCTTATATCGCTACCATTAGCTTTTTCTTTTTCCAAGGTAGAAGTAGAACCAGGCACTTTAATCATATCTCCAAAGGTAGTTATTATAAAATCAATCTCTCGAGACAGGGCAATAATTTCATCGATATATCGAATAGGAGTAACACATACCGGACATCCCGGCCCTGAAATAAGATTGATATTGGTAGGTAACATTTTCTTGATTCCATTTCTAAATATATTCACAGTATGAGTTCCGCAAACCTCCATCAAGTTAATCTTTTTCTTAGAAATGCTTTTAATCTGTCGGAGGATTTTCTGGGCTATTTCTTTATTCCGGTATTCATCAATATATTTCAATCTATTATTCCCTCCCATGCTCTAAATATTTCTAAAGCCTCTTTCTGATCAATTACCTCAATGGCAAAACCAGCATGTAAAAGCACATAATCACCCACTGCAACTTGAGGAATTAGATCTAAACTTGCATTCTTAACAATTCCCCCGATTTCTATTTCAGCAGTATGGTCATTAAATATTTTCTTAACTTTTCCTGGTATTGCTAAACACATTCTTTTTTCCTCCTATAAATGCGAGCTATAAATTAATTGACCAATTGCCCGATCTACCAATTCTCCGATTAACTAATTGACTAATTGACCGATTTACCGATTTACCGATCAAATACAAGTTTTTGGTTGACAATTTTCAGTTCACTGTAAAGTCGTTTTTTTAAAACTTGTAACTCGCAACTTGCAACTTGTAACCTGTATTTTAACTGGTAAACGGGTTAACCGGGCAACTGGGTAACTACTATTCTATCCGCCATACGCTAAACGCTCCACGCTATCTAAGTCCCGCTACAACTGCTTGCCCTAAAGATATTCCTCCATCGTTAGGGGGTACTTTCCGTTGGATAAATACGTTAAACCCATTATCTTTCAATAAGGATATAACTTTTTCGGTTAAATATTTATTTTGAAATACGCCGCCACTTAAAGCAATTTTATTAATTCCGGTATTTTCTCTTATTTTACCACATAAATTAAGAGTAAACTCTGCAACCGTATTATGAAATTTGGCAGCTATTACCTTTTTGTCTATCCCCTCTTTAAGATCTTTAATTATATCTATAAAAATTTCTTGGGGGTCAATAATAAATTCCTCCCCTTCTTTGCAGATACAGAAATTATATCTCTTTTTTATCCCAGATGCACAAAACGATTCTAATTCCATAGCTGCCTGTCCCTCATAACTTATCTCATCTCTTATCCCAATTAACGAGGATGCTGCGTCAAAGAGACGTCCACAACTGGAAGTAAGCGGAGAATTTATATTTTTATCGATCATCTTTTCAATAATAGATAATTTATCACAATCCATTCTACGGTTAAAATCTATATCAATTTTTTTAGCCCTGGGGCCATAAATAGAATATAAATAGCTGTAAGCCATCCTCCAGGGCTCCATAATGGCTTTATCTCCCCCGGGCAAGGGATAATATTTTAAATGACCTACCCGTAGATATTCCTTCAAATCGCATAACAAAAACTCTCCTCCCCAAATATTACCATCATCTCCATAACCTGTACCATCATAAGCCACCCCAATCACTTTTTCCTTGATATTGTTTTCTGCCATACAACTTACTATGTGAGCATGATGATGCTGAACTCTTACTACTTTTAATCCCTTTTTAACTTTTATTTTCTCTCCATATTGGGTAGAGAGGTAATCGGGATGAAGGTCGCAGGCAATAATTTCAGGCTTTACTTTAAACATTTTTTTAAAACTTGTTATAGACTCTTTAAAAAATTCCAAATTTTCTACACTCTTTAAATCCCCTAAATATTGACTTAAAAAAACATAATTTTCCTTAGAAAAACTAATGCTATTTTTTAATTCCCCACCCAAAGCCAATACTTCCTTTAATTTAAAATCAAGAATTATGGGGTGGGGTACATATCCTCTTGATCTTCGAAAAAACGCATTATCACCATTTATAATCTTTAATACAGAGTCATCACAGCGGTTAAATATATCTCTATTGTAGAGAAGAAAAAAATCAGCTATCCTGTCTAATCGGTTGATCAGCGATGTTTCCGCTGGTCATTATTAAAGCGGTAAAATTATCTTTTAATAAAAGATAATGAAGAGGGGTGTAAGGTAACATTACTCCTAAATAATTATTATTTGGTGCCACCAAAGGAGAAATTAAATTGTTTTTCTTTTTCTTTAATAGGACAACGGGACGGGACTGATTTATTAACCATTCTTCTTCTTTCTTTTTAACTTCACAGTATTGATTAATCTTTTCTAAATCGGGAGACATCAGTGCAAAGGGTTTCGTTTCTCTATTTTTTAACCGTCGTAATCTTGCAACTGCTTTATTATTGGTTGCATCACAAGCCAGGTGAAAACCTCCCAACCCCTTAATTGCGCCAATTTTCCCTTTTTTAAAGAGTTTAACAGCCTCTTCTATAGAGTCAATATCCTCTAATCTTTTTTTATTTTGGTAAAGAGATACCTGCGGACCACAATCAACACAGGCATTTGGTTGAGCATGATATCTTCTATCCTCTATGTTTTCATACTCGCTTTGACACTTTGGGCACATTTTAAAAATATTCATAGTAGTCTTCTCGCGATCATAGGGGATGTCATTTATAATGGTAAAACGAGGACCACAATTAGTACAATTTATAAAAGGATAACGGAAACGCCGATTATGAGGGTCGAATAATTCTTGCAAGCAGTCTTTACATATACTTATATCTGGGGAGACTAATACAAAACCGTCCTCTTCTTTAACTATGCTCTTCTTAATATAAAACCCCTTATAACCTATTAAGGGAAGTTGATTTACTTCTATCTTTTCAATCCTGGCTAGAGGAGGAATTTTCTTTTTTATGTCACTAATAAAATTATTTAATTCTTCCGTTTTCCCCTCAATATCCATTTCCACGCCCTGGTTTGAATTAAGGACCCAACCTGATAGATTGTAATTTTTTACTAATTTATGAATAAAGGGTCGGAATCCGACCCCTTGGACAATGCCTTTAATAATTATATTTTTTCTAATCTTCATTGAATAACTACTTTCTAATGAAATTTATAGCATAAAACTAAATTCGTATATTGTATATAGTATATCGTATATCGTGAGGAAAAAGCCAGAAGCCAATTTCGTATCTCGTATCGAGCATCTTGTATCTCGCGAAGAAAATAGAATCCAGGAGCCAGGAGCCAGAATCCAGTATTTAGAATTATTTTAAGTTA
>JABUBO010000794.1_pt1 | contig 10423 bp, 15 predicted proteins | sample 7240361 | NCBI WGS metagenome assembly JABUBO01 (sample SAMN07256346, study PRJNA390944) | subsurface metagenome | isolation source: Methane hydrate marine sediment | place: Pacific Ocean: Eastern North Pacific, ODP site
ACTATCTCTGCCCACTCGCTAAATTCGTGATCTTCAGCTCCGGCGGTAAATTCAATAGTTTCATCTGAATCCTCCGGGAATAGATAAGATACGTGTATGAGCTCTTTTAATATCGCGGCTACATCTCTTTCTAATGCTTCTGTACCAACAGAATAGGGCATTTAATATCTTCACTCCCATGCCGTTATCTCCGCTACGGCACCTGTTGCAGGACTACGGAAGAATATATTTAGCCATTCGTCCTCTAAGCCCAATAAATCTTCATAATATGCACCGCCATTTGCTACTCTATTATATATCGTACCGCTCTCGCCCTCGACAAAACAAGCTTGGAGAGCGCCATGGCGTGGCTTCACCATAAACTTCTTGGTGAATCCCGGTAATGATTGCGAGTATTCGACATCTGCTTCATGGCAGGTTATATTATACAATGTCGGTGTCGTCGCCTTTTTTACCACTTGGCGGAGCTGAAGATAGCTTAAAGTGGGCATGAATATTATTTTATACCTTGTTATTTAAATAATTTTTTATATTGAAGAGCTACATTCTCCCAGCTATATTTTTTTATGAACTGCTCTGAGTTTTGTAATAGCCGCTCTCGAACCTGTTTATCCTCAAATATCCGTTTCATCGCCAATGCCAGATCCTCAGGACTAGATGTCGGTGCTTTTAAAATACAGCCCTCTTCCTTTTTGTCATCTATTGCGGGAACATCATCGAAAAAAGTTATATCCGTAGCAACAACTGGTGACCGGGAAGCGATACCATCTCGTAGTGCGGCGGAACTGCTATATGTAAACATATCCGTAGAATATGGATAAAGTAAGCAATCACATACCGATAAGGTACTTAATACTTTATCTATCGGTAAAAAAGTACCTCGCCCTACTCTTATTACATTCAATCCTGATTTGGCTATTACACTATCCAACTGCTTTTCGTATAAAACTTCTGCTGGGAATCGTTTTGTGAATGCTATTAAGATTACGGTTACCTTATAATCATATTTTGAGGTTAAGTATTCTACCGCATTTATACCTTCAATAAAACCTTTATAAAGCTCTAAGAAGCCAAACATACCTACTATTTTATCTTTAGCTTCACTATCTTCTCTATTTTTTTTCTTTACATTAAAACTTCGGACACCCATAGGAATAGCATTTATTTTCGATTCGAGCGCCACACCTCGCTCCACCAATCTTCTTTTGAACTTCTCGTTTAGCACAATTATTCCACCACTCTGCGATTCAATCATTTTATTCATAGTTGTAAACGCATCGTTCCAGCCGTGTAAGGTGATATAATTTTTGATACCTCGTTTTCTCAACTGTATAAATAATCTCTGTAGTTCTATATAGGAATATAGAGAATATTCGTGTTGAATTAACACCACATCAGGTTCAATCTCAAAGATATGCTTCATATCACCTATTTTTGTCGTTACATATACCTCTTCTCCCAGAGCCTCAAGCGCTAAACTAAGCTCCTTGGTGAAATCTCCAATTCCACAAACCGCTTCTGCCGATGAACAGATCATAGCTATCTTCATTTCTTCTCTCCTAAAATTTATCTATTAATTCCAACCACTTCGGGATGATGTTTGATGTGTAATCATATCCCTTCGCTTTCTTAACTGCATTCTTCCCGTATTTCTCACACAACTGTGGATTGTCATATAGTTTCTCCAGCTTCTTAACAAAATCTTCTATATCCACCTGATAATTTATTGTGCCTATCGATGTTATAATCTCATGTTCTATTTTTACCAACTCACCACATCCCACGCATAATTCATATAACGTTGTATGATCAGGAACTATCTGTGGTGTGCCACAAGCCATAGATTCGAGAACCGGGAGACAGAAACCTTCGGATTCAGTACAAGACGCATGAATTGAGAGTGTATTATAAAACTTGCATAAAGGATCGTATTTTTCTTCCGTTTTTACCCTTTCTTTCTCTTCCACCGCCTTCTTCTCTTCACCTTCTTTATCCTCCGCCGCGGAAGGAGGGTGCGATGGAGTGATTATATTTTTAGATTCGGATTCAGATGCCAGAGAGTCTTCAAAACTAAAAAGGATTTTGTCAAAAACCTCCGCTTTTAACTCTTCAACGTTAGTATATTTTTCCGCGGTTAGATCAATTAAATCAACCAGATTCCAGCCAATCTGTGGTGGTGCTATTGGTTCGGTATGAAGATACAACGTTGAATTAAGACGGAGAGCGTTGAACCGATAGAATACATCGAATAGTACAGGTAAGTTCTTACGCCGTTGGTTTCTACCACAATAGCCGATTATAAAATTATCCGTAAGTAATCCTTCTGATATTTTACTTAGTTTTAAATCTGTATCAGTAATCGGCTTAAATTTTTCGGTATCAACACCTAATGGAATTATTGCATCGTCGGTTATCCCCACCTTCTTTAATTCATCATGCCCGAATTTTGAGACTGTTATTATTTTGTCAAAAGATTCTAAACTATCCACCCAGCTCGTTGGTATGTTCTCACCATCCACCAGAAATACAAATATGGTTGGAGGACGATCCGGGATAGTTTCTACTACATACCGCGCCATCCTGAAATCGCCAAGTGTTATTATCAACCCTGGTTTTATTTTATCCAGTACTCCCTGTAATTTCTCACGTCCGTAAGTAGGTAGCCGCCTACCGTATATTTCGTCCTCTGTCGCTACACCGTAAACCCTGCATAAAGAACCTTTTTTGGGTGTTCTGATTATTGTATTAACTGGTAGGTTCCAATCTGCAACAGAAATATCGATTTTTTGGTCAATTAGTCGCGTTACCAAATCAAAGGTGCTTCTTCCGTAGCCCGAACCCGCAGGCTCAATATACGTTTCTCCTGTTTTCGTTCTGTTTAATTTCAGCATCTCGCTGAGCCACAATATCTTTTCCGACATCTTCATTCCTCCTCTAAATACCACGATGGAAGATAATTGCGTTCTTTTTCTGATAATATATTTAATTCTTCCGGTATAAGTATATCCCAGACTGGATCCTTAGGATGAAAAATAATTCGTCTTTCAAGAGTTTGTGCTATCTGTGTGATTTCAAATCTTTCAGCAGCAGTTATTGAATAATAAGCATAATATTCCAATATTCTACCTTGTTGTGGAGTATAAAAAATATTTACTTGTATCTTTTTACCGTTTTTCTCAAAAATAGCATAATTTCTCTCCGCAAAAGTATCTCTCTCATCTATTGGATATTTTGCAGGTTCATACCAATTGGTTAATCTTTTCCATCCCTTCTTTTCAAATTCTTTATCTACATCATAAGGTGCTTTAATTTCGTAATATTCCGCATGAGAAGTTTTTAATCCTCTAAAAGGTTTTATTTTTATCTTCACATCAACACCCTCCACAACAGCCATGTTCCTGATACTACACCAAGAATACCAACACATCTCCGAAGTACATGGTGGTTACCTTTACTACAGATGTATGGACCAACAACACCTCCGATAAGAGCACCAACACATAGCGATAAAGCAAAAATCCAATTTACATCAATATAAAAAAGATATACAATAAACGCTGCAAGACAAATACAAAGCTCAGCAAAAGTCGTAGTAGCGATGGAGACCTTTGCTTCTAAACCACCAATGATACCACCTGTACTCGTCACAGGACCAAATCCGCCGCCGGTTAGTGCTTTATTAAAAGCAGCCAAAATGCCTATTGCATAATGTTTCCACCACGCAAATTTATAGCTGATAGGCGATAAACACAGGAGACTCATAATGAGAACCAGGATACCAATATAGGTTTTCACCCACAAGCTTGGTAGAGTTATAGCTGCGAATACACCGATGATTACAACTAATAATCCCGGAATTGTCATAGCAAGCACCACTTTTGTATCTCTCGTCAGACCGTTAAAATCAGCGTTCTTGAATTTGTGGTGTGAAATCGTGCCACCAATATCCCCAACCGCCTGAGATATTAAAATAGCAGGTACCACTACCAGAGGCGTGAATCCATATCCGATTAATATAGGACTCAATAAAGTCCCATACATCATACCAAGTGAAGTGTCCACAATTATCATTACAAATGCTAATATTGCCAATGCTACTGCTATTTCAATTGAAATCATAACCACGTCCTTTTTTGATTTCTATACATACCTCGTAAATATTCAACTGTTCTCTTCAATCCTTCTTCTAAATCGTATTTCGCTTTCCAGCCCAGCCCCATCAATTTGCTACCGTCCATGCATAAACACGGAGGATCATATGGTCGTGGGTTAACGTCCCATTTTATCGTATCGTCAACATAAGGAATTAAAAATGAGATGTTATAATCTGTTATATTCGCAATTATCTTTACAACATCACCCACACTCGTGCAATTGTTCTGACTAATATTAAAGATTTCGCCTATCGCTTTTTTGTTGTTGAACACCGCTAAATAGCCGGAAACGTGATCGGGTGCATACAGCCAGGTTCGTTTGACATGTGGTAAGCCATCGAATTCCGCTACTTTTGTGTTAGGATCGAACATCTGTAAGATGGCTTTTTCTACTAAGTAGCCCCTCGCTTCATCCGGCAACGAAATCGAGCGTCCAAAAGTATTGGAAGCACGAAGGATTGTTACCGGTAAGTTATATGCGAGCTTGGACATTTGTGCGTAGTGGTCCGCCGCAACTTTCGATATCCCATATGGTGTACTTCCAAAAAGGGCTTCTTCTTCTTTTAGTAATCCTTCTTTTGGTTGATACACCTCCATTGTTGAACTATGAATAAATTGCTTTAATTTTATCTTCGATTCGATTACTGCCTGCATAAGATTGATAGTTCCTATGTAATTGATTTCGGCGTAATCAACGGGTTTATTGAAGGAGAAACGAACAGGTGTAAAAGCAGCGGTATGTATTACTATCTCCGGTTGGCTTTTTGCTATTACCTTATCCAGACTATCTCGATCTGTTAAGTCGCCCTTCAGAGGTACTATTCCTTCTATTAAGTTGCTGCTGAAGCTATCTTCTCTAACCAGTCCATACACGTTATATCCGTCTGCCAAGAGATGCTTTGCCAGTTCCGAGCCTATAAATCCAGTTGCACCTGTTATTAATACTACTGTCATTTTTTATATTGCCCCTATTATCCTAAGAATGCCTAAAGCAATACCTCCATATACCGCAATATTTAGCATTAACCCGAGTGGCCCTAATGCTGCAACGGGAAATATCCATATTAACCATTTTATTTGTCTTTCCGTCATTTTTTTTCAAATGTCTCCTTCGCTCTCCGATAATGAGATATCGTCCCAATATCTAACCATAAACTATCTGTTTCATAGCAGTATAATTTCTTCTCGTATCCGTATAATATAGGGAATACATCTCTTGCTATATCTTCATCAGGTTTGAAATAAGTTATAAGCTCTCTTTTGAAGATAGCGTTACCTGTCCAAACAGGGATATTGATTTGTGGTTTTTCCCGGAATGCCAATAACTCTCTTTCTTCGTTTATCTCTACCACCCCCACATCTAAAGGCATTTCTTTTGTAACGCATAATGTTGCATCACTTTTATGCTCATCATGGAATTTGATAAAGGCATCGTAGTCTATTGCTGTCAAATCGTCCGAATACACCACCAGAAAATCATCGTCTATAAACTGACGAGCGTAATATACTTCCCCCGCGCTTCCTTGCGGTGAGGGTGATACACTATATTGTATATCCAAATCCCGAAATTCGTGTCTAAACAACTCCTCATATTGCTGATTGAGACAGAGCACAATGTCTTTTAAGCCAAAACTTATCAACCGCTCAACCATAATTCTACTAACTGGGAAACCACCGATAGGGAACAAGGCCTTCGGTAAGATGGATGTGAATGGTGCCAACCTACTTCCTTCCCCTCCTGTAAGAATAAAAACCTTCATTCCCGCATCTCTTCCAATTTTTGGTTTAAATAGCGAGCTAAGTCAACCAAATCAAAAATTCCATCAAGTTCCATTTCATCAGACAAACAATGTGGATTAGCATCCTGATCTATGAACCAATCAACAATCCAACTACATTCTACTTTTCTCATTCCCTTACCCCGTATTTCTTCTTCATCTCTTCATTTATATCATCCACAGCCTTTAATAATTTTACCTTATGACTTTTTTTAGCAAAAGAGATAAACGCCTTCAAATCCTTTGGAAGACATTTACCGCCAAACGCCATCCCATGAACACTCCCGTATCTACCTATTCTCGGATCAAGAGCAACAATATCCGCTACTACTTCTGATTCTACACCTAACTCTTTACAAACAAGGAATATTTCATTCCAAAAAGAGATCTTTGTGGCGAGCATACAATTAGATGCGTATTTTATCATCTCCGCTGTTTTTAAGTCCGTTCTGAAATTGTTTAAAGGCTTGTAGAGTTCTTCAAGCACATCTCCGCTCTTTTTATCTAACTCCCCTATTACTATTCTATCCTCCGCGAAGAAGTTCTTATTCATCTCAATGTCCTCGCTCCATGTATAAGGTATTTCTGTCATGAATTCGGGATTCACGCACACGCCGAAATCACTTCCAGCTTTTAGCGATGAAAACTTCTCGATTGCGGGTATTATCACCTCTTCGGTTGTTCCTGGTACTACGGTGCTTTTTATAACAATAACGGAGTATTTTTCAAACCTCTTCTTCCATAGGACCTTTCCTATGTCTTCTGATACTTCTCGGATAATATTCAAATCAATTCTGCCTTCTTCATCTTGAGGTGTTGGAACGCAGATGAAGCACACATCCGAGTTGGTAATTACATTCTCTAAATTGGTGGTGAAATTTGGCAACTCTTTTTCTGTTATATCATAAAAAATTACTTCATTGCCCAACTCCATAAAACCTTCTCCTACCGCTTGTCCTACAAAGCCGCTGCCTAATATGCTTATTTTCACTTATTCCCACGCCCCCCATTCTGGTTCTTTTATATCAAATTTAAGCAAGTTCTCATCTCTCTTTTTGAATTTATGTTGTTCTTCTTTGACTCCTTCTAAGCATTTATTTACAAACTTATCCATCCTCTCATTTATCTCCTTATCCAAGCTCTCTTTCTTAATACACACAATTGCATAGTCACCGTCTTTCGCCTTACCTGAAGCTTCAAATACCATTTCAAATTTGTTGTGGTAGCTACTACCGACATGCCAGCGGTAATGTATTGTCTTCTCCATATCTACCTTCTCTACGAAATGTTTTAAGTCGTATATTGTTTCTTTCATTTTTTTATTTTCTTCGCTATTTCCATATCTTCGGCATCTTATCGCTTTGTAAAGGTAATTTCTCATCAGTCCACTTCTGAGGACCTTTCTTTTTCGCCCACATTGCCATCCTTTTTATACCTTCTTCATAACCCACCTTCTCTTCGTATCCTAAGAGTTCAACTGACTTTTGCCATGAGCACCAAGCCCTCTTCACTTCCCGCGGTCTATCGGGTAAATATTTTCTCGGATAATCCTTCGATACGCCCATCGCTTCACATACTAAATCAGCAAGTTTATTTATCGTGATAGGGTGCATACCGCCGATGTTTATTATCTCGTTTTTTATATCATCGTCTAAACACCGGATATAACACGGTAAGCTGTCCTCAATATACGAAAATGCACGAATCTGGTCACCATCGCCATAAATATAAAGTGGCTCTTTACGCATTATTCGATTCATAAATATTGCTACGACATTTCTAAACTTGTCGGTGAGGCTCTGGCGCTCAGCGAAAACGTTGTGTGGGCGGATAATTACATAATCAAACTCATGTACATCAGCAAGGACTTCTATGCTCTGCTCAATAGCAGTTTTGTTAATACCATAAACATCAACTGGCTGCCTCGGCATATCCTCACTGGAGGGTGATTTTTGATTGCCGTATACAGCCATTGATGACGTAAAAATTAACTTTTTAAACCCATAATTTATCGCTGGCTCGATGAGATTCATAAATGCCTGAAAATTTGTTTGTGATACATATAACGGCTGGAATGCGCTCGCTCCCTCCCTTGCACAGCTAGCACAGTGGAATATAATTTCTGGCTTCTCTCTTTTTATCACTTGTTCTACCTGGCTCGCTACTGCTAAATCTATTGTGAACATATCGTAGTTACCACGGTAATTCTCTCTGTTGCCCCCACTGAAATCATCAATTCCAATAACTTCTTCACCTTTTTCAACAAGTGTATCGGCTATCCAGCTCCCGATAAAGCCTCCTGCACCTGTTACAAGTATCTTTTCAGTCTTCACCTTCTTCAGTCCCCCTCTTCTTCTTATCGCTTTCTTCGCCGCCTTTCTCAACTATTATCTTCCGCACTTCGCCCCATTTTGTTATCTCTTTCAATGATCGCAGAACTCCATTTATAGTGCCTTTAAACGACCTCTTATGCACTTCGGTAACTCCCGATCCTCTTTCAAATGCCACCTCAATATTCCACTCGCTATCCATTTTTTGGTTATGTGATAATTAGTTTGGTGTTTTCTATATAAAGGTTTTTTGGTTTCTACTACGTCAACCAATCTTATAAAAATTTATATTAAAACGTCTTTAAAATTATTAAGAGAGGAGGGAGGCATATAAAGGAGGAAAAAAATGGCATGGAAAAAGATTTTGTTAGAAGGAGATGCGGCGGTATTAAGTGACACCGCACCAGTAGATGTTGATAAATCAGCAGCGGCACAAGGAAGCGCTACAGAGGCAGGAAGACAAGACCATAAACACGATGTTGCAGTAGCAACTCCTGGAGACATCGCAGAAAACCACACAGCAGCGGAAGGTACATCAGCCAGTCTTGCGAGAGCTGACCACGAACACGGCACTCCGGCTAACTATACGCCGAGTGGACACAAAACCAGTCACGAGAATGATGGTGGTGACGAGATAAGTGTTGCGGGGTTAAGTGGTGAGCTTGCTGATGCCCAACCAGCAAAGGCGCACGCTGCCGACCACAAATCTGGTGGTGGTGATGTGATCAACCTTGATGAGTTTGGCGATCCGATAGGCACAATAGAAATCAACCAACAGCAACTTGATGGTGTGGTTCTTGAGAGTGCAGCAACAGCTCCAGACGCAGCTTCGGAAGTAGACGGCCAGATATACTACAACACAGCAGACAAACACGCCTACGTATTTGTAAGTGCCTAAGTGTGAGGTGATAAGGAGATGAAGAAAGAAAACCTTTTGAGGAGCATGGAGAAGGCATACGAGAAGGCACGGGCTGAAGAATGCGAAGAATTACACAATGCAATTGGAGTCGTTATAACAGAACAGAAGGCAAGCATACAGAACACGCTTTTCGTATTAGAGATTATTCGGTTTGAACTTCTCGAAGGCAAGTACAAGGAAATAATGGGTGTAGTGCAACTCAGCGATAAACTACCAATAGCGGTAATAGGTAAAGGCGAAAAGAAAGACTGACATACTCCCACGACTAAAGCCGTTGGCTTTCTGCGTGGTGACACTGTAAATGCTATCTACGAGAAGGTGGCCTCATCTTTGTTGCGAGTATAAACAATGCCAGTCAGCGACCCACCACTAAAGTAGTGGGCTTGTGCTCTCAGGACACACAACATGAAAGAATTAATAGAGAAAAGAACTCTAAATAGCAAGACACATGATCTAGGCAATAGTAAATATAGTTGGGATGGGGTAGTCGGGACAATTCACTATAAAAATAATCCTAAAGATGAAAATGAGCCTTGGAAAGAGATAGATAATATCTTTGAACAAGCTGTGGCACCTTGGGATTGGCAGATGCTTAAAGCAGGCTATCACGTTAGAGTCAAAGAAGATTTTACTGCCGGTCAAATTATTGAGCTTGAGAAGCAAGGCGAAACAGTTCGGTTTCAGCCTATGGCTTTGGAATGGACTAACGATCTTGGTCAAATACAACTAGTCTCAATGCCACAAAATGTTATTCCTATTATAACTAATCCAGAAGTTGATCTATTATCTGCAATTGGCGTACCAAGTCATCAAGGGACTATTAAGTGGGATGATGCTTATGGTGAAGGAATAGATTTTGAATGGAGATGCACGTCAACAAGACTAATCAAAATCCTTGAAGTGGAGAATCTTGAAAAGTTACCTAAGCCTGAGCAGTATATTATTGATGGTGGTAATCCGGTATTAAGATTAAATTTAATATTTGACTCTTCAAAAGATATAGATATTTACATTGATAATGAACTTTGGGATGAGAAGACAAAGAAAAAAACCTTCAATATAATTAAGTTTGTGAAGGATGGAGAAGTTCTTTGGGGCTTTATGCCTTTGAGATACTGGGGAAGTGGAGAAGGTGAAGAAATTGGGGGACGCTCGATTGCCGTTTTAGAAAAGAGAGGCGATAAACTCTATATTTCAATAAGAGTGCCTTATGACTGGCTGCAAAATGCTGTGTATCCCGTG
>JABUBO010000795.1_pt1 | contig 10411 bp, 6 predicted proteins | sample 7240361 | NCBI WGS metagenome assembly JABUBO01 (sample SAMN07256346, study PRJNA390944) | subsurface metagenome | isolation source: Methane hydrate marine sediment | place: Pacific Ocean: Eastern North Pacific, ODP site
AAGTTGGTTTATAATAACTTCCCCCCCTGATAATTCCAAAATAATAGCTGCCGTTATCATATACATCATTGGTCAGCTGCCATACATTCCCTACTAAATCTTCAACCTTAAACGGGCTCTTACCTTTGGAAAAAGCATTTACAGGGGTTGGCCGGCCGAAGCCATTATTGCATTTTGTGCCATGAAACTCATCTCCCCATGGCCATTTCCTTCCATCCGTCCCCTGAGCGGCATATTGCCATTCAACTTCGGATGGTAATCTTTTTTCTACCCATTCAGCATAGGCTCTGGCATCTTCAAGGCTCACATAAACTAAAGGATAGTTCTCCTGTCCCAAGGGATAGGCTCCATCTTTCCAGTGCTTCAGGTAGTTTACCTGATCTTTTGGAATGTAACTTGTTTCCTGTATAAACTCATAAAATTGAACATTGGTTACCGGATATTTATCCATAAAAAACCGGTTGACATGAATGATTTCAGGTCTGGAATAGTCAGGATATGGTATGAACTGATCAGGATTGGAAACCTGAAAGGAGAATTCACCTTCCGGAATTTCGACCATATTCTTAGGGGACCGTTTGGATATTTTTGTTTTTATTGCAGTACTAATCAGCCACGGAACACCTGGTTTCATTTGAACAACCCGTTCATCCATTAATTCTTTTCCATTAAACAATTGAACGACCAGTTTTCCTTCATACCTGCCGAAGACCTCACTTACTTTTAAATTCAGGAGACCTGGAACAAACTCCCTGAAAACACCATGGTAAGAAGGCAACCCTTTCCAGATTATAATTTTATCACCTTTCGGTGTTTTGACAAATAATGAATCTCCCCTCAAATTCACCTCCAGAATATTCGTGAATCTCGCAATGCATTCAACATTTCCTTCCCTGCGTGTATTCAACCACTGTTTATTAAACTCTTTTACCTTAACCGGTACATACCAGTTATTATTTTTTTGAACCAGATCAATGGCTTCATGGTTCCATAAACTGATATAATGATGCGTCCCGGAGGGTTTCTCTTCAAACAGCGGTCCGTAATAACCGTCCGGAAGTAAGCTGAAAACCGTATAAAGGACTTTATCCTGGTTTTGCCATTTGTTCACCCAAATACTATCTTTCAGAGTAGGAATTAAGGGTGTCCAGCGGGTGTTGAGAAAAACGGAAGAATTCTCACGGAGAATTTTTGTGGTTCTGCCAAGATATAAATATTCTTCTTCCATCCAGTCGGGTCTGCCCGGTGCAAAGGTGTTGATTTCCGTACCGTAGCCATTAAAGAATGAGATGGCAATTTCCCTGTGTATTCTACCCTGACTTAGCTGGCAAACGCGGAAAATGGCAAATTCAGGTTTTATCAGTTTATTTAAATTTAAAGGAGGAGGCATAAAGATAGCGTCATGAACCCTTCCTGAAACAATACCTGGCATATCCTTCGGCACAGCCATTCCTTCAGAATACATTATAACGCCTTCCTTAACACCATCTGCTGCCTCTTGTAATTTCTTGCTCGAGCTTCCACGGGTATCCAGAACCACTCCATCGGCATTGGTCGCCTGAATAAGTTTTGCCATACCTTCAAATGGATCTTCCTCACGCGTACTTTGATCCCATGGATTAAATGTAATAATGAACTTTGTAGAATTTGCCTGCGCATAATTGGCCAATTCTTTTATTTTTTCCAATCCAAAAGGCAGATCTTCATATAAATCCCATTGATTTCGCTGGTCAACTCCCAACCGGGGCCAGGTCGGCCATATACAAAAAACATCATACCCGCCGAACAGTTTCTTTCCCTCCTCCAGGAATTGAAAAAAGTTATATTTAGCTGAAAAACGCTCATAAAAACGGTGATCCCATGCCCCCTGAAGGGTCATAATGTATTTGTCCCTGATCCATTTCAGATCTTTCCTTTCAAACAAGGAGTTATCAAACTTCTCAAGATCATAAAGATACCGTTCCTGGAACATAAGTTTCAAACCGTTCTGCCATTCACCTGAAAAGACATCAGCATAAAATGTATATTCTACACTTCCTCTTGGTGAAACAATGGTCTTATACCTTTTTCTTTGTGAATTATCATATTTTGTTCTTCGTGTTATGGCGCAAACTGAATAATCGTTATGAAGTTCAACAGAGGCATACCCCATTTCCCAGGCGTTGTCGGGTAAAATCACACCTACCGGTGCCAGACCAGGCCTGAAAATTTTTGTTCTGGCCAGCGCCCAGAGACCTGTAGCTGTTATATATACATGCTCATCAGAAATACCAAAAGGAACAACATTGGAAAATTCAAGGGTATCGCTTGTGTTATTTTTAATTGTCAAAATAGCTTTCCACCCTGGCTTAAAATCGGGTTCAAGGGTTAGTGTTCCATTTATCCTGTTTGGAAACTGATACCTGTATACATTCCCTTCCTGAACAACCTGGGCTGTTTCTGAAGAAATTGATTTATTGTTAATATCGCAGGTAAAAAAAGGAACCGATCTACTGAACTGATAGGTTTGACCGGTGGTAAACGTACAGGCAGTTACACTAAGACCCTTTTCAGTATTTATTTCAAATGATTGGATGGTTTGGCTATTGCCTTTGTTGTAAAAGACCAGGGGATATAAAAGAATGATCAGAGATAGTTTTAATTGAATTCTCATTGTTGAAAATATATATTATGTGAATCTTAAAATTGACTACAGAGTTATAGATCGTTATGTATTTTTAGTAAAACAACTTATTTTGTACTGAATTTATAAATTGTTGTCTGGGAATATTTTTCTCCCGGTTTCAAAATGGTTGATGGGAAGCTGGGTTGGTTGGGTGAATCAGGGAAATGTTGGGTTTCAAGACAGAATCCAACTTGCTTCTCATATACAATTTCGTTTTTCCCCGTCAGGCTCCCATCCAGAAAATTACCAGTATAGAATTGTACACTGGGTTCGGTTGAATATACTTCCATTACCCTTCCGCTGGTTGGTTCATAAACCCTTGCAACCAGATCAATCTCCGAAGAACTTTTATTAATTACATAAGTGTGGTCATACCCGCCAGGTACCTTGTCGAACCGGGATCCAATGGTTTTCGGACTGGTAAAATCCATTTCCGAGCCAATCAGATCGCGGAGTTCACCCGTAGGAATAAGGGTTTCATCAACCACAACATATTTATCAGCGTTTATTTCCATTTCATGATTCAGAATTTTTTCCTTTCCACCGGTCAGATTAAAATATCCATGCCAGGTGAGATTTATAGGGCAAGGTTTATTTATAGTAGCTTCATAATTGATTTTTAACTCATTCTCATCTGTAAGCATATAAGTTACCGTTACATCAAGGTTGCCGGGGTAACCTTCTTCCATATCCTCACTGACATAATGCAATTTCAATCCAACACCTTCCTCATTTTCAACAGGTTCAGCATCCCATATTTTCTTGTCAAATCCAATTTCCCCACCATGCAAATGGTTTTCGTCATTGTTTGTTGCGAGCTTGTATTCTACTCCATCCAGTTCAAATTTCCCCTTGGCTATCCGGTTTCCATACCTTCCAACAATGCATCCAAAATAGGGATGACCATCAAGGTATGCCTGCAGGTTATCAAAACCCAACGTCACATCATCCATATTTCCATTTTTGTCCGGTACCAAAAGGGAGGTGACAATACCCCCATAATTTGTAATTTTGACTATCATTCCATTATTGTTCTTAAGGGTGTACAAATCAACTGTTACCCCTTCTGTTGTAGTTCCAAAGTTTTCTTTGATAATTTCCATTTTACTTACATTTTGCGTTTTGTTTTTTGTTTCATTTTGTGACTTACATCCAATAAAGTTGAGTACTACTCCGAGCCCAACCATACAGGTTCCGATTAAAAGACCCCGGATAATAAAAGTTTTGTTTTTCATTTTTACATAATTTTAATTATTAGATAAGGAATTTCAGAAATAGGGTGACAAAGAAAAAAGTTCTCGCAATTTAGCTATTTTGTCGAAAATAAGAACATATTCAAAAACATTAAATTAACTAAAGAAATATTCATGGTGCGAGTTGCGGTTCTCACAAAACCGATGATGGTTGAAATAAAATTCAGCATTTTTATTCACTTTTTAAAGGCTGAATGTTAAGAAACAGATAACATTATTGCACTAAACTACGTATATAGAGATAAAAGAAAATATAAGCATGAAAATTTTACTAAAAATAGTTCTAATCTTATTTGTTCTGACCCTTTCGGGCGGTTGTAGTACCTCGAAGAACACGAGAAGCAAGAAATTTAAAAAGAAAACTATCTGGCTGGACACAACACAGAACGGCCGCAATAAACTTTACTTTTCAAAAAGTTACCAGCGCAAACTAAATTCCAGGTCTAAAGCGATGAAAAGGAGAAGATAAGATTAATTTTGCGGAATGTTTGATGTAAATAGTAAGGAATTGATGATCGTAGGCGGCCCGAATGGTTCAGGAAAGACAACCTTTGCACGTGTATTTTTAAGAAAACATAAATTCGAGTTTCTGAGCGCTGACAATATTGCCAAGGATATAAATGCAAACAACATCGATAAAGCTAAATTCTCTGCCGGACGGGAATTTTACTACCGTTTGGATAACTGCCTGGATAGCGGAAATAATATACTGATTGAAAGCACATTGTCTGGCGTTCAGATGAAAAAAATGATTCCCCGTTTCCAAAACCTCGGTTACAACGTATCAATAGTCTTTATTTTTCTTGATTCGCCAAAACTTTGCATCGAACGGATTAAGGAAAGATTACTTAAAGGGGGTCATCCTATACCCGATCAGGTTGTTCACCGGAGATTTTACAGGAGCATTAACAATTTCTGGAATATTTATAGGAATATAGTTGATGACTGGTATTTATTTTATAATGCTGAAGACAGGTTTATGGAACTTGCTTTTGGAGTGGATGAAAATTTTATTGTTAAAAGTCCGGAAATTTTTAATACATTTGTGGCAACCATAAAATAGAGGGTTATGGAGATAGACAAACTGGTTACAGTTGAAGTTTATCAAAACGCTTCAGAGATCGAAAAAATTGGGAACGAGGGGGTATGCAAAGCCAAAGAGGAAAATCGTAGAAAAGGAATACCTATTGTATTTACAGTTAATGGGCGTATACTTTATGAGTTGCCTGACGGAACGATTACCAAAAAAAGTCCGTTTAAAACTGTTATGAGGTAAATGGGGATTTATAAAGGTTTTTTTGGCTAAAAATCCTCATCCGTTTTTAAGGCTCAAATTTCTTAGAAAAAAGATCTCTAATATTATAAGCTTTGTGCTATGCATAAGGCTTTTCTCATATGTACACAATCATACATTAAGAAGAAGTGACTAAAATAATAAAAGTCGAAAAGTCAAAAAGTCGAAGAGTGAATATATTTTCCCTTGGACTCTCATACTCTTAGACCTTTAGACCCTTAGACTCTTAGACCCTGCCGGCAGGCAGGAATTTAAAATGCCTGAAAAAAGTTAATTTTAACGTGAGTTGGATACTTAAAATCAAAGAGCTTTACCAATGGCAATAGTCAATTCCTTACCTCCAGGTTTTTCTGAGATCGATGCTGTCCGAATTGCCGGGGAATATTATAGCCTGAGGGTCACGTCCAGGCAACTTTCAAGTTATATCGACCAAAATTTTTACGTAACCGATCCATCAGGTAAAGAGTATGTATTAAAGATCAGTAATCCTTCTGAGACTGAACATATACTTGAGGCACAAAACCTGGCAATGAAACATATTACGGACCATTCTACGGTTGTGGAGTGTCCTGGTGTTATACCTTCCGTATCCGGCAGACAGATCGAATCAGTAATTAGCAAAAACAAAAAAACGTATTCTGTTCGCTTGCTTACTTACATCCGGGGCAAATTCTTATCGGAAGAACCGTCACCAACGGCAGATTTATTACACAGTTTGGGCGTTTTCCTTGGAAATCTGGATAAAACACTGAAAAACTTCACCCACCCTGCAGTTGACAGATACTTTCTCTGGGATTTGAAAAATGGAAGGGATATCATTCATTTCACCAGACATATTGACAATCCACACAAAAGAAGCCTGGCAGAGTATTTCTTTTTACAATTCGAAACCTCAGTTTTACCCGTTCTCCCTAACTTACGCTCCAGTGTCATCCACAATGATGCGAATGATAACAACGTATTGGTTAGGAAGTCGGATTCAGGTAAGGAAATTGTTTTCGGTATTATTGATTTCGGGGACTTGGTATATACATACACTATTTGTGAACTGGCTATTGCCCTTGCCTATGCAATGTTCAATAAAGGAAACCCACTGGAAACCGCTATCCCGGTAATACAAGGTTATAATACGATTTTCCCTTTAACAGAACCGGAACTTAAAGTTCTTTTCTATTTAATTTGTACAAGACTTAGCACCAGTGTTACTTTATCGGCTTATCAGAAAAAATTACAACCGGAAAATAAATATCTGGCCATTTCAGAAAATCCTGCCTGGACTTTGCTGGAAAAACTCATTGAAATAAATCCCGTAAAAGCGCATCAGGCTTTCAGGAATGCTTGTCAAATAAATACACTTTTACAATATGGAAAAACAAGCGGGAAAATATTAAAGGAGAGGGAAATCTACATCGGAAGATCTTTGAGTATTGCTTACCGGAAACCCCTGAATATCATCAGGGGAGCAATGCAATATTTATATGATGATACCGGGCAGACATACCTTGATTGTGTCAATAATGTATGTCATGTCGGGCATTGTCATCCTCATGTCGTCAGAGCTGCTCAGAAGCAAATTGCAATTCTTAATACCAATACAAGATATTTACATAAAAACCTTGTACTATATGCAAAACGCCTTACTTCCCTATTGCCCGAACCACTAAAGGTTTGCTTTTTTGTTAATTCCGGCAGTGAAGCCAATGAGCTTGCACTGCGAATGGCACGGACATATACAAAACAAAAGGACTGCATTGTAATTGACAATGCATATCACGGGAATACTTCTTCTCTAATCGAAATAAGTCCTTATAAATTCGATGGCCCCGGCGGAGCCGGTCCTGAGTCTTTTATTCACAAGGTAATAATGCCTGATGTTTACAGGGGACTTTATAAATCTGAAGATCAGGATGCAGGAAAAAAATATGCAGGACATATCCGGGAGGCTATTTCAAAGATAAAGGAACAAGGGAAAGGGTTAGCTGCTTATTTTTGTGAACCCTTGATGGGTTGTGGCGGACAGATCGTACTACCCGAGGATTACCTTAAAACAGCCTTTCAACATGTCCGGGAAGCCGGGGGTGTATGCATTGCCGATGAAGTTCATGTCGGATTTGGACGGGTTGGAACCCATTTCTGGGGATTTGAAACCCAGGGTGTGATCCCCGACATTGTTACACTTGGAAAACCCATTGGGAACGGGCATCCACTGGCAGCTGTGATAACCACTCCTGAAATTGCCGGATCGTTTGATAATGGCATGGAATATTTTAGCACGTTCGGAGGAAATCCCGTGTCTTGTGCCGTTGGAATGGCTGTTCTGGATGTTATTGAGAATGAGAAACTGCAGGAAAACGCGTTGAAAGTAGGCGCTTACCTCCTATCCGGGCTAAATAAACTGAAATCAAAATATTCCATTTTTGGAGATGTCAGGGGATTGGGTCTTTTCATTGGTGTTGAACTGGTATTAAACCGGGAAACCCTGGAACCGGCACCTGAACAAGCAACCTGCATCATCGAAGCAATGAAGGAACAAGGTATATTAATCAGTATCGATGGTCCATTGTATAATGTACTAAAGATAAAGCCACCATTGGTCTTTACCAAAGCAAATGCTGATCAGGTTGTCAATACGCTGGATTTAGTTCTAGGCAACCTGATTTAAGGTTAAGATTGAGGATACAAAGGGCATGAAGCTTGGAGCATGGATCGAAGAGAGAGTCTGTGGGCTGAAAGGTTGTTTTGGTAGAAAAATCCTAAGGGTTTCTCCCGTAGGGATGCCTTCTTCCGAAGGAATACCTTCGGTAGGCACGAAATCCTTAGGGTCTTTCTCAGCGGCAAACAATTATGTTGCCATTATTCTACTCATATCGGAGTGTATCAGCCGGGTTGGTATGAGCCGAACTAATCGACTGATAACTAACTGCTAATACAGCTATCAAAATGGAGATTGTGCCTGCAAAGAAAAAAATCCACCAGGACAGGTTTGTTTGGTAAGCATAATTCTGAAGCCATTTATACATGGCATAACCTGCTACCGGCCATGCAATTAAATTGGCCAGTAAAACCCATCTTACAAAAGAAGTATTCATGAGCAGGAAAATATTGAAAACACTTGAGCCATGTGCTTTTCTGATCCCTATTTCTTTGGTTCGTTGTTCTGCCATAAAAGAAGCCAGTCCAAACAGGCCAAGGCAGGAGATCAGAATGGCAAGAATGACGAAATAATTAAATAACGTACCCATCCGTTGTTCAGACTGGTACATCTGATCAAATTCATCATCCAGAAAACGGTATTCAAAAGGTTCTCCAGGATAAAATTTTTCCCAGATCTTCGTAATTTCCCCGAGGTTTTTTTTAAGCCCCAAAGGTGAAACACGAAGAACAACTTCCTGGAAATAATCTGGTACTATGAACAGAATGAGTGGATCAATGGCCCTGATCAGTCGGTGAAAGTTGAAGTCCTTTACCACGCCAATTATGGTACCCTCATTTCCCCACACGGACAATCGTTCTCCCACAGGATCCTTAAGCCCCATTCTTCTGACCGATTCCTCATTGATAATATAATTGTTGGAATCGGCAGGAAAGTCAATGGAGAAGGTCCGTCCATCAAACATCTCCATCTTGAAAGTTTCAAAATAGTCAAAATCAATAAAGATATATTGAAACAGGATTTGAAGGTTGGGATCCTTTCCATCCCAGTTTACGTTTGAACCTGAATTGGTCATAGTTACAGGGACCCTGTTTGTTGCAGTAACATTCGTCACGCCTGGTAAGCTCATAAGGGCTTGCTTCATAGGGACATATTTACTTTTAATGTCCCTCATGGAAAAATACAGGATATTGTTCTTGTCGAAACCGAGATCTTTGAAACGGATGTAATGACGCTGTTTGTATACAACCAAGGTACATATGATAAGGGCTACCGATATAGTAAATTGCACAACAACGAGAAATCTTCTGAAAAAGGGAGAACCTGTTCTGGCAGTACTTTTCAGTACTTCTACCGTATTGAATGAAGACAGGAAAAAGGCAGGGTAACTTCCTGATAGTAAACCGGTAAAAATTGTTATTCCCAGTAACACAGATAACATCTTCCACTCGTAAAATTTAAAGTTTATTTCTTTTCCTGCAAGATTGTTGAAAACTGGTAGAAGCAGTTGAACAATAATTATGGCAAAGATGAGCGCTATTAAGGTTAAAAGTATGGATTCACCATAGAACTGCAGGATCAAATTTCTTTTTTTACTGCCAGAAACCTTCCTGATTCCCACTTCTCTGGCACGTCGTCCGGAACGTGCGGTTGTAAGGTTCATAAAATTAATACAGGCAATAATAAGCACAAACAAGGCTACAACAGAAAAGATTTTAACGTATTGGATAAGCCCACCTCCCCAAATGGAATACAAATATGATTTGACTAAGGGATGAAGATATAATTCCAGGGAGGATTCTTCAAGATGTTTCTGAATGAAATTCAATATCTTTTTCTCAACAACTTCCTGACTGACGCCTTCCTGTACCTGAATATAAGTTCGAAATGAATTACTACCCCATTGGCCGCGTGGGGAACCCCATAATTCCAAAATAAAATCAAAAGGCACCAAATAATCGAACCTGACATGTGAATTGTGGGGAACATCCTTCATAATACCCGTAACCAGAAATATATATTGATTATTTACCGTTATGGTTTTCCCCATAGGGTCTTCATTCCCAAAATACTTATTAGCCATGGATTCAGTCAAAACCATTGAATAAGGTTGAGAAAGGGCAGTTTTCGGATCTCCCGCAATAAAAGGAAAAGTGAACATTCCAAAAGTTGCCGGATCTGTGGCGTAACCACCTGTTTCGTTATAAATTTTTTCCCCGTACCTTAAAGTGAGCTTGAGCCAAAGTGCATTAAGACGAGTAGCGCTTACAATTTCCGGAAATGTCTCTTCCAAAGCAGCCGCTAAGGGTTCTGGAGTGGCAAAAACCTTAAACTCTTCACCACCAGAATAATACTGTTTTTCATATATCCGGTATAAATGATTCGCATTTTCATGAAATCGGTCATAACCTAACTCATCACTTACCCAAAGCATAATCAGGATAAAACAGGCAAGACCGATGGATAACCCAAGAATGTTTATGAATGAATATATTTTCTGACGGACAAGATTTCTCAGTGCCGTTATAATGTAGTTTCGTAACATT
>JABUBO010000796.1_pt1 | contig 10407 bp, 12 predicted proteins | sample 7240361 | NCBI WGS metagenome assembly JABUBO01 (sample SAMN07256346, study PRJNA390944) | subsurface metagenome | isolation source: Methane hydrate marine sediment | place: Pacific Ocean: Eastern North Pacific, ODP site
TGATCAGCAGTCTGTTCTTCCATCAGCTTCATTTCCTGCCCGCAGCAGACTAAAACTCCCTTCCCTTGATGTAATACCTCAACAATGTTTCCGCAAATCTCACATTTATAAATTTCTAATTTTTTAGTCATTTGATCCTCCTTTATTCTTCTATTTTTTTATGGCAAAGCCACCAATCATAACACTCAAATTCTTTACTTTTTAATCTTTTATAAGCGGTTGCTATATCAGTCGGTGGTGGTATTATCACTTCATCTTTCATCAGTTCATTATTGGGCCAATTGGCCGGGATAGCCACCCCATTCTTATCTGAAACTTGAAATGCTTTAACTACTCTTAATATTTCATCCATATTTCTCCCTACTGAAGCAGGATAGAATAATATTAGTCTGATTACCGCTTTGGGGTCAACGAGAAAAACGGCTCTAACAGTACTGGTACCTGCTCCGGGATGAATCATCCCCAATTTTTTAGCTACTTTTCCGGTATCATCGGCAATTACTGGAAATTGAATTTCCACATCTAATTTTTCTTTAATCCATTCTATCCATTTGATATGAGAAAACACCTGGTCTATAGAGAGCCCGATGAGTTCACAATTCAATTTTCTAAATTCTTCGTGTCTCTTAGCAAATGCTACAAATTCTGTAGTGCAAACTGGGGTAAAATCTGCCGGATGACTAAATAAAACAAACCATTTTCCAGAAAATACATCTGGTAATTTTATCTTTCCATGAGTAGTTTGTACCTCCATTTCAGGCAACTGATCACCTATTAGGGGGAATTTATTACCTATTAATTCTTCCATTTTTAAATCCTCCTTATAAATTTTACATTTTGGCAACTTTCTCTAAATATTTTACTGTTCTGTTGCCGCAGGAACAGTAAATACTCGGCTAGCTAAATCTTTATCAATCATTAAAAGACCCCTTCCGTCTTTCCCGATAAATTTTAGTTTCTGGATAATCTCAGCAGGATTTGCTTCTTCTTCAACCTGTTCAATCACATACCATTGCAGGAAAGATTCGCTAGCATAATCATTCTCTTCCCGTGCCAGCTTAACCAGGTTATTAATCATGGCGGTTACCCTTTTTTCATGTTCTAAGGTATTTTCAAATAAATCAAGCATAGAAGAAAATTCTGTTGGTGGTTGTTCAATTGCTTCTAATAATACCCTGCTCCCTTGTTGATTCACATAATTGTACATCTTCTCTGCATGGAATTCTTCTTCTTTTGCCTGAACCTTAAACCAAATAGCAAATCCGTTTAACCCTTCAGAATCAGCATAAGATGCCATGGAAAGATAAAGATACGCAGAGTAAAGCTCTCTATTTATCTGGTGGTTTATACTCTTAATCATTTTTTCACTTAACATAATTACATTCCTCCTTCTATTTTTTATTTACTAATAAAGACTCGAAAGTAATGGCTTTTAATCTCAATATTACTTCTTTTTCTATTTCATCTATCTTTTTCTTCAAAAGACAATCTTTTACATTGGGACAAACCTTTTTTTTAAATGTGCACTCATTAAGCTTTGGCGGTCCCTGAAATATTTTCATTACATCAGTTAAGGTTATTTTCTCCGGAGATACGGCTAAAGCAAAACCGCCACCCTTACCCTTAGATGAATTAAGTAATCCTTCTTTATTTAAAGTTTGTAGTATTTTTCTTAAAAATGGACGAGGCATCTCTAAAGATTTAACTAATTGGTCAGCTGAGATTACCTCTTGTTTTTGTTCGGCAATACAGCAAAGTGCCCTTACCGCATAATCAGTGTTCCTGGTGATTAATTTCACTTATCAATTTTCCTCTAATCTTTTAATCTTGATAATAATTTCTCTGTTTCAAAAAGCCTTGCTTTTTTATTTTTATTATGATACTATAATTGTATCATTTTGTCAACTTTATTTTTAGTTATTTTTTTTCAAAAAAAAATAACTCCCTCACTCTTATCAGTAAGGGAGTTATCTCATGTTAATTAAAATTAGTTATTTTATTTTGATGGTTAAGAATTTATTCGACTGATGCTGCTTTAATTCTTTCTGCAATCTCCATTATCTGATAAGGTGAAAATCTATATTCTCCCCTTAAGTCATCTATGGTGCTGCCCACGTTATGCATTTGAGTAAGTTCAAATTCATTCTTAATTCCCTTTAACAATTCGTCAGCATCTACTCCCCAAAGGGTAGCAATATCTGTAATGGTCATAGTCTTCATTCCCATTCCGTTTACATGAGCTTGTAATCCAGAAATATTATCAGAAGAATTTCTTCTCATGCCGCTGCCTTTAGGTTCACTATCACAAGTACCGTCACATTCATCATCACAATCATGTTGTACATAATCTTCATCTTGTCCGTTGGGGATGCCATCGCCATCATCATCAGGTGCATCCGCTCTTCGACCCATTCCATCTCCCAGACATTCTACCTGGTTAGAAACCTCTTTGCTTTGCATACCATATCTGGGGGTTTCAATATCTCCACTGGATCTCCCTCTCATTCCATACATTCCATTTGTTCCATTACCATCTGCCCAAACGACGAGGGCAAAAACTCCTACTGCCAGTGCTACGACCAGCAGAGTTACTCCGACTTTTAAATTTCTTGAACTTTTCATTTCTATTCGTTCCTCCTTAAATTTTTTGTTTGTTGACAATATTTTTTGTCATTCACTTATTTATACGTAAAGAGGAGGAACTTTCTTTCATTACCGGAAAAATATTTTTTAAAAAATTAATCTCTCGGTCTCAGTCCGGTCATCTGGTTTCCTTCCAAACTTTCTCTATTCTATTATAGTGCTCCCTGGTAGCAGCTGCTAAATTAAGTAAAATATGTTTTAATTCTATTGGATCTCCTTCAAAAACTTCGAAAACTTTCTTCTCTATCAATCCATTTTCAATATCCCGGCTATAGATAAAGCTTTAATTAATGATATATCTTGCATTTGTGATTCGGATAATTGGTTATTTAGATATTTTAAAGAAGTTTTTATTGCCTCTTTATTGAATCTGTCCTCTTTAAAATATACAGAACCTTCTTTTATTTTAGAACGAAGTTTTAGTATCCAATTAGCATGCCCTCTTTCTTCAGCTGATAATTTGGACCAAAAATCTTTCCAGTCTAAAAATTTTTGTGCATATTCTTTATATAACCGTCCGATCATTATCTCATATTCAGCCAATAGCTCAATTACCTTCAACTGTGTTTCGCTTAATAACATAAATACTTCTCCTTATTGCTTCTCGTTTATATTTTATTCCCGGATACTGAAATCATAAATTTATTTTTACAATCCTTCTACCAGCATATCCCGGGGATGTTCAACGGTAAAGGTATAAAATATTTCTTGCTTTTGCTGAGTATCTAATTCCAACTCCCATAACCAGATTCCCTTCCTATCTTCCCAGTCTTCTTTGTCCGGCTCAAGACTTATTTCATTTATCTTAATTTTAATGCGGTCGTCTTCGGAAACTGGTATAGCTTCAAATAGTTTTACTTTAATCTTTTTAGATTTGTAATTCTCCACAGTAAGTTTATATTTAAAAGTCGTTTTCTTAGTTCGTGAAGGGATTCCGGCAATCAAAGTCTCATCAACTTTCTTTTCTAAAAGCTCTCTTTTTACCTTAACATTTTCATCGATACCTAAATACAGATCAAACTCCTCGCTGGGCGCAATATTGCCAATGCCGGAAAATCCCACAAAATCTCCTTCTAAGAATATATTTACCCGGCCAGCAAGTAGTTGAAGGCCTTTACTGTTAGTAACACGGGAACCAAGATAAGCAAATGGACTAACCCGGGGGTAGCTCGAATACTCAAACTCAGCTGATAAAATTTGCGAAGAAACGGGAAATTTATGTTCCGATTTATCAGATTTCACACTTACCTTAGAAGGGAGCTTGTAGATTATAGCAATACCTTTTTCTTCGGCAGTGGCATATCTCATCTCTGATTCTGCCCGTTCTTCTAAAGCTCCCGCCTCTTTTTTAAATGCTTCGGTTTGATAAGCAGTTGCTAATGGTGCCGATACTTTATCTGATAATACTTCGCGTTGATATGGTCTTAAAAACCAGGAAGCTACATAAGGCATACTTCCCCCGATTCTTGGCTTAGCTGTTGATAAAGAACAATCTACCTCTAACCAATCTTCACCGGTAACCTGCTTAATTACTCCGTAAGAAACTAATTCAACCTCGGATTTTTCAAAATTTGCGCGGGCATCATATATCGGATTCCAGGAAGCACCTCTTACCAGATAAGAAACTTTCAAATCTATGGTCCCCTCTTTTAAAACTTCCAGCTCCACTATAATTGACCTTTTTAATTTTCTCTGTACTCCGGATATCTGGGACAATTCTCTTTTTAAAGTTTCAACCTTATTCTTTAAATCTCTAATCTCGAGTTCGCAATCTAAAGCCTGGGCGTAGATATCTTTTAACTCTGTATCTAAAAAAATAAGAATGTTCTCTAAATCACTTATTTGCGGCATTTTAGTAACTAAATCTTGAGGAATTTGTGTATTGGAAAATAGAGTTATTGAGTTTAAGAATTTCTTCTTCTCTGTAAGTATGGTTTTAAGGTTTTGCATTCTGGTTATCTCATCTTCCAATTTCTGAATTTCCTCTTTCAATTGCTTAATTCTTTCTGAAGGAACTTCTTCTAAGTATTCTTTTTTCACCTGTGCTCCAAAAAGCCTAACCATCGCCGTCCCTTCCACTGAAACTCTTAAAGAATTTTCGTCAACATCGGGAATGATGTTAGAAAAAATTGCTTTATAATTTCCTCTTTCAAGTTCAAGATGAGCAACCCTATTTATCAAAGCAGAATCGGTATAGACGCAAACCTCATTAATCTCTGAATTCACCTCTACTTCGGCAGCGTAGATATTGACACCAATGAATAAGATTAATCCCAAAAATACTACAATTTTTATTGTTTTATTCATCTCCAACTCCCTTTATTCTTTATTTTTCTCTCTCTGGTATAGGCCAATTAATTCCGCTTTGGCTAATATGTGCCCCTCCATGGCTTCCTCTAATTCCTTCTTCTTGCAACCCTCTTCTATGTGGAGTTTTTCATCAAGGGCATATAATTTAAAGAAATAACGGTGAGTACCCGAGGGCGGGCAGGGTCCTCCATATTCTAATTTCCTAAAATCATTAGTTCCCTGAGTGCCCGGAACGGTATTTTCCTCTATAACATCGGTAACGTGGATATTAAATACCACCCAATGCACCCAGGTCCCCATCGGTGCATCGGGATCATCCATAATCAGAGCTAATCTTTTAGTTCCTTCCGGTATATCTTCGATAATCAGACCAGGGTTAATATCTTCACCATCGCAGGTAAATTTTTCCGGAATAAATCCATTGTTTTCAAATTCAAGACTTTCTAATTTCATAACTTTATCCTCCTTTTTTTCATGACAAAGGACCGTCCCCTGTCATTTTTTTATCTTATATTTTAAATTTTCTATTTCCTTTTCCAGCCATTTGGGATATTTGGGTACTGCGCCGGATTGGGAAACCACAAAATTGCCTACTATTTCCGCAAACTCCGCCGCCTCATATATGTTGGTCCCGCATAAATAAGAAAATAAAAAACCTGCACTATAGCTGTCTCCACCTCCTACGGTATCGGCTACGGGCCCATTTATACCTGCTACCTTTTCTAACTTGCCATTACAGTAAACAGATGAGCCGTTCTTTCCATGAGTAATGCAGACAATAGAAGGGTCGTATTCCCGGCAAATAAGTTCAGCAAGTTTTTCTTGTTTTAATGTTTGTCTGAAGAGGAGCTCAGAAATAATAAGAGCCTCTCTATCATTTAGTTTTACTATTGAGCTCTGGCATAAGGATTTTTCAATCCATTCCTTTTTGTAGTAATTTTGTCTCAAATTTACATCGTAAAATACCTGATGAGGGTGTACTTGAGAGATGATTTGGCTGAGCACTTCCCGGTTTTCTTCAGTCCGTTGAGCGAGAGTTCCAAAACAGAATATCTCCCATTTATTTTTGGCTGAACTATCGGCTAAATCTTGATCTAAAATAATATTATCCCAGGCAACATTTTCTTTTATTAGATAAGTAGGATGGCCTCTTTCATCCAGACTTACCTCCACAATCCCGGTGGGCAAATGGGGATGTATCCGGATAAAAGTAGAATCAATACTCCTTTTTTCTACTTCCCTTAGTGCTTTTCTGCCCAGAGCATCTTTTCCCACAGATGAAATAAGTGTTGATTCAAGTCCCATTTTTGTCAGATGAGCAGCAAGGTTAAAGGGGGCGCCACCAATATAAGGTTTACTGTCTATAATATCCCAGAGAATTTCGCCAAACAACAAAGCTTTCACTTTTTTGCCCCTCCTTTCTTCAAGTTTAAATTTATGTGTATATTTTCTTTATATATAATTAATTCTACAAATTTTTTAAAAATCCTCTTTTTTTATTAAAATTAGATAAAAAATTTTTGTTTTTTATTAAAACACTTCGTTATTAGTTGTTAGTGAATAGTAAATAGTCGTTAGTTTTTAGTTGTCTGGTTAACTGGTTTATTGGTTAATTAGTTTAAGATTAATTCTTCAATATACTCATTCCCAAACTAGCTAACCAGGTAACCAACTAACGAGCTAATCAAATACTATATACTCAATACTCGATACTAACTTATCTTCTGACTTCTCCGTTCTTCTCTGTACGAGATACGATTCACGAGATACGAGATACGGATTTTAACTGGACTTGCTAAAAAAACAGAATAGAAATATAATTAAGAAAGATTTTTAATTAAGGGGGGATAACCTTGAAAATAAAAGAAGTTATGATTCTGGACCTAACTTCCGTATCTGCCGATACCCCTATAAAAGAGGCCGTAAAGATTATGTGTCGGCAGCGCATGGTGGGATTACCGGTAGTAGATAACAATCAAAATGTCATTGGAATAATCACGGAAAGTGACATTGCCAAGGCTTTCTTGCCGGGCTACTATAAAGAATTACAAAATCCATCTTTTATCCCTGATTTCAACCAGTTTTCCCGGCAAGCTAAAAAGATTGCTCACTTTCCGGTAAAAGAATTTATGATCAGAGAAGTTTTTACGGTAGAAGAGGATACCAGTCGAACTGAAGCAGCAAACTTACTGTTTAGAAATCGTCTTAGAATTTTGCCTGTGGTAAGGGAAAGAAAATTAGTAGGCATATTAACTCCTTCATCTTTATGTAAAAATGCAATGGAAGAAGATTAGATTGAGAAAGGAATATAATTAATTAATGAATCAAACACTTATAGCCTTAATAATATTTATAACTACTCTTGTATTTGTCAGCCTGGAAAAAATCAACCGTACGGTGATTGCTTTATGCGGAGCCCTTCTTTTTATATTATTAAAAATATTAAACCAACATGAGGCTTTTTTAGCAGTAGACTTTAATACTATCGGCCTACTGACCGGAATGATGGTTATGGTCTCTATAATCAAAAGGACCGGGCTATTCCAATATCTGGCGATTAAAATATCTAAGCTTGCTCATGGAAATATCTTTTACCTCTTGTTTTTTCTGAGTATTATTACCGGCATCCTATCCTCCATCCTGGACAATGTCACCACCATAATACTAATTGTCCCCATAACCTTAGCTATCTGTGAAAATTTAGAAATATCTCCTGTGCCTCTAGTGCTATCCGAAATATTCGCTTCTAACATAGGAGGAGCGGCAACCCTTATCGGTGACCCTCCTAACATAATAATCGGGAGTGCAGCTCATCTGTCTTTTATGGATTTTATTATAAATCTTGCTCCTTTTGCCCTGATTCTATTAATTCTTTTGCCTTTTTTTGTCGGACTATTTTATAAAAAGGAAATGTCGCAAAATGTTAAAGAAGCCTGGGAGAGGGTGGAAAAATTCGATGAAAAGAAAGCAATCGAAGACCCAGTATTATTAAAAAAATCTTTAGTGGTCTTTTTATTAACCATATTAATTTTTATCTTCCATCATAATCTGGGTTTAGAAGCGGCTACAGTGGCTTTAGCAGGAGCAACCCTCTTGCTATTAGTCAGCAACATAGACCCGGCAGAAACTTTCTTGGAAGTAGAGTGGTCTACTCTCTTCTTTTTCATCGGACTCTTCGTGGTAATAGCAGGAGTAGAGAAAGTGGGAATCATTCAATGGCTGAGCAATAAAATCATCACTCTAACCAAAGGAAATCTTACCCTTACCACTCTGGCAGTTTTGTGGGTTTCGGGAATCACCTGTTCTTTTATTAATAATATCTCCTATACCATCTCTATGGTTCCGGTAATTCAAAATATCGGAGCAGCAACTTCATTTAACTTAAACCCGGTCTGGTGGGCCTTATCCTTGGGTGCCTGTTTGGGAGGAAACGGAACTTTTATAGCGGCAGCTGCTAATTTAGTAGGAGTAAATATATTAAAAAGACAGGGTAGAATAATAACTTTCAAAGATTTTTTCAGAATCGGCCTTCCGATAATGTTAATATCTATTACTCTATCTTCAGTCTATCTCTTCTTAAGGTATTTATTATAAAAAAGGGGAACTGATTTTCTATAAAATATTAAGAGGGCTTCTCTTTTGTTATTTATAAATCATGTCAAATAATTTATCTGCTGTATCCTGGTCTAAATCTTTGAGAATTTTATATTCGTCCAGAGCAGCATTTTTATCCCCCTGAACCAGATAAATCATTCCCAGGCTATCGTGGGCAAAAATATAATCCGGCTGAATACGTATAGCCCACTTAAAGGCCTCGATGGCTTTTTCGTAATCCTTCAATTGTCTGTACGCCCATCCCAGGCCATAATGAAAATCTGCATCTTCCGGATTTTGTTTAACCGCCTGCTTAAAAGCATCAACTGCTTCCTGATATTTTTCCAGTTCTCCGTAAGCCCAGCCTAAATTATAATAAATATTAGTGTACTCAGGATTGATGCGAATAACTTCCTGGTAAGCCTCTACGGTTTTATCATAATTCCCTTTTTTATTATAGAGCCATCCTAAATAGAAAAAAGCATCAGCATATTGGGGATTTTTTTGGGTTGCTTTTTTAAAGCTTTCGATAGCGGCGTCTTCATTGTTTTCCATTTTTCGGTAAATTGTGCCTATGGTGTAATAAATTTCATCAGCAGAATCGGGAAGGAAACTTGCAGCCTTTCCCAGGTTTTCAACAGCTTCCGGGTATTTTTCCATCTTTTGGTAATTTATTCCTAAATGATAAAATGCCTTGCCGTAATCCGGTTGGAAATGTACAGCTTTTTTCAAATTATCAATTGATTTCTGATCTTCTCCGATTTCTTCATAGGTAATTCCTAAACCGTAATACGTTTGAGCATCATCGGGGCCAAGCAGTAAAGCTTGCTGAAAGGCGGCAATAGACTCATTATATCTTTCTAATTCATTATATGCCAATCCCAGACCATAATGAGCGCTGGCAAAATCCGGTTTACTGCGAATGGCCTGTTTAAAGGCTTCCAATGCTTCCTTCTTTTTTTGAAGCTCCAGATAGGAAAGCCCCAATTCGTAATAAGCGGAACTATAATTAGATCTTAAATTGATAGCATTTTTGTAATGGGTTATTGCTTTTTCAAATTGACGAGTATTTCTAAATATTTTTCCGATTTGGAAATAAGCTTCTGCGTGACCCGGGTCTAATTCGACAATCTGTTGGAAATAAGTAAGCGCTTCTTCGTATTGCTTTTCATTTTCTAATAAATAAACACCCTGAAAGTACAGTTCTTCTATTGATTTATCCTGACTAAAACTGACACTACTGCCCGAAGCTACAAAGATAATAATCAAGACCAAAGAAATAATGAGTGTATGTGGATTTTTCATTCCCTACCTCCTGCCTATATTTCCTAATATTTTATGTAGGACAGATTACCGATAACCGATAATATATTTTTAATGGAACAATTCTTGCGGCATTTTATTTATTATAATATATTTTGATGGTTTATTCATTAGTTTAACATATTTTTTACATATTATAATTATTCCTGAAATTGTGAAGTCTAACCCTGCTTACAACCCAGTTTACCGTTCTCTATATGGGTTCGATTCCGATACTATTTAACCACTAAATAACCTTCTCGTAAAAATAACCTCTGCTAAATACCATCCTCCCATTTTCTTCTTCTGAGAAATATTGATAGATAACATTAAAATTCCTTCCCAATATTTTCCCTTGCTGATATAGCAAATCTTCCATCTTTAGTTCAGACTGAGCCAGGGCAATGGTAAAAATAAAAAAGAATATTATGGTGATGTAAATTAATTTTGGATAAAATAATTTTCTCATTATATTCCTAAAATAATTTGCTCAATTTTTCAACCACCTCAGTAATCCTTTTTTCACGACTCAGATTTGACCAGTTAACGATCTCTGCC
>JABUBO010000797.1_pt1 | contig 10401 bp, 9 predicted proteins | sample 7240361 | NCBI WGS metagenome assembly JABUBO01 (sample SAMN07256346, study PRJNA390944) | subsurface metagenome | isolation source: Methane hydrate marine sediment | place: Pacific Ocean: Eastern North Pacific, ODP site
GGCGCTGGGGTATTTTGGGGGGAAGTGAGGTAAAACCTTCTATTTGTAACAACGTAGAGGAGGCGAGAAGTGAAAAAGGTTAAGTATTGTTTAGTCTTATTGTTAGCTAGTATGCTAACACTTGTAGCAGCATGTAGCACTCCTGAATCCCCTGTTGTACCACCAGTACCACCAACGACACCAGAGCCCATAACAGTAGAGCCGGAGAAGGATTCATTACCTATTGATTTGGATGTTTCAGACTATCCCGAGTACCTTGACCTATCTATCCCTATTGACGCCTTCCAGAATCAGCCACACATTGATGCGGTGATGAATGCCGCAGTAGGCAAGGAGCTTACAGTAACTTTAGGGTCCAATCCAACAACAGGCTTTGGGTGGTCGGAGTTTGCAGAGATTAGTGACGAAACTATAGTCCGGCAGGTGAGCCACCAGTACGTAGGCAAGGAGTATGAGACGCCTCCTCCCCCTGGCACTTCTGGCGAAGAAGTATGGGTTTTTCAGGGACTAAAGAAGGGCACGACTACTATATATATGGAATATAGTCGTCCTTGGGTAGAGGAAGAAATTGGAGTTTGGACAGTTACTATAACTGCTAATATCAGATAGGCAAGGAAGTAGATGACAAAAGCTGCTAGCTTATTTCGGGGGGAAGTAGATATTGGGAGGTGACTTATGGGACAGATTATAAGATGTCCTTTGATTGGTGTTCCTTGCATGATACCAATAAAAATAGAAGAGAAAAGCTTCTTTCTAGCCGAAACAGAAAAACCGGAAGACCATAGAAGACTAAGAGGAATAGCTGTTAGAGAAGCTCTGAGAGACCAATACCAATTAAAGAGTGCTCTGGACGAAAAAGGCATTAACGCCTTTACCTGTAAAATTTGTCAGATGATTCAAGGCTGTGCCTATGGTATAGCAGATATAACACGGAATAATCCAAATGTTCTTTTTGAATTAGGGATTATGATAGCGCTTGGCAAACCAACAATGATTCTAAAAAGAAGAAATCAGAGACTAAAGCTAAAGCTGCCCTCAGATTTATATGCAATTGAAGTGATTCCCTTCACTGAATACGTAGAAATAATACCTCAAATTAGAAAAATCCTATCAACGCTACCACCACCCCCCTCAACACTTAATCCCATTGATTATATAGAGAAGTTATCCCCAGAATGTGCTGATGAATTAAGAAGACAGCTACCAAAAACAGTAAAAGAATTCAAAGAGACTATTGAGGAGGCGAAACTAGATACAATCTTAGTACCTAGAGAGGAGAAAAAGGAGATACCACCTGAGCTGAACGAAAAGATAGCTAAGCTAGAAGATACACTGAAGGAGCTAACGGCGTTAGGCTTTCCTACCGATGCCAAAACTGCCTTCTTAAGAGGTAATTATTTTTATAATCTAGGAAATTTTAAGAAAGCTCTGTCTAATTACAGTTGGTCCTTAAAGCTTGACCCTACCCATCGTTCAACTTATTACAACAGAGGTGCTACCTACTTCAGATTAGGAAGATATAAGGAGGCACTCGTTGACTCCAATCGTACACTAGAACTCAAGCCTGATGACCATGATACCCTCAATAATCGAGGTAACGCCTATGTAGGGCTAGGAAGATATAAGGAGGCGCTCGCTGACTATAATCGTGCGCTAGAAATAAAACCCGAACACCCACGCACATTATATAACTTAGCCTGCCTTTTCTCACTCTGGGGTAAAATTGATGACGCGCTGACTTACCTAGAAAAAGCTATTGATAAAGATGCGAAATACCGTGAAGATGCCAAAACAGATCCAGACTTTAATAATATACGAGAAGACCCACGCTTTAAGAAACTAGTAGGAATAGATTAACCCCATCCCCTTTATCCCCTTCCCCTTGCAAAGGGGAAGGGGAGGGTTTTGGAAAGAGGGGCTAGCGCCCCTCTTAAACACCCCATAGCTATAGGGAGAGTCCAAGAGAGGCGAAGCCTCTTTTTTATAGCTTATTCTACCCTGAGCCTGATTTCCCCTGGGGTAACGTTCTCCACAGAGATATTGACGCCATCTATGGTGATTCCAGTTTGCTCTCTAGGATAAAACAGATTCCAGGCATACCCCCAGGCTGCATATGGTGCGAAATGCCGTTTCATCTGCGCGATGGAATATACTTTCTCGGACGGCATACCGGCATAAACAATGCGGTCTTTGCCACGCCTTAAGTGAAAACTGCCACCGACCGATAATGTTACTGACATGGACATTATTACCTCCTGAAGCAGACTAAAAACCAAGCGAACTCTATTTTAACACCCAAGCCCCCTCAATAGCCAGCCCAAAGAGAGTCCAAGAGAGGCGAAGCCTCTCTTTTTATTTTCCTCCCCCTCTCCTTTGAAGGAGAGGGGGACACAGGTCGAAGACTCTTCGAGGGGTGAGGTAGCTAACCAAACCCTCATTGTAACCAAGACTTCAACAGAATATACTATTGGCAGGAGGCTTTTGAGCAGTAGCCATGCCGCAGTTTGAGATAGTTTCCGATTTCAAGATGACCGGCGACCAGCCCCAGGCGGTGGAGAGGCTGGTGGAAGGACTGAACAAGGGCTTCAAGCAGCAGACACTGCTGGGGGTTACCGGCAGCGGCAAGACCTTCACCATGGCTAATGTTATCGAGCGGGCACAGAGACCGACACTGGTCATCTGCCACAACAAGACCCTGGCCGCCCAGCTCTGCAGCGAATTCAAGGATTTCTTCCCGAATAACGCCGTGGAATACTTTGTCAGCTACTACGACTACTACCAGCCGGAAGCCTATATCCCCCGCACCGATACCTACATTGATAAAGAAGTGGATATAAACGAGGAGATTGACAAACTGCGCCACGCGGCGACCCGCTCTCTCTTTGAGCGGCGGGACGTGCTGATTGTCGCCTCGGTATCCTGCATCTACAATCTGGGTGAACCCGAGGAATACCACAGCTTCGTCGCCAGCCTCAAACGGGGCGATAATTATGACCGGCAAGAACTCCTCCGCCAGCTGGTAGATATGCAGTACGAGCGCAATGATATTGACTTCACCCGGGGCAGGTTCCGCATTCGGGGCGACACCCTGGAAATACAGCCATCTTACGAGGAACTGGCACTGCGCATTGAGTTTTTCGGCGATGATATTGACCGCATCGTTAAGATAGACCCGCTGACCGGCGAACTGCTGACCGAGCTGGATTCGGTGGACATTTATCCCGCCAAGCACTTTGTTACCTCGCATGACAAACTGATGCTGGCTATTGAGAATATACAGAAGGAGCTGGAAGAGAGACTAAGTGAGCTCAAGCGGCAAGAGAAGGTGCTGGAAGCAGCCCGACTGGAAACACGCACCAACTATGATATAGAAATGCTCAGGGAAGCCGGCTACTGCACCGGGGTGGAGAACTACTCCCGCCACCTGTCCGGGCGTGCGCCGGGCAGTCCGCCGTGGACATTACTGGACTACTTCCCTGATGACTTCATGCTGTTTATTGATGAATCGCACATGACCCTGCCCCAGATTCGCGGGATGTATCACGGCGACCGCTCCCGCAAGGAAACCCTGGTAGAATACGGCTTCCGCCTGCCCTCGGCGCTGGACAACCGCCCGCTGAACTTCACCGAGTTTGGGCAGCGCATCAAGCAGGTTGTCTATACCTCGGCGACGCCGGCAGACTACGAGTACGAACACAGCCAACAGGTAGCGGAGCAACTGGTCCGACCCACCGGCCTTCTTGAACCCACGGTTGAGGTCAAGCCGACCATGGGGCAGATTGACGACCTCCTTGACCAGATTAAGACCCGGGTTGATAAAGGGGAGCGCTGTCTGGTAACCACCCTGACCAAGAGGATGGCGGAGGAACTGGCTGACTACCTGATAGAGATGGGAGTAAAGACCCACTACCTTCACTCCGAGATTAACACCCTGGAAAGGGTAGAGATACTGCGTGACCTCAGGCTTGGCGTTTACGATGTGGTGGTCGGGATAAATCTGTTGCGGGAAGGGCTTGACCTGCCCGAGGTGAGCCTGGTAGCCATTCTGGATGCGGACAAGGAAGGCTTTTTAAGGTCGGAGGGGTCATTAATTCAGACTATGGGTCGTGCCGCCCGTCATATAGACGGGCACGTCATCATGTATGCCGATACCGCTACCAACTCCATGGCAGGGGCAATGAAAGAAACACAGCGCCGTCGCCAGATTCAGGAAGCTTATAATAAAGAGCATGGCATCACTCCTCAGGGAATAAGGAAAGCAATCAGAGACATCACCGAGCGGGTGCGGGCGGTAGCTGAAACCCGCACTCCCTATATTGCTGAGGCTCCGATTACCAAAGAAGACGTGGCACGCCTGATAAAAGAACTGGAAGCGCAGATGAAGACCACCGCCAGAAGCCTGGAGTTTGAGAAGGCGGCACTACTGCGCGACCGCATCATTGAGCTCAGGAAAGAATTTGCCGAAGATTTATCAACCTCACCCCCTTTATCCCCCTCTCCTTTGAAGGAGAGGGGGAAGAGACTTTAGAGAAGGGCTCCGCCCCTCTCTTACAATCACTCCCCCTTCCCTTGTAAGGGAAGGGGGTCAGGTCGAAGACTCTTCGAGGGGATAGGTTGTTAAACAATACACTCCGAGAGAAGAGATGAACAACAAAGGGTCAGGAATAGAGACAAGGCAGGAACGCCGCGAGAAGAAACTCAAGAAAAAGCGGGAGCGGATACCCAAGCACGGGAAGAATCTAGCGAGGATATATCTGGATGCTATCCTCAAGAGGCTGAAACGCCGACGTATTGACAAATAGCAAAAGAGGGAGCAAATCTCAGCAAAGGGGAAATTATGTCACTTATACCAGCCTTTGAGATAGGTGTCTGGAATGCCTGGATTTTCATGAGCAGTTTCCTGCTGCAATGGTTGGCGGTGAGCCTTGCTGGCAAAAGAGTATCTCAAAGAACGGGGCATCCTACTAACATGAAGCGAAGCAAATCAGACCGAAGAATCGGCATGGCGGCAACGATAATTTGGCTCATCGCGACTATCTACTCAATTTTTCTGCCGTTGCAGCTGGGGACGATATGGTTCTATATCGGGCTTGGTGGTTTTCTATCTGGACTAATTATACTTACCATCGCCACGTTGAACTTTGCCAAGGCACCACACGATAAGCCGATTATCGGTGGACTATATCACTACTCACGGCACCCGATGTATCTGGCCACGTTCCTGATATATATCAGCGTCAGCTTCGCTTCTGCTTCCTGGCTGTTTTTCCTAATTACAATTGCCACCATTGTCCTGATGCGTCCGGAAGCGATACTTGAAGAAAGATACTGCGCTGAGAAATACGGCGATGCCTATCGTGAATATATGAAGATAACGCCGAGGTGGATAGGAGTGCCTAAATGAGGAGGAATGTTACTGTTCCCCCTCCCCTTCTTCCCCTCTTCCCTCGCCACCCATCTCCTCCTCAAGTTGTTCCATAATGCGCGCCGCCCTGGGGTAGCCGATGTGCAGACGCCGCTGCAGGAAAGAAGTAGAGATGTGCTCGTGCTGCTGTGCCAATTCCCGGGCAGCCTCAAGGAGCGGGTCACTGGGATGGCCTCCCCGGCTGGCAAGTGCTGAAGGCGAGACAAGCTCCTCAATCTTCAATTGAGCCGCCTCTTCCCTCTGCTGGCTATTCCAGAAATAAACCAGCCTTTCTACCTCAGTGTCAGAGACAAAACACCCCTGGAGTCGCTTCGGTTTAGACGCCTCGGTGGGCATATATAACATATCTCCCCTGCCCAGCAGCTTTTCGGCACCGCCGCTATCAAGGATAGTGCGTGAATCCACCTGAGAGCTAACGGCAAAGCTAATACGGGTGGGGAAGTTCGCCTTAATCAAGCCGGTGACCACATCTACCGACGGGCGTTGAGTAGCCACAACCAGGTGAATACCGGTAGCACGGGCAAGCTGAGCTAAACGGCACAGGATATGCTCTACTTCGTCAAAGCCAGCCATCATTAAATCAGCCAGCTCATCAATGACAAGTATCATGTAGGGGAGCTTCTCTTCCCCCTGCTTGTTCTTATTGTAACCCTCAATGTTACGGGCTCCGCCCGTAGCCAGTTTTTGATAACGCTGGTCCATCTCCTGGTTAAGCCAGCGTAAAGAGCTCAGAGCCTTGCTGGTATCAACTATAACCGGGGCAGCCAGATGGGGTATGCTATTGTAGGGGGTTAGCTCAACCCGCTTGGGGTCAACCATAATGAAGCGGACATCATTAGGCGTACTATGCAGTAGCAGGCAGCAAATGATGGCATTCAGGCAAACCGTCTTGCCACTGCCGGTAGCCCCGGCGATAAGCAGGTGGGGCATTCGGGACAGGTCGGCAGATGTCGCCTCGCCACCGGCACCTTTACCCAATGCCAGAGACAGCTTAGACCTGGCTTCTATTTTCTGAAAACCGCTACTCTCTATTACCCCGCGCAGACTAACCAGGCCTAAAGTCGTATTGGGCACCTCAATACCAACCATGGATTTACCCGGTACCGGAGCTTCAATCCTGATGCTGGGTGCCGCCAGGGCCAGAGCCAGGTCATTAGCCAGTGAGGTAATCCTCTCCACTTTAACTCTTGTCTTGGATGTCTCTTCCAGCCTTACATTGATATTACCGTCTCCATCCTTTTCCCTTATTTCCTTAAACTTTCTGTCCCAACCCGGTTCCACACCGAACTGGGTGACTGTTGGGCCGGCGTTTATCTGCACCACCTTAGTTTCAACGCCATAGCTGGCCAGAGCATCCTCAATAATCCTGGCCCGCTGCACATTGTCCGCCTCGCCAAACTCAACCTCAGGAGTCACGTCCAGAATATCAATCGGTGGCAACTTCCAGCCATCAACGATAATTAAATCAGATGATTGACCGTATTTCTTCCACACCTCCTGAGCCACCTGCCGCAACTCCTCTTGAGACCGGGCAGGGGCAAGCCCCGAAACGGCTATTTCCTTTTCGGGTGCCACCAACGGAGATTTCGGAATTACCCTCTCCGGTGGCGCAAGCGGCTTTTCCATCTCCGACGGCATAGCTGGCTTTTCTACAACGGGAGGCTTAGGATGAGTTTCAGCATATGAGGTCGGCTCAAGCTGTCTTTGGAGATATTTGGGAACCGGCTGTCTCTTGAATAGTTCTCTCAGCCACAAGACAGAATCCAATATCGACCGGAAACAAGCCTTGGGGGCAACCAGGATAACACCGACGATAACCAGTCCCAGTATGCGGAGAATACCGACAATTTCCGGGGCGGGATAGCTGATGAGACTTAGACCGAAGCTACCACCCAGATTGAAAAAGCCCAGTATTCCCCAAGTAGCCAGAATGAAGGCAACAGCAGCCAGCCAGCGATTCCCACGAAGGATAAATGAGGATAGTTTCCGTCGTCTAATCTGAACCGCCAGAGCAACAATAGCAGCGGCAATAAATAACAGCCCCCAACCAAGCAACTTGAACAGGCTAGCGCCAGCACGGGCAATACTGTCTCTGAACACGAACAGCAGCACCACAATTATTGCTACCAGTATAATCTGCCGCATGGGTGTGGATATCAAGAAGCGGAATAGTTGACCCTCCACTGGCTTCCGTCGGCGGGTTTTACCTCCGAAGGTTTCCTTTATATAAGCTTTTCTCTTGGACTTAGGCATATAACACCCGATGAGTCTAAATACTCCAAAGCTATACCTTAACCATAAAGGGAAGAATCATAGGACGGCGTTTAGTCTGCTCATAATAAAATTTTTCCAGTGTATCTCTAACCTTAGCATTAACAAAACTCCACTCAGCAGCACGGGTACCGCTATGGTCAATTGTCCGGGCTAATAAGTCGCGACTTTCATCTATCATCCCTTTGAACTCTCTGGTATCAACAAAACCCCGGGTAACAATGTCAGGACGTCCCACTAGCTTGCCCGTCTGCCGATTAACCGCGATAATCGCCACCACTATCCCGTCTTTCGACAGCATCCTTCTATTACGGAGAACAACTCCGCCGACATCGCCCACACTCAGACCATCAACATACACATTACCCGAACCAACCTTGCCGGTTTTTTTAGCAGATTGAGCGCCAAGCTCAAGAACATCACCGTCCTCCAGAACGAATGTATTGTCTTTCGGAATGCCCACTGTTTGGGCCAGTTTAGCGTGAAGACTCAGGTGCCGATATTCACCATGGATAGGCATAAAAAACTTCGGTTTGACCAGATTTAATAGCAGTTTTAGCTCTTCCTGGCTGCCGTGTCCGTGAACATGAACCTGTGCCAACTTGCTGTAAATCACCTGAGCCCCCTGCTTGAAAAGGTTGTCCACAGTTCTATTGACTACTGCTTCGTTGCCCGGAATAGGGGTTGCCGAGATAACTATGGTGTCCCCACGCTGGATATGAACCTGGCGGTGGTCACGGTTAGCCATGCGGACCAAGGCTGAGGTAGGTTCTCCCTGACTTCCGGTAGTTATAAGAACAATCTTGTTATGAGGCATGCCACGGATTTCATCAAGTCGACCCAGAATACCATCAGGAGCATTAAGGTAACCCAATTCCAGTGCCATGCGCACCGTATCACTCATACTACGCCCGACAACAAAGACACGGCGCTCATGCTTAGCTGCGGCATCAATAACCTGCTGAATGCGAGATATTAATGAAGAGAAGGTGGTTACAATCACTCTTCCTGGTGCATCAGCCATAATATGGTCCAGCGTTTCACCAACCACCTTTTCCGACGGAGTGTAGCCGGGAAGTTCAGCATAGGTAGAATCGGAAAGGAGGAGCAAAACCCCCTGTGCTCCTAGCTGAGCCAGGCGAGACAGGTCAGTTGGTTTGCCACTGACCGGCGTGTAGTCAAGTTTAAAATCTCCGCTATGAACTATAATGCCAACCGGCGTGTGTATGATTAGGCCTACGGAGTCAGGTATGCTATGACAAACCGGGTAGAACTCGATTCCAAATTTTCCCAGTGTAACCTGCTCCCCGGGAGACACCACTTTCAGTTCAGTCCCTTCCAGTGCCTTTCTTTCCTTGAGCTTGACCTGAATGAGCCCCTGGGCAAGTTTCGTTGAATAGACGGGGGCATTAAGCTGGGGTAGCAGGAAGGGCAGGGCACCGATATGGTCTTCATGACCATGGGTGATAACTATACCTCTTATTCTTTCCCGTCTTTCCATCAGATAGCTGATATCAGGAATCACCAGGTCAATGCCCAACATTTCTTCCTCGGGGAACATAAGCCCGACATCAATGACAATAATGTCACCCCCATATTCCATCACTATCATGTTCTTGCCGATTTCGCTTAGCCCGCCGAGGGGAATTATTTTCAATCTTGACTTGGTCATAAATTTAGTCTCCAAACATACTTAATTGTTGGGGCTGTGGTTCGGCTTCTGTTACATTTTTTGCTTCGGCCAGGAGAGTTGGAATCTTAAGCATATCCGCCTCTATAGCCTGACGGAGACTCTGCTGGTGGAGAGCCGCCGCCGGGTGGTACATAGCATAGTAGACAACATTATCCCGCTTTTGAGCTGTGCCGTGAATCTTACTTATGTTCTTACCCGGGAAAAACATTGCCATTGAGTAACGCCCCAGGGTTACAATCATTTTAGGTTGGATTACCTCAATCTGGCGTTCCAGCCACTTGCGGCAGTTGAGTATTTCAGAAGGCAGGGGGTCACGGTTTTCCATTGGACGGCACTTAATCACATTGGCAATGTAAACCTGTTGGCGCTTTAAGCCAATTAAAGCCAATAATTGGTCCAGATATTGTCCCGCTGGTCCCACAAAAGGACGCCCCTGTTGGTCTTCATGCCAGCCCGGTGCCTCACCAATGAACATTATCTCAGCATCCTCCGCTCCTTCACCGGGTACCGTTTTCGTTCGGTATCTAGCTATTTCACACAGCTGGCAAAGTGTTATTTCTTCATAAAGCTTGCTCAGCGTTGACATCTCAACCTATGTTAATCCGACTTAAAAGGATTAACCAACCACTGTTTTGATTATGATAGCACTGGTAAATATATCAAGTCAATTTTATATGAGGCTGGGCAGCAAGCTATGCCAGTGATGAAGGAGAAGAGGAAAATTTTGGAAGGGGGGCAATAAAGAATCGTGGCACTATCAGAAAACCCGACAGTGCCACGATAACTAACTCTTAGTTAAAACACTACTTCACCTAGCAAAGCCTGCCTGTGGTAGTGCTACCTTCAGGGCTGATATTACGGGTTCAATATCAGCCTCGTTTACCCAGCCCATGTGACCGATGCGGAATATCTTACCGTCTAATTTACCCTGCCCACCAGCAAGTACTATCTGGTGTTCCTCTCTCATAATTTTGAGTAGACTTTTAGTATCAAGTCCGTTGGGAGCTGCTAC